>Ga0233364_1000002_pt1 | contig 51966 bp, 43 predicted proteins | sample ElkDunMinimDraft_19_FD_180675 | JGI IMG/M metagenome (GOLD analysis project Ga0233364, IMG submission 180675) | Fecal eukaryotic communites from dung pellets of Tule Elk in California, USA - Elk Dung C2 | ecosystem: Host-associated > Mammals > Digestive system > Large intestine > Fecal | place...
CGCGGAACACACTACCTTGAACTATCGGGAACAAAGTTTGCGAATAGCCATATTTAGGTCCCGTTTCGTCAAAACGATTACAACAACGTTTCAGCCAATTGTGCGTAATCTGCATCGATTTTTCTGCATATTCATACTCACACGGGTATGGTGTACACTCATCGAAAGCCATTACAATATCGGCACCTATTGTACGCTGAATATCCATTACACGTTCAGGGCTAAAAAGATGGCGTGAACCATCAATATGGGAGCGAAACCAAACGCCCTCTTCAGGTTTAATTTTGCGCATTGGACTCAGTGAAAACACTTGAAACCCTCCGCTATCTGTAAGTATGGGACGGTTCCATCCATTAAACTTATGCAAACCACCTGCATTTTCCAGCACCTCCAATCCAGGACGTAAATAGAGATGGTAAGTATTCCCCAAAATAATTTGGGCTTTAATATCCTCTTTCACATTGCTGATATGAACAGCTTTTACAGCACCCACAGTTCCAACGGGCATAAAAATAGGAGTTTCAATCTCTCCGTGGTCTGTTTTCACCCGACCTGCGCGGGCGTGACTCTTAGGGTCGTTTTTCTCAATTATAAACTGCATTTTGTTAGTAATTTCCACGCAAAAATACAACAAATTTCATTTATATTTTTTACTTTTGCAATTCAAACTATTAACTACATAATGTTCAGTCTTATTATCACATCTCTACCGGAGATTTCTACCTTTATATTTGCGGGGATTGTTCTTGTGCAAATCCTCTACTATTGCTTTCTTTTTTTCAGATTATCCTTTTACAAAAGAAAAGAAAGACCCAATACTCATCAATATCCAATATCAATTGTTGTAGCGGCAAAAGATCAAGCACATCAACTTATCAATCTGATTCCAAAGCTTTTAGAGCAAAACTATCCTACTTTTGAATTGGTAATTATCAGCGATAACTCTAATGATGAAACAGCCCATTTGATTAAAGAATTCAAGCAGACTCACGAAAATATAAAATTCACCAATCTTGATTCTGCAGTAACAACCATCAAGGGACGCAAATTTCCTATTTCTATTGGTATAAAAACTGCCACTTACGATCACATTTTGTTCACGGAGCCTGATTGTATTCCCTCCTCTAAAGAGTGGCTAGCCAATATGGCACGGAATTTTCAACAAAAAAAGGAGATAATTGTCGGCTATAGCACTTACGAAAACAAAAAAGGATTATTTAATTCACTCATTCATTACGATCAGCTCCACAATGCTATACTCTATTTCTCTTGCATACTTGCCAAAATTCCTTATATGGGCAATGGTAAAAATATGGCATATTCCCGCGAAGTATTTTATAGGCGCAAAGGATTTGCAGGATTGAGTCACATTCAATTAGGAGAAGACGACCTATTTATCAATAGAGCGGCTACTCCTGATAATTGTACAATAGAGATTTCACCAAATACTCATATCATCTCTTCAGCACGTGGAAACTTCAAAAATTGGTTTCTCACTAAGAGATTCCGCTACAGCACTCGCAATCTATACACAACAAAAGTACGATTTCATTTAAACACCTACGGTTTTAGTAATCCTTTATGCTACATTTTTCTTGGACTCTCGCTCTATTTCACCATCACTGCTCATAATTTCCTCTTCCTTTACATTACTTGTGGTATTTTCTTCCTGAAATTGCTTTTCCAATACATTGCTTTTGGGTTTGCGGCATCAAAATTAAACGAAAAAAAACTTATTCCTTATATTCTTTTTTTAGACATCATTTCAACATTCATTAATGCCTTAATCTTTTTCCGTGCAAGGCTTTCAAATAAAAAATAATGGAATTTTTAACAACAAGTAGAGATAAAGCCCAACGAGATTACCGCCTGCTGCGCGATGCGTTAGACAATAATAATCAAAAGGCATACGCAGAACTCATGGGGTTGTACAAAAACTCGCTTTATCTTTTATTGCTAAAAATGATGAATGACCCCGATGATGCAGAAGACTTAACTTTGGAAGCATTCGGAAAAGCGTTTAACAATTTGGATAAATATTCACCAGAATATGCGTTTTCCACATGGCTTTACAAAATTGCTATCAACCACTGCATTGATTACATGCGTAAACGCAACAACAAGCCATACTGCTTGGGATACGATTCGTGCGGAACAGACGCAATTGCTGAAGAGTACGTACGCACATCAGTTCCTACGCCAGAAGATACCGTTATTGCAAAACAGAATGCATTAGAAATGAGAGACTTGGTTCAAAAGTTGCGCCCTAAATATCGCGAATTGATTGAGTTGCGCTATTTCCAAGAATTAAGCTACGAAGAGATTGCTCAGCAACTCAACATCTCACTTTCAAATGTAAAAGTACTGCTCTTCCGCGCGAAAGAGATGCTCTCTAACATGATTAAAAATCAACGAGATAACCTATAATCTCCCTTGAGAATATGGCAACCCTAACAATTACTGCTGGACGAACAAAGTTTTCTCTTCAGATTCCACATAAAATCCTGATTAACGGACAGTTCATTGGCATAATGAAGTCATCTGAAATTAAAATTCAGATGCCAGCAGGGAACTACCAAATTGCCATTCAAAGTATAATCCCTTACTTCGGAGCCGCCACAATGGTAAAAGTTGAAGAAGGTATTGACAACATCCTAACTTTTAGCGACCGAGAAAAATGGTGGGATATTCTCTTTGGAATTGACTTAATTCTGTGGCTTGCTAAACTTTTCTTTGAACTTCCTCATCCTTGGGAACTTATCTACAAAATCTCCACAAATGGATATTTCATACTTTGGATTATTTACGAGTTGATTATCCGAAAACGATATTTCAAACTTGACTATCAACAAAAAATCAGGAAATCATCTTAAAGACTTACAATTTTTATCTAACAACAAGGAAACGAAAGATTTTCTGAATAGATGAAACCATTTATCGTTTTGCTTACCCTATCGGGTCATAATAGACTAATTTTGCTTAATAAAAAATAATATTTTATCAATAAAAAAGCAGAACCAAAAAAATCTGATTCTGCTTGTGATAATAATCTATTAAAATTTAAATTAGTCACCTAAAGTTGCAACCATCACAGCTTTGATAGTGTGCATACGGTTTTCAGCTTCATCGAAAACGATAGAATTTTCAGATTCGAAAACTTCTTCAGTTACTTCGATACCATCCAAGCCGAATTGTTTGTTCACATCGCGGCCCACTTGGGTTTCCAAGTTGTGGTAAGCTGGCAAGCAGTGCATAAATTTACATCTTGGGTTACCTGTTAACTCCATAGTTTTCTTGTTCACTTGGTAAGGCATCAACATTTCGATACGTTCTTTCCATACTTCAGCAGGTTCACCCATAGATACCCAAACGTCAGTATATAAGAAATCACAACCTTTCACACCAGCAGCAACATCATCAGTAACGGTAACAGTTGCACCAGTTTCTTTTGCGATTGCTTGGCAAGTATCAATCAATGCTTGGTCAGGTTGAAGAGCTTTGGGAGCTACGATTCTCACATCCATACCCATTTTTGCACCACCAACCATCAAAGAGTTACCCATATTAAAACGAGCATCGCCAAGGTAAGCGAAAGTCACTTTATTAAGTGGTTTATCAGTATGTTCGGTCATTGTGAGGAAGTCAGCCAAGATTTGAGTTGGGTGGAACTCGTTTGTCAAACCATTCCATACAGGAACACCTGCATATTTAGCAAGTTCTTCAACAGTAGCTTGGTCGAAACCACGATATTCAATACCATCATACATACGACCCAACACGCGAGCCGTATCTTTCATTGATTCTTTCACACCAATTTGAGAACCTGTAGGTCCTAAATAGGTAACGTGTGCGCCTTGATCGTAAGCAGCTGTTTCGAAAGCACATCTTGTACGGGTAGAAGTTTTTTCGAAAATTAAAGCGATATTTTTACCTTTAAGTGTTTGTTGTTCGCAACCAGCATATTTTGCACGTTTAAGATCGCGAGCCAAATCCAAGAAAAATTGAATTTCCTTTGGAGTGAAGTCTAACAACTTCAAAAAGTTTCTGTTTCTTAAGTTAAAAGCCATAGTTATAAAATTTGGTAATAAAATTTTCTTTCTGAATTCCCCCAAAGAAATCATTATAGTATCTCAAAATAAAATCTATAAGATTCTATTTATTAGAATATTACAGATAGACTTCTAAAAACGGAATCAAGTTGCAAATATCTAACTTTTTTTTGAAAAAAGAAAGAGAAATGAAAAGAAAAGCGAGAAAAATGAGAATAAATAGCGAAAATCGTGTAATTTTGCGCTTCATTATAATATGTTATGATAAACGGAAAAAAGATTACAGTAGTGATGCCAGCTTACAATGCGGAGAAGACTTTGCGTCAAACTTATGCGGAGATTCCTTTTGACATTGTCGATCAAGTGATTCTAACTGACGATTGTAGCAGCGATAACACCATTACAGAGGCGCGGGAGTTAGGCATCAACGAAATTATTATGCACGAACAAAACAGGGGTTACGGTGGAAACCAAAAAAGTTGTTACGACCGTGCATTAGCCACCGGAGCAGAAATCATCATTATGCTCCATCCCGACTACCAATACACGCCCAAATTGATTCATTCCATTGCATATATCATTGCAAATGGACTTTATCCTGTAGTATGCGCTTCAAGAATTCTGGGGAAAGGCGCAAGAAAAGGTGGAATGCCACTCATCAAATATATTGCCAACCGTTTTCTGACTTTTTTTCAAAATATCCTTTTAAATCAGAAACTCTCTGAATACCATACGGGTTACAGGGCTTTTTCGGCTGAAGTGCTTCGTAAAATCAATTACCATGCTAACTCTGACAACTTTGTCTTCGATAATGAAATGTTAGCACAGATCTTCTGGCATGGCTACGAAATTGGCGAAGTTACCTGCCCGACCAAATATTTTGCAGAAGCCTCCTCTATCAACTTCCGACGCAGTTGTAAATATGGATTGGGGGTACTACGTGTTTCGTTACAGTACCGACTTGCTCGCTGGGGAATTATTCGTCCAAATATCTTTCAACCACAAACTAATTACAAAAAGTAGCCATTTCTACAATTTTTCGTATATTCGCAAAGTGTTTTAATCCTAAACACGTAAACACATCATATTGATATATAAACAAATAAATAGATACAAAAATGAGAAAACATCAAATTTCACCCAAACATCTCACTTTAAGTAGAGTAAATGAGATTATCAACAGCAATGCAAAGATTGAACTTTCGCAACAAGCCATCGATGCAGTTCAAGAGTGCCGTGACTATTTAGACAAGAAAATGCAAACTTCTGAAGTTCCTGTTTATGGCGTTACCACTGGTTTTGGTTCTCTCTGCAATACAACCATTTCATTAGAGCAACTTTCCACTTTGCAACGCAACTTAGTAATTTCTCACGCTTGTGGATTTGGCGAAGAAGTACCTCAAGAGATTGTCCGCTTGATGCTTTTGCTTAAGATTCAATCACTATCTTACGGAAAATCTGGTGTTCAAGTAGTTACTTTACAACGCTTGGTTGATTTCTTCAACAAAGGCGTATATCCCGTTGTATATCAACAAGGCTCACTTGGCGCTTCTGGCGACTTAGCACCTTTGGCACATCTTTCACTCCCCCTTCTTAACTTAGGTGAAGTTTATTATAAAGGCAAACGTTACAAAGCTGAAGAGATTAACCAAAAATTTGGTTGGGAACCTATCACCTTAAAGTCTAAAGAGGGATTAGCTCTTCTTAACGGAACACAATTTATGAGTGCATACGCTACTTGGTTGGTACTCAAAAGTAAGAAATTATCTTGGTTGGCAGACATCATCGCTGCACTTTCACTTGAAGCTTACGACGGAAGAATTGAGCCTTTCCATCTTTCAGTACACATGGCTCGCCCTCATATTGGACAATTGCAAACTGCACTTCATATCAGCGGTATGTTAGAAGGTTCAGAGATTATCTCTCGCCCGAAAAAACATGTTCAAGACCCATACTCTTTCCGCTGTGTTCCACAAGTTCACGGAGCCTCCAAAGACGCAATCCAACACGTTAGCAATGTGGTAGAAACGGAAATCAACTCTGTAACCGATAACCCAACCGTTTTCCCAGAAGAAGATCTGATTATCTCTGCAGGAAACTTCCACGGACAACCATTGGCATTGGTACTTGACTTCTTATCCTTAGCAATGTCAGAATTAGGAAACATCTCTGAAAGAAGAACTTACCAATTAATTGCTGGCAAACGTGAACTTCCTTCATTCTTGGTTAAAAACCCAGGTTTGAACTCTGGATTTATGATTCCGCAATACACTGCAGCATCTATTGTTAACCAAAACAAAACTTTCTGTATGCCTTGTTCTGCTGACTCTATTGAATCTTCACAAGGCCAAGAAGACCATGTAAGTATGGGTGCCAACGCTGCGACCAAAGCATACATCATTATTAATAACGTTGAAAAAATCTTGGCTATTGAATTGCTAAACGCTGCCCAAGCTTTTGAATTCCGTCGTCCGCTTAAAAGCTCTGCATTTATCGAAGAACTCTTCGAAAGCTATCGTCAGCACGTTCCATTCGTAGAAGATGATACGGTAATGTATAAATTAATGCATGCATCTCGCGACTTCATCCAAGGTTTAGAAATAGACATTCCAGACGAACTATAATATAATAATTGATTCACTGAAAGCACTCTATGATTTCTCTTAATAAACTTTCCATCAACTTTACAGGTGACTTTCTATTCAAAGAGATCTCTTTCGTTGCTGGCGACAGAGACCGAATTGGATTAGTAGGAAAAAATGGTGTCGGCAAATCGACCTTGCTCAAAATTATCCATAAAATCATTGAGCCTACATCGGGCAATATGATTATTACCTCTGGTTATAAAACAGGATATTTACCTCAAGAGATGGCTGCTGATTTTCATACCACCGTATGGGATGAGACCATGAGTGCTTTCGTGGAACAGAAGGAGTTGGAGCAGAAGATTGCCCATATAACCGCACAACTTTCTGAAAGAGAAGACTATGAATCTGACGAGTATGTACATTTAGCTCAACAACTTTCTGACTTTACTGACCGTTTTCATTACCTCGGCGGAAACAATATGGAAGGTGATACCGAGAAAGTTTTGTTGGGACTAGGATTCAAAGCTTCTGATTTTCATAGAATGCTCTCCGAATTCAGTTCTGGTTGGCAGATGCGCGTTGCCTTAGCAAAAATTCTACTCCAACATCCTGAAATAATTCTCCTTGACGAGCCCACCAACCACTTGGATATTGAATCTATCCAATGGTTAGAGGATTATTTAGCCAATTACGAAGGTTGCCTAATCTTAGTTTCACACGATAGGACCTTCTTAGACAGAGTTACCAATCGCACCATTGAAATCACCTTTGGTAACATTCAAGATTACAAGTGCAGCTACTCAAAATATGTAGAGCAGCGTTTGGAACGTATTGAAATTCAGCAATCTGCATATCAAAACCAACAGAAAGAGATAGAACAAATTGAACGTTTTATCGAAAGATTTCGTTACAAAGCTACCAAGGCTAAGCAGGTACAAAGTCGGCTCAAGTTGTTAGATAAGATGGATAAAATTGAGATTGATGAATGGGACAATTCCGCCATCTCCTTCCAATTTCCACCTGCACCGCACTCTGGGAAAGTGGTTGTAGAGGCCAAAAATCTTGCACTTGGATATGGAGACTTCAACGTATTGAAAGATATCGACTTACACGTTGAGCGAGGCGAGCGTATCGCTTTTGTTGGTAGAAATGGCGAGGGAAAATCCACTTTTGTTAAAGCGATTGTGGGCGAACTTGCCCCACAAAGCGGAAGTTTAAACCTTGGACATCAAGTGGTTATTGGTTATTATGCCCAAAATCAGGCTTTACTACTAAACCCCAACAAAACCGTTTTTGAAACCATTGACGAGATCGCTGTTGGCGATATTCGACCAAAAATCAGAACCATACTAGGCAGATTTCTCTTCTCAACTGAAGATACAGAAAAGAAAGTTTCGGTACTTTCTGGAGGCGAAAAATCGAGACTTGCGCTTGCCAAACTTCTTCTCTCCCCTTTCAACCTACTCATTCTCGATGAGCCCACCAACCACTTAGATATGCAATCGAAAGATGTGCTTAAAAATGCACTTCTGCAATATACAGGAAGTCTCATTTTGGTTTCCCACGACCGTGATTTCTTGGAAGGTTTGACCGATAAGATTATTGAATTTAAAGAGAAAAAAATTAACACCTTTATTGGAGATGTATATGAATTTTTGGAGAAGAAAAAGATGGATTCTCTCCAACAACTTCAAGCCAAAGCTGCGGTAGTTAATGGTGAAGGCAAAACAGTTTCATCCAATAAGGAACTTTGGGAGAAGAAGAAAGAGGAGGAAGCACGAAATCGCAAAATTCAAAATAAGCTTCGCAAAATTGAAGAAGAGATCGAAAAATTAAACGAGCAGTTAGCAATTTTGGAAGAGAAGATGTCGCAACCAGAGAAATTCGCTAACGAAATTGCAGACGGCACCCTTTATCAAGCATACGAAAAAATAAAGAATGAAATTGCCGCACAAGAGGAACTTTGGCTTGAAATTCAGGAATAATCTTTGCAAACAGCAATTACTGATAAAACGCGAGGTCAGCTTGTTCATCACGAGCAAACTCAACAGCTCTATTTAGTAATAGGTTATAATCGTACGTTGTTTTTAACTTCTCTATTACAAACTCATACAAATCATTTCCAAATAAAATCTCCTTTGGAATAGAGAGACCTAACGTAAAATTTTTCAGTTTCAGCAAATCGGCATCTGCAGCATCAGCAGGAAAGCCTTTCGGCAAACGTTTCAATGCTGATGTATAATCTACGGTAAACCCTTTTGCTTTCGCAATAGCAGAACGATAGGGCTCTGCATTTGCATAAATATCATCACGAATACTTGCCAACACACGTTTCTCTGGACAATAGATACCTGCTGCCAAAATATTATCGCCAATATAATCGCCGTTATCGGCCTCAACGTGAAAATAGTAGCCCGCAAATCCAGATTTCTTTCCTAAAGGACAGATATACGCACCAATATGATTTTTATATGGACGCTTATCAGGAGAAAAACGCGTATCACGATAAAAACGATAAATTGATTGTTGAAGGGTGACACCAACTATCTCTTTATCAAATTCTGAAATTCCCACCAACAATCTCTCAACAAACTCATTAAAACGTTTTTGAGCCTTTTGATATTCCATTTTATGCGCAGCAAACCAAGGTCGATTATTGTTCTCTTGAACTGCATTTAGAAATGATACTATTTCTCTCATTTTTCGCTTTTTAAAACCGCAAAAATAAACTATTTTTCTATACAGAAAATGAAATAATCACTTTAAAAGTGAAATGACCTTTATAGTTATCTGATAAAAACAAACGAGTACATCACATAATCAACAGCTTATAAATCAGTCATCAATAGTTAATATAAAAAAGAAAGTCTCCTCAATCAAAAAAGAGGGCTATCTGTAAGCAGACAACCCTCTCAACTTTCAAGCAAGCCTATTCATTATTTCGCTATAAAATCCAAACTTCTTCTTACAAATTGACTTAACTTTTCGCCCGTCAGCATATTTTGTGACAATAATGCCAAATCGACTAATTGTTGTGTCATTTGTGATTTCTTTTCTGCATCTTCCTCTTTCAACAGATTGACAATCACTTCATTATTATCATTTACCACCAAATTGTAATGTTCAAAACGGCCATACATTCCATTTTGTCCTGACAAGCGTTCCATATCTTGGAAACGTCTCATAAATTCGTTTTGCATTATCATCACGGGTAAATCTGTATCGTTCAAGCTCTCGACAACCACAGTAAATTTCTCTTTCTCAACCGAATTTTCAAATATTTCAGAAAGATTTTTGCGTTCCTCTTCAGAGAGTTTAGAGATGAGCGAATCCTCTTTTTCAATCAACTTATCGATAACATCTGCGTCCACGCGGGCAAATTTTGATTTTTCCAATTTTTGCTCCAACATATTGATAAAGTGCGCATCAAGGATTGAATCCATCAGCAGCACATCGTAGCCGCGTTCTTGTGCCGATTGGATATAGATATGTTGTTTTTCCGCATCAGCCGCATAAAGATAAACCAATGTTTCATTCTTATCCTTTTGCAACGTTTCGATATAAGTTTTATATTCATCAAGTGTAAAATACTTTCCTTCAACATTTTTCAGGAGGAAGAAACTCTTCGCACGATCCCAGAACTTCTCATCGGTAATCGAACCGTATTGAATAAAAATCTTAATATCTTCCCATTTCTTTTCAAAATCCTCACGGTCGTTTTTGAACATCTCTTCCAGTTTATCAGAAACTTTTTTGCTGATATGAGCAGAGATTTTCTTCACAGAAGCGTCTGACTGTAAGAAGGAGCGGGAAACGTTCAGCGGAATATCGGGTGAATCGATTACGCCGTGCAGAAGTTGCATAAATTCAGGGATAACGCCATCGAGCTGATCTGTAATAAACACCTGATTACAATATAGTTGCACCTTATTTTTCTGCACCTCCAACTGATTTTTCACTTTCGGAAAATAGAGCACACCTGTCAGATTGAACGGATAATCCACATTGAGGTGAATTTGGAAAAGCGGCTCATCGAAGGTCATTGGGTAGAGTTCTCGGTAAAAAGAGAGATAATCCTCCTGTTTCAGATTGGCAGGAGATTGTTTCCACAACGGATTTACATTATTAATAATGCGAGGTCTTTCCATCTCCACTTCTTTCTCCTCGCCCTCTGGTTTGTCCCAATACTTCTCATTTCCGCAGCGGATAGGCACCGGTAGGAAGCGACAATATTTCTTCAGCAGTTGGATAATTCTATTTTCTTCCAAAAATTCAGCTTCCTCATCTGTCACGTGCAGTACAATTTCGGTTCCGTGAGAAGATTTCTCGCACTCTTCCATCTCATAATTTGGCGAGCCGTCGCAACTCCAATGCACGGCTTGTGCGCCTTCCTGGTAGGATTTTGTGAAAATCTCCACGCTATCAGAAACCATAAATGCGGAGTAAAAACCCAATCCGAAGTGACCAATAATATTAGCGGAATCGGTACCTTTATATTTTTCGAGGAACTCTTCCGCACTAGAGAAAGCGATTTGTGTAATATATTTCTGTACCTCATCGGCGGTCATTCCGATACCTTTATCAATAACTTTTATCGTCTTATCTTCTTTATTTACAATTACTTCAATAGTTTCATCAGCCATATCGACTTGCGCTTTACCAAGGCGCACCAACGTTCTGAGTTTTTGGGTTGCATCTACCGCATTAGAAACAAGTTCGCGGAGGAAAATATCGTGGTCAGAATAGAGGAATTTTTTAATTACGGGAAAAATGTTTTCCGTTTGAACATTAATTTTACCTGATTGCATAGTTATTTTATTTGATTAATTTTCAGAAATGAGGCCATTATGTAGCATAATTTGTGCCAAAACGAAAAAACTGACAAAATGTCCGATTCCATAACCACAAACCAACAGCGAAAGAGACTTCGCAACTCATTTGAGGAAGCAGATCCGTTTTTTTCAATCAGAGGCTTAATTTTGATGAAGACCGCTTTACGAGCACAACAAAAATCCTGATAATCACATACTTTTTATAGTTGTAACATCAGGATTCTCAAATTGTTATACAATCATCCTAAAATCTAACAATTCAAACTTTCCTCCTACCCTACTATAGAATCGTCGTTAGCATTTCAGGCTGACATATTGGGAAGTTACATTACTCTTCCTTTTTATCGAGAAATTTTTCGACGAACTTCCCCTCAATACCCTTATAGGTATTCACAACGCCATCTTCAACCTTCTTATACGTACCAACCACTCCATCTTCAATCTTTTTATACGTTTCAACAACTTTCTCTTCAACTTTACTTTTCTTTAATTTGTACTCACTCATAACTTTAGCATTAATGGTTAATAATTATATTCTCTTATTTTTAAAGTGTAACTCCAATTCCGATTTTGAAATAATGGCTGTTAGTTCCTTTGCTATGTCTCCACACGCCAAGATGCGTATCATAGCCAAAGTTGATAAAAAATCTTGAAATATCCAAACCAACAGCAGGATTGAGATTAATGTTCATGCCAGTTCTGCAGACATCAAAATCTACACCGCCCCTAAGGGATATGAACGGGCTCACTAAAGTATTTGTAATGTTATATTTAACATCAGCAAATACGGGTATATAGTATGTAGGTATAGTTTTATAATCTGGTAAAAATTCCGCGTAGAAACCAGCGCCACCACCAACATAAAGTCCATTACCGAAACAATATCCGTGCGACGAACTAAACTCCCAAATCGTTGGTACTGAACATGCTAATTCAATATCAAACCTATACCTTCTATCATAGTTAAGATTCTTGACATTATTTTCTGATTGAGCAACTAAGAAGCTACTAGAAACTAACATAATAGCTACAGCGATTAGAATTTTTACTTTTCTCATAATTTTTTTTAGGTTTACAATTTGTGTTTGATTTTTGTGCGGCAAAATTATCCTAAATAGAGATTTCTAATTTTCCCTTTTTACTCTAATATTGGTATATTTTCCGGAAAAAACAGATTAAACAACTCTTTTCGACTATTTTTTAAGTATTTTTGCGAAAAATATGATTATGACAAATTACTACAATTGGCAGTCTAAAGTCCAAGAACTCGTTCCTGACGACATGAGAATTGGCGACGATCTTTTAATTCTTGAGTTCGCCACCTATAATGACTCTTTCAACGTTCCCCGCAAGGTTGATGTCACCACACTCATATTGTTAGACAAGGGCGAAAGCCGCGCCATTGTGGAAGGAAAAGAATATCATCTGAAAGCGCCTTGCCTTGCTATTGTTATGCCCAATCAAACTTACTGTCTATTAGAGGCTTCTGAGGAACTTAATCTTAGGGCGATCATCATGTCCAACAGATTTACTGCCAATCTCATGTCGAGCAGTCTCAACAGAATGGTACAGAAGAATCCTATTTTGGAGATTAGTTCCGATATCATTTCTTTCAACACCTATTATAAGGTACTGCTTCACACCGTAAAATCGCCGATCAAGAGCTACCGTTTCGAGACTGCACAACATCTCACTATGTCGATGTTATACTTCTACATTAGGAAATTAGTAAAGATTGAAAATGACAAAAAGAGAAAAGAGGTTATCTTTGATAATTTTTGCGAAGAGCTAAGAAAGTATTTCAGCATAAACAGAACCATTCCCTTTTATTCGGGGCGATTGGGTGTAAGTCCTAAGTATCTTAACGACATTGTCAAAGAAAAGACACAAATCACAGCCAACGACTACATCGACAAAGTGACAGTTACAGAATGCAAGGCTCTACTCTCGTCAACAGAAATGAGCATTCAGAGAATAAGTATGCTGATGAATTTCTCATCATATTCAGGATTTGGCAAGTTTTTTAAAAGGATGACAGGCATGTCGCCCACAGAATATAGGGAGAGGACAAAATGAAGCGAAAAATTTCACACATCAAATGGCGCAAGCGGATTGAAGAAATCACGCCAGCAGACCACAGAATTGGAGATGACATTTTACTCATTGACGACATCAACGTCATACGCGCAGAGATGTTTACATACAGCGAGCCATTTAAAACAGATATGACGACGGCCATTATCTATGAACAAGGAAGCGCGGACATAAAAATAAACACCAAAGAATATCACATTCAGCCACAATCTGTGCTAATCATTCCCAACGACCAGATTTTACAGCCCATTCATCATTCTGATGATTTAAAAAGCAAAATAATTCTTATGTCGAAATCATTCTCCGACAGCCTTTTCACCAACTTTGGAGAGATTCTTCCGCTCAGGTCTGCAATTCTAAAAAATCCTATAACAAAGATCGAGAATGAGGAGAATGTGTTTGGACAATTTTTTCAATTACTAAAGAACATTGCCGCATCTCCACGAAAAGAGTTCAAATTAGAATCAGCACGGCACCTCACCTTGGCAATGTTTTATGGTTATTCACATTGTAAGCACGAAGTGAACGAAAATTGTTCACCTCACACTCGTCAAAAGGAGATATTCTCACAATTCACAGAACTTGTAGAAAAGCATTATAAGAAAGAACGCGAACTTACTTTTTACGCCGAAAAGATGTTTATAACCCCAAAACATCTTTCTCAAGCCATAAAAGAGTTCACTAACAGAAACGCTCTCAATATCATTGAGGAGTATGTAATTTCCGAAGCGAAGTCGATGCTTCTGTCAACTGCAATGTCAATACAACAAATCAGCGACGAGTTAAATTTCTCATCACAATCTGTTTTCGGAAAATATTTCAGGAGAGTAACCGGAACATCACCATCAGACTACAGAAAAGGAGTGTAGAAGCTATCGTTTTCATTGGGATTGTAAGACGCACATTGTATTTCGTCTTCAAAACATTAACAAACTAATAAACAGTATCATATAGATTTATTGAACCATCGGAAATAGAAATGTAAACCTATTATATAACGCAACCAAGAATAAAAACTAACAAATGAGATACCGTTTTCTCCGAGATGCGACACAAATCTCTTTGATGAATCTGGTTCACAATATGAGCCGTTACGAAGAAATAGTACAAAGCGGACCCAAATCGACACACAACACAATATAAATCCACAAATTGAGTATGTGATTATATAAAAAAAACAGAAGATTATAATTATAAGAAATGTAAGTCACAACAAATTGTAAAATTTTACAACCGATATGTCAAAATAATTTATATTTTTGCAACGCTATTTCAAGTTCTGAAATGGGTAAATTTTGAGGAGAGACAAAAAGGGAATGTAAAAAAACAAAAACTCATCAAGCATGAAAAACATTATAAAATATCGCTTAACAGCCATAATGCTGTTCTGTCTGAGTTCATCGATTTTAGCACAAAATAGCAATCTGAATGTTTATGACAAACCTCACGATAAAGACAGTATTATTAACAATTCTATCCAATATCATCAACTTTCAGCTAAACACGAAATCGGAATTTCTATAGGAATCTACCCTATAATTGGAGTGTGGGACTATTCACAAAATGGCGATAACTGGTTTAGCCATCATGAACAATATAAAACTGATATTGGAGATACTATAAATAGCTGGTTAATAGGTTCTTTTACCCTAAATTATCACTATAACATCACTCAACTACACGCAGTTGGTATTCAATCCACATGGGCATTTCGCCATATCACCACATCCCCTACCGACAATCCTTATCAATCGCCTACTGTTCCATTAATCAAAGCAACAAAACGAGAAAATCATTCCTATAACTCCTTGAATATTTTTTGGTCTTGTCAGGCATCGTACCGAATTTCATTCAAAAGATTCCCTACATGCTCATTGTACTCTGGTTGCTCATTAGGATTCATTTTATACCTTATGGATGAGCAGTGGAAAGGCAGTCCTATACTTCTTCCTTCTGGGCACTTAACTTTGCTCGGCATCTCCCTTGGCAAAAAGAATAACGGTAATATTGAATTAGGCTATGGCACACAAGGAACTTTAAAAATAGGCTATAGCATCAATTTCTAATAAACCGAAGGTAACGGTAAAATAAATTAAAGGCGCTACTGCCTTTTCTTAATAACACCAAATATGAACAAGATTAAAAAACAATTTGCAGCTACTGTAATTCTAATTATAATGAATTCTTTAGTTTTTTCACAAACGGATAATTTTGGCAATCATAATCTTATTAATGGCCAATATTCCAAACACGAAATTGGGATATCTTACGGAATAGCACCCATGACAAGTATTTTGTATTTTGGCGGTTATGACGATATTGCTTCTGACATAAAATACTCATTTCGAGAACTGCTCCTTGGCAGCGTTAATCTTCAATACGACCTATATTTTTCCAAATTACATAGTATAAACTTCAATCTAACTTGGACAGCAATAAAACATACACTACCTTCTATATATCGGAGATATTGGGCATACAAAAACGACTATACACACCACCTCTGTTTTCAAATAGGATACAGCATCCATTTCTTCAATACCCCAAAGGTTTCTCTTTATTCCTCAATCTATGTAGGTGCCACAATGTTTCTTATTGGAGATGCAGCTTTTTACGCAGATGGAATCAACCACCTGCAGGAAGTTCCGAACTATTACCCGCTAAAAAATCGCAGTGCAACATGTTTTAACTTCCACATCAATTACCTTGGTATCCGTATTGGCAAAAAAAATGCTGCAAATATCGAACTTGGATTAGGCACACAAGGAATATTTAATTTGGGTTATCGTTATAGATTTTAAAACTCAAAAAAAGAAAAAAGTTTACTATTAGAATATTTTGCATTTATATCATTCGTGAACAGCCAGGAGGCCTTGTCGCGCCCTCCCGACGAAGGTCTGGCAACCCAAAAGTTCTCCCTGATGCGGATATGGTAGCGGATGCCGCTGTCGTTGAGCCACTTCACCCAGTGCTCCCCCACGAACTCGCGATCCGCCAGCAGGCAATCGATGCTCTCCGCGCCGAAGAGCCGAACATAGCGTTGTACCAGCTCTATCCGCTCCTTCGTGTTGGAGGTGCCCTTCTTAGGCAATATACTGAACAGCAGCGGGTAGGCCACCCCGTCGTGCACCACGGCCAGCATAAAGATGTTGATGTCGGTGCTGCCGAACTGCCAATTGGTCCTGTCTATGGCCAGACAAAACGGGTCTTTTATGGGCAGCAGGCGGAAGATGACGCGCGCGATGAGGTCTCGGTCAAGGTCGAATTCGGCGAAAAAGCGTTGGATTCTCCGCAAACACGACGATGACTTCGCGGGCGAGTCAAAAACGGTTGACAAGAGGCTGAATCACACTGTTTTGGCCTTGCACAGGGCTACGATAAACAGCGATATGAGCTTGATGTGACCAAGTTGATGTTTTTTCAAAAAAGTGCTCAACGTGTCGGATAATAGATTATTTTTGCAGTCGTGGTTGATTTTCGTAGAGCCTAAAATGTGGTAGTTTTTTTTGCTTCTAAAATACTGAAAATCAACCACTTTATCAAGAATAAAACAAAAAAGTTACCAACAAAATTTATTAATAACCTCCTAAATATAAACAAGTTAGACTAGAATTTCATTTTTTTGTCATATACTAAAATTTTTCCTCTCAAAATGTTGAAAACTTAACAATAAACACAACTGTCATCTCAGAATAATTTTGTAATTTTGCACAAATCTTTCAAGATTATTTTTATCAAAACAATTACAAGCAATGATGTTATCAGAGAAACTAAAAGAGCAACGAAAGCAATGCAACCTGCCACAACGCAAGGTTGCCGCAGCTCTCGACATCGACACCGCTACCTATTGCAAAATAGAGAACGGCAACTATTCACCCAAGCGTGAGCAAGTAATTGAACTCGCCAGCATTTTGAGTATTGACGAAAAAGAATTACTTACACTTTGGCAGGCCGACCAATTTAGCAATGTGGTTTCTACCGATTATCAAATTGCTTCTAATGCTATGCAAATCGCTTGCGAGCAATACAGACGAAAAAATGAAGACACCCTAATGAAAATTAATGAATAAAAAATAATGTCAGAACAAATAAACGAAATACTCCAAAAATTACAAGAGGCAACGGCTAACCTTGCGTCTATCCGCGATTCGTTTCAAAACAGGCTAGATTATTTCAATGAAAACGACCGCCGCAGAATTAACGAATTCAACGAAACATTTGATTCCAAAGTTCAAAAGATAGATGAAAAAATAAAATCGTTTGTACGTTTTGTTGAAAAGAGTTTTGCTCCCTCAGCAGAGGAATTAGCAAAAGAAAAAGCCCTAAAGAAACTGCGTGCCGATTTCCCTGAATTTGATAAATGGGGCATTGAGGTGCAAAAAGCCTTATTGGATAGAGAAATCAAAAACTATGCAATTAGCGAGCAGGAGAAAACCGTCAAGACGCCCATTAAGCGTCCCACAACAGGTTCTACCGTTTCTATCGACAATCCTGAGCCAGAAAAGGCATTTCCTGTAACATACAATTTTGAATTTTGCCGTCCGTACTCCATTGAAATCTGTGGAGAAAAACGAAGCATCACCTCTTGGCGAGACGCTCTATGCCAAGTTGCAGATGTCGTATGTTCTGACAACCTAAGTCCGTTGACAAACTTTATAGCACAAGATGTCAGCAAAAGACCTTGGTTTTCACTAACTTCTTCAACATACCGTAGCCCATTGGAGATAACAAATGGCATATATACCGAAGCCAATCTCAGTGCTCGTGATATGCTAAAATCATGTCGTAAATTGTTGGATATTTATGATGTGAGCTACGATAATGTGAACATTTACCTAAACAAAATTTCATCAAACGCCAATGTTCAAGATTAGATGGGATAAAGAAACTGGCGGAGTGCTGTTGTCGAGCAAAGTTTTGCCCGATACGCTTGGTGTATCCCCTCGTCCAGTATTCTTCGAAGAACTTGATTTGCTACAGCTTGATAAACTTGGTTGGAAGTATCCCCATTGCAAAGAGCCGCTGATGTGGTGTTGCAACAAGTCGTATTACTATCACGGAGAACTGATGTTTGAAGCCAAGGGTGCCAATGTATATGACCCCGCTACTGTTGTTTTCCAAGAGGGAAAAGAGAAAGCCGACCTGAAGCCTGTGGATATGGCGAAAATGCTTGAACGTTGCAAGAATGAGATGTTCTTGCTCGAAACCGAAGCCATTGAGTTTATACGCGATGTCTATCTGCAATATACCGACGCAAGCAGAAAAACGGACTCTATTGTCGCCAATCAGATTGATTTTGAAACATTAGCCGCAAGAGTTTCAAAAGAGCGGAAAAAGCAGATGGCCATTGTGAAGCAAGATTGCGACAGTTTTGACATTATGCCGATGGACGATGCCAAGCAAGCAGGCAAACGCACATACGCCACTACAAAAATCGACAAATTCCTTGCTTCGTTCAGCGGTGGCAAAGACAGTCAAGTGGTACTTGATCTCTGCACACGTGCCATTCCCCCGCAAGACTTTGAGGTGATATATAGCGATACAGGATACGAGTTGCCTCCGTCGCTGGAATTGTATGAACAGGTAAAAAAATACTACCAAAAACTCTATCCCAAACTTTCGTTCCGCATTGCCCGCAATCACGAAAGTGTGCTGAACTATTGGGATAAAATAGGCACTCCATCCGACACCCACCGTTGGTGCTGCTCCGTGATGAAAACAGCACCGTTATATCGTATGCTCAAGGTGGACGGGACAAATAAACAGGCAAAAGTACTGGCGTTTAATGGCGAACGAGCAGAAGAGAGTGTTCAACGCAGTAAATATCTAAGAATTGGAAGGGGAAAACACGGCACAATTATTGAGGCTTTGCCAATTTTGTATTGGAATACTACGGAAATATTCATGTATTTGTTATCGCACAAACTGCTGATAAATAAAGCTTATAGACAGGGGATGACACGTGTGGGTTGTCTTTATTGCCCATTCTCCGCATTATGGAATGATATGATTTCTGCAACATGTTATCCATCAAACCTAAAACCATTTCTGTCTAGGGTTGAGAGTATCGTTAATAAAGCAGGAATTGTTGATGCGAAGGATTACATAAAGGAGGGAAATTGGAAAAGACGTGCAGGAGGAAGAGGGTTGTCATTTCCGTCCTCTACGGAAATCATTCCTAACAAAAAGGAATTAACAATCAAATGCATTTGTCCGCAAAAAGATGTTTTAACATGGCTTAATGCGGTAGGTAAATATTCTGTTTTTAGAGAAAATAATGATGTCATCGTAGAATTATTACACCAAAAAGAAATTATTAAATTCCTAATAACCAAAGAAAAAAACGCCTATATATTCAAGTTTGACCTAACGAACATATCCCCAACGGTAATAGGATTGATTAAGAGAGCTCTATATAAAGCGACATATTGCATTAATTGTGAGACTTGTGAGATAGAATGTCCAACAGGAGCCTTACGAATCCTTCCTGATGTTAAGATTGATAATCAAAAATGTACACATTGTCATAAATGCCTAGAATTTCACGATTTAGGTTGTATTGTGGCTAATTCTTTAGCAATAACAGAAAATAGTAGAAATAAAATGAAACTAATAAGTTACAATAATTTTGGATTGAATGGTCAATGGTTGGATTTTTTCATGTCCTCCCCTAAGACATATTTTGTAGATAATATGCATGGCTTACACCCCAAAGAGCAATTGCCAAATTTCGTTAAGTGGTTGGTTCAGGCTGAAATTCTTGACGACACAAAAACTAAAAATATAACTGCTTTTGGTGATTTATTGTCAAGCATATATATTGATATGCCAGATTTGGTATGGCAAACAATCTGGATAAACTTATCATACAATTCACCAATCGCAAAATGGTATAAAGAAAATGTTGAATGGCACTTTCATTTTACAGAAAATGACATAAGGGAAATGGTAAAAAATGATTATCCAAATGATAGTCAAACTACTATAAAAAACATTGTTTATGCTCTTTTCCGAACTTTTAGAGAAAGTCCTATCGGAGAAATGGGACTGCTTCAAGAAGTAGAAAAGCTCAGATACACTAAAGTCGAATTTTCCGACCTCTCCCGCGAAGCCATTGCATACTCTCTTTACAAGTTTGCCGAAACCCAAGGCATAAAGACTTTCCGTGTAAGCGACTTGTACAACGAGGACTGCAAGAATGGTCCGTACCGTGAGTTCGGCATTAGCAAGACCGATTTGGAAAAAGCGTTGCGTTCGCTCAATTCCGACACCAACCGCGTACTCACTGCCGAACTCAACATGGGTTTGGATCATATTACCCTTCGCGACGACTTGAACGCACTGAGTGCATTGGAAATTCTTACCAAGTAAATTGTTATGCCCATGCAGACTAACATGAAAGAGAACCAGCAAACAGAATTCAAACAGACGTGGCGCGATGAGTACCTCAAATGGATTTGTGGATTCGCTAATGCCGAAGGAGGGAAAATACTTATCGGTGTGAATGACGATGGCACTGTCTGCGGTGTTAGCGATGCAAAACGCCTTATTGAAGATATTCCCAACAAGGTGAAAAACGCACTCGCCATTGTGCCACATGTCAGTCTGCAGGAAAAAGACGGGCTGGAGTACATTGAGATATCCATTTCTCCTTATCCATTCCCTGTAAGCTACGGTGGCAGGTATTATATGCGTTCGGGTGCGACAAATCAATTGCTGAACGGGCAGGCTCTTGATGCCTTTATCCTTAGGAAACAGGGCATCACATGGGACAGCATTCCCGTAACACAACTGCAATATTCCGATATTGACGGACTTGCTGTAAGATACTTTGTGCGTCTGGCCACCAAGAAAGGCAGAATCGACAGCGACATCGCCTCCGAAGAAACCGAGCAGCTGCTCAAAAAACTAAACTTGTACAAAAACGGCTTCTGGACAACTGCGGCAGCCCTTCTCTTCACCGAGAATCCTGAACGGTACATTGGCGGCTCATACGTAAAAATTGCCTTTTTCGAAAACGACGCCGACATCCTATATATGGACGAAGTGCATGGTCCTCTGTTGCAACAAGCCGACGAAACCATCGATGTCATTATGAAGAAATATCTGAAAGCCCGTATTTCCTACGACGGCATCCACCGTATCGAGCGTTATCCTTTCCCCGAAGATGCTTTGCGTGAAGCCGTGCTCAACGCCATTGTACACAAAGACTATGCCCGTCAAATCCCCATACAGATTCGCGTTTATGCCGATAAAATCATGATTTTCAACGACTGTCGGCTTTCTGCTTACTGGACAGACAAAACACTGAAACAAAGCCATAAAAGCGAGCCTTACAACCCCAACATTGCCCATGTGTTTTATCTTTCGGGACATGTGGAAAGCTGGGGACGTGGCATTGACAAAATATGCAAATCATGCTCCATGCACGGCATTCCACTACCTGAATACAACGTGCAAACCGAAGAAATATGTGTCTCTTTCAAGACATCCGACGAGTACTTGAATGGCGATAAGGGAACATCCGACTTCCCAAAGGATTCCCAAAGAATTCCCAAAGAAGTTCCTGAATCAGTCCGTAGGACGTATGATGCGATTGCTGAAAATCCCCGACAAACAATCAATGAACTGGCTGAAAGGCTTGGATTTTCAGACAGAACAATAAAAAAACACATTGCGTACCTAAAAAAGGAAAGTCTTATAGAAAGGGTTGGCGGCAAAACGCACGGACATTGGCAAGTAAAAACTCTTTTGTAAGAAAATCTAATAAACTAAGAATCCATAAATTAGTAATAATAAAAAAGATATGGCAAACAAATATTCTGACATAATTACCATTCGTGAGGGCAAGCCTGCTTACAATATCGCTAACGAAGAGGGCGAATCATGGAAGGACTTTATCGCCAACAAACAGTTCAATGACATCTTGCGAACGGTCATTAAGTCTGTACGCAATACTGATGTGGATGCACATCGCTCTTTTTGGATTTCTGGAACCTACGGAACGGGAAAAAGCCATGCGGGGGCAGTGATCAAGCATCTGCTTTGCGATGAAGTAGGTGACATTCGAGACTATGTGGATAATGAGTACAAAGAAAGCCAATTCGATGTGCTCCGTCAGGAAATATATTCTTTGCGAGAAAACAAGCGTCTGTTTCCGGTCATGCTTTATGGTCAGAACAACATCTCGCACCGTGAGGACTTGTCTCTACAATTGCAACGTGCCATTACTGAAGCCTTGAGTAAAGCAGGTATCGCTATCATTGTGAAAACCGACTTTGATAATCTTGTTGAACATATCGAAAACCATTCCGATATTTGGCAGTTACTTATTGAGAAAAGTCCGCAACTCGCTTCAATTGCGCCAACGGTGGAAAAACTCAAGAACAAATTACGAAACAAGGATAACGCCACTTTCGGCAAAGTGATGGAAGCACAGAGGGAAACAGGCATTGACATACGCCTCGCAAGCAACAAACTTGTTGATTGGTTCTTTGAAGTGCAAAACGAACTGGCTGCTCAAAAAAGCAAATATGGTTATGATGGTTTGCTGGTGATATGGGACGAGTTCACCGATATAGCTTCATCCGATATGGGGCCAAACCTCCTTGTAGCTTTACAAGAAATTGACGAGAAGGTGATGAATAAGGAGAACAACTCATACTTTTTATACATTTCGCACCCATCTGCACTCAACGGTCTCGATAATCAAGAACGCGAGAAAACAAAAGGCCGTTATCATTTTATGCCATATCAGATGGAAACGGTTTCGGCTTTCAAAATAATGAGCCGTAAGTTCCGTTTGGCTGATGGGGCAACCATTGAAGAACAAAAAGCAATAGCCGACAAATTCTTTTCAAAGCCTTTTTGCCAAGCATTGCTTAACATTTATGCTCCCGACACCACCAATCCGACAGAAACAAGCAAAGATTTATACAACTTGTTCCCTCTGCATCCAAGTACTGCTAACCTTGCTACATACTATGCACGTGAAGTCGGTTCTTCTAGCCGAAGTGTTTTTGAGTTTATTGGCAACAACGATGCTGTGAAAGAATTTCTGGATAATGAAAACCACTTCTTAAATGGTGATGTGATTACTGCCGATTATCTCTGGGACTTCGTTCTTGATGTTTTCAATCAGGATGTGCTGAAATATGGGGTTGTAACCGAGCGTTTCAACTCTAGGCATCTTGAAGTTGAAAGCAAAGGGTACGAGTATTTCGCAGTGTTCAAAGGCATACTGCTTCTCAATGCTTTGAACAACATAGCGGCAAATGACTCTGTAACACCAACAGGAGGCAATATAGCCAACCTCTTCGTTGGAACAGCCATTGAACCCATTCTTAAGGACATTCTACAATACTTTGACGACAATGCCATTATACAGCGGTTGCCAGGTGACGACAATGGTTTGTATTCCATACAGTTCTCGGCATTGCCTACCAAAGACATCGAGGATGAGAAAAACAATCTGAAAGCAAGTGAGTTTAAATACACCGAAAAACTACTCACGTTCAATGATATAGCAACGCGGAAAATAATTGACAGTTGGCTTTCTAATGTAATCCGTCCATATCAATATAAGATATTTTCTCAGAGTGTAAATGAACCGACACTGCTCAATCAAATTGTAAATAACTATAAGTCAGCAAAGTCGTACGAATTGTTTTTGGCGATGTTGTTCGGCAAAAATGCAAATGAAGTCAATGCCTTGCGTGAAACTGCAAGCAACGCTTCCAAAGATGACCGATTCAAGAATGTAGTTTTCGTTGTGTTTGAAGAGCCTTTCACCGATAAGAATTATGAAAGGTTCATTGAATATATGGCAAACTCAAAGATTGCCGGGAAATATAATCAGAAAGAACAATCAAAAACGCACCTCGACAATGCTTTTACACTTATAAAGGATTGGCTTAACGCAGTGAGAAGGACTAATTTCTCGTTCTATTTGAGAGGTGAGAAAGACTCTGGTTCAACTCAAAAATTAACCAGCACCATCAACGACCGTGTTCTAGCAAAAATATTCTCGTCAGGTCCCGAAACAATCTCGTTGTTGCATCGTGTGCCAAGCACTTTCTGGAAGAAACAGTCAAGCAAAACCATTGTTGACACCTTTTTATCTTTTTCAACCAAACAGGAAATAATCGACAGATGTTCAGGTCCAATGCAGCCAATGCGATATATATTACAAGACACTGTAGATGATAATCTTGAATGGGTTGACGGAATAGACACAAATAATCCGCTTTTTATAATAAGTAACTTCATTGATAACAAATTCAAGCATACAAGTAAAAGCGAACAGTTCAATATGGGCGAACGGCTAAAAGATTTGTCTTTGCCTCCGTATGGTCTGTTCCAATCGTATGCATCCATGGGTATGGTTGCTTTCAGTATGCGTAAGTGGATAAAGCAAATTTTTGATCTCAACGGAAAACCACGTGATGTTCAGAACTTGGTCGAAGATGTTGTTGAGCTTTTCAACTCATGGGAGAAGGACAAAGAAAGCAACAAACTTGAATTCAGATTCGAAACAAAAGAAAGCCGTAATGTTTGCGACACCTTGGTAAAGACCTTCAAGCTAAACAATCTGAGGGGCTACTCCGAAATCAGCAGTCTTACCGATGCCCGCAACGCTTTCAAGTACGGGTATTTAACAGAAAAAGGATTCCCGCTTTGGTCGTTGAAATATTATGATGAAAGCATAAAAGAGGGTATAAAGACTTTGCTTGATAACGTTCTACGCATTATAGCAACCGACAATACTCGAGAACCAAAACTCTTGAACGACACATTGGACGGTTTCCAAACATACAAATTTGAATTAGGCAACTACCTGAATGACCCAGACGCTTTCAAGAAAGGATTTGAAAACTACCTGATACAACTGCCTAACATCAACTTCCGAGACGAAGAGTTTGACGATGCCTTCGGCTATTTGGAACAACATCTTGAAAACTCCAAAGGATTATGGAGCGAGGAGGAAGTTTCCAAAGAAATGAGCAACTGGAGAGCATATAAATCGCAAGAGGAAAATGTAAGGATAACAATAGAACTTATTGGAAAAATCAACGATATCGAAGATTGCAAGAAATACCTTGCACATGGCGACCATCGCATTGTAGATGCTGCCAAAGAAAGAATTAGATTTTTGTCTCTTTCGCAACCTACACATTCTGTATCTATTCCACAACCAATAAATCCCCAAACCTCGCAATATGCTCAAAAACTCAGCAATGCAATTAATAAGGTAAAGAGTATTTCGGATGTAACAAAAGCCCGCAAACTTTTGCAGAGAATTTGCGAAGAGGAAAATGTGGCTGAACGTATAATTGACTTAATAAACAATTTCGATGCGTAGAGATTTTACCCATTTCGATGATTTAATGGACTTTGTCGTTGCCGACAAAGAAGCTTCTGGTGCTATGTCATCAAACAGAAACCGTTTCCCTGTACGCTTCGTATTGTTTGACAACTTCCAGGATTCATATTTGTTTGTTTCCAAAGTACAAGAATCGGGTTGCATGTTCAAGAGTGTTAATGACTGGCTGGATGCCGATTATCCTGACACCATGCTCACTTATAGTGAGTTGTCTAACAGCATATCGAATTATGCATCAAATTACAACGGTGATTGTATTATAACTCCCTTTTCTGAGTTGGCTCGTTTTTATAACAACGAAAATTCAGCAAAAGAATTTGATGCTCTCGTAAAAACAATCAAAGGAATAGAGAACAGTAGTACTGCGGTGGCCAATAATCGTCGAATATATATTCCGATTGTTGGACTCGAAGGCAAAATGTCGCTATTTGAAAATGACACACAATGTACTATATGGTATTTGAAGAATAATGACAAGAACTTGACATACAACTTATTGTTGACAAACAATACTTTTTTTGGACTCACGGATTTGTCTCAATTCAATGTTGCACGAAACGTGAATGAATGGCTCGATGTATGGAAGGCTCGGCCAGCTGTAAAACCGATGATATTATGTTCTTCGTCTGCAATTTTTGCAAATGCAAGGTTTGCCCAGCCCGACAATGCATTCAATTTCATAATATGTGACAATGCGTACGATTTTTTGGTTAAAGGCCTTCAACTGAATTTCGGGGAAATATCATACAAAGAATCCGACAAATCGTATTGGGAGCGGTTGACTAGTGAAATAACCGATACAAAATCATTTACCCTTGAGAAGTTCTTCAATTCATATTTTCATATTGACAACCTTGCTGATTACAATGTATTCCTAAAAACATGGTTTGAATGCAAGGACGACTTTGAAAAATGGCTTTTGTCAACATATTATACTGAAAAATTTTGCAATGACGGTTATATATGTCAAGTAATTAACTCACTACAAGGATATTCAAACGTTGAGTTTTTCTCCGCTGTTGCTTTATCCATATTTAACTTAGATACTCCCAATAAATATAAGGACGAGCGAATGGTTTGCTTGCAAGCAGCAAACAATCATAACATAACCCTGCCCAAAGATGTTGAATACACTTTGCAAGACGAACTTATAAAATTGGCAGAAACATCAGACTATGCATCAGCTATTAGTTATTTTTCCCCTCTGACCGACATTGAAAAAACACTTGCAATACAATGGTTTGCAGAAAACAAAATTACTAAAGACCATTTTAGATCATTCTATACAGATTTATACAACTATTTGGAAACCACAGTCATTTTAGGGGAGCAGTGGTTGAATGAGTATTTTGATAACTATAAATATGCAAAACTCACAAATCAGTACACATCACCAATAATCGATTTTATAAAAGAAAAAAATGCATCTGAACTGACATTCAATGCGTGGTATCAAAATCTGAAGACAACCAAAACTATTTTGAGTGGTAGAAGCGATATTGAAGTTTTTTACTGGATTGACGGATTAGGTGTTGAATGGATTCCTTTAATTCAGAAATGTATTGAACAGAAACAATCAGAAGGTGTTTATCTTAATGAAATCTATGTAGCACGGTCACTGTACCCTACAACAACAGAGAATAATAAAAAAGCTTTGATGGAATTATCGGGTAATAATTTGATAAAATGCGGCGATTTAGATACACATGCACATCAAAACACAAATAAATTCCCAACATACATTCTTGAAGAAATCGAAATCGTTAATAAAGCTCTGGAAAAGATATTCTCCGAATACAACGGCAAGAAAATTGCAATAATATCTGACCATGGTCTGACCGCATTAGCACAATTATGCGATGGATTGAACATGGCGGGTGTGGAATCTGACCATCATGGGCGTTTGGCTTATAGAAAGATTGGAAACTGTGTTTCAAATAGCGACTATATTTTATGTGATGATGGCAAAACAATGTGTGCACTGACACACAAATCAATATGTGGGAAAGTTCCTAACGTTCAAAGTGCACATGGTGGATGCACTCCAGAGGAAATTCTCGTTCCCATTTTTGTGATTTCCTCACAAAAACAAAATTCACATTGGAAGGCAACACTTTTAACAAAGACACTATCTGAGTCGATTCCAATTGTCAAGTATCAAATCAAAGGTATCAGTTCGATTGATGTCCCTTATGTCAATTATAATGGAAAGCAATATATGCTATCTTCAAAAGGTGATAATGTTTATCAAAGCGAGAAACTATCATTAAGTCAATCTGCAAAAACAATAGAACTTGTTATTTCAGGAACAAAGCGAACCGATACAATTGACATAAAACTTGGAGCCGAGGAAGACGATTTGTTTAACTTTTAATCAATGAGACAATGGATAATTCATTAAGCGAAAAAATAAGGAATCAATTTGCTTCAATGGCAATATATAAAGATTCGACATCGACAAATAGCCTTTTTGCAGGTCGCAACCTGCCATCATTTGTCAAGGACTTTGTCCTAAAAAAATACATCAATGAAACGGGGGCGGTTGATAAGAATGGTCTGACCGCATTTCTTGATACTGTAATTCCACAAAAGGCAGAAGAAGTCAAAGATCGACTCGGCAATGGAGAAGAGATAACCTTGCTTACTCGTTTTATCATCTACATTGATTTGGTCAAAGGCGTTCGCCGATTTGGAATACCCGATTTGGGAATAAAAATCAACGACGGACAGATTCCAGAATATGTTTATTCAAAACATAAAGGAACTCTGGTTGATGGAGAAAAATGGGGCATCATAAAACTTTGTGTTTTGCCCGACGAAGATGGGAAAAAGCAACATGTGGAAATGGTCGATTACAAGCCGTTCAAACCATATAAATCTGTTGATATTGACTTCTTTAAAGAAAATCGCAAGAAATTTTCCACTACTGAATGGATAGACTTCCTTCTTACATGTATGGAATATGACCCTGACGGATTTGAAAGTATTGCATACAAATTAGAGTTCCTCACTCGTTTGCTCATTTTTGTTGAACCTCGTCTGAATTGTATCGAACTTGCCCCAAAAGGGACTGGTAAATCGTATGTATTTGGCAATCTTTCAAAATATGGATGGCTTGTAAGTGGAGGTAAGGTTACACGTGCTAAACTATTTTACGACAAGCAGAAACAACAAAACGGTATCATAAAAAACCACGATTTCACTGCCTTTGACGAAATACAGACAATTGTTTTTCAAGAGCCCTCAGAGATTCAAGCAGCATTGAAATCGTATCTAGAAAGTGGTAAAACAACCATTGACAATAATGAATTTTCTTCAGAATGCGGTCTTATTTTGATGGGTAACATTCCCTTATCAAAAGAAAGACGTCCTATATCGAACAAGTATTTCGATTCCTTGCCAGTCAATTTCAGAGAATCCGCATTGCTGGATAGATTCCATTGCTTTATTGAAGGTTGGTATCTGCCTCGAATAAATAAAAGTATGATTTTCAAAGGATGGACAGTTAATGTGGAATATTTTTCGGAAATACTTCATGCTATGCGCACTCAAAACCAATATGGTTTATTGTTCGACGAGTTAGTGACGTTCCAAAAAGATGCAGACATGCGTGATTTCAACGCCGTAAAGAGAATCACTACGGCTTATATGAAGTTACTTTTCCCTCATTGGACAAAAAAAGAAGATGTGAATAAAGAAGAATTCGACCAATATTGTCTGCAACCTGCAATTCATCGCCGTGGTATAGTAAAAGAACAATGCCATAACATCGACCCCGAGTTCAAAACGCAAATGCCTGAAATCAAACTTAAGGATTAAATCTATTGCCTATGAGTTTTGGTATTATGTCTAAGCCAAAGGAAAAACTCTTTCTCAATACCTTGAAGTTTGAGTTTCCTGCCGAGCCCGTAACGTTTTATTTTTCCTATACAGACTTGGACGATGTTCATTTCACGTATCTCAAAAGCAGTACACTCTTTCCTGTTGGTATTCGCGACATATTCCCCAATCTCAAAAACAACGACACTCTTTACACTTCGTTTACCAAGCAAGTAAACGGAGCAAAACCATTGGCGGTTGATTTCAACAACCCTGACAATTTCCATCTTATCAAACGCTACTACAACGAGAAAATTCAACATTTCTTTATAATACGAAACATCCTTGCCGACAGTACATTTATCGGCGATACGCAAGTTTGGATAAAAGACAAAAAGGCAAAAGACATTACCACCTTCGACCGTTATACACTTAAAATCAACTATAACCATTTCTTGCAAACACCAGAACTTGTGCTGTCATACGACCGTCAAGCAAAAGTACTTAACAAGTCGGTTGCACAATTCATCAGCGAGTACAATGCTCAGTCGGGCGATATATTTGATGAGCCTGACAATGCCGATAATCCTGCAAATCTCATAAACAATGTCATACAGGTAAAATTCATCGACAACAACAAGAAAAAAGCCAACATCAAACTACGCAGATACACAAAACTATGCAAACTCACCGAACAGGGCGAGCAAATCAACTATAACAGCGTTTATCCTGTGATAAACAATCCCTTGGCGTTTTATCTTGGCATATCCATTGACGATGGTGATACTAGCTATTTTACCAAGAAAAACCGCTACACAAAATATTTTCCTAAAATCACAGACTTTCGCAATCGTTATTTACTAAATGATGATTTCCGCAGAATTTCCCTATAGCTGATGATTTTACACACATAGAGGCAGGCAATGTCAAAAGCGAATCTAAACGACTTGTCTTTGGTATTGATGAGGCTACAGGCGAACACAAAATCGACCTTATTCCACAGAGAGGCGTCAATTCAGGACCATACAGTCAACCTCGACATTCAAATGTTCAATTATTTTTCATTGTTCCCAAAATGTACAAGGAACAAGCAGAACCATTGCTCAATATGCTTCGCTATGGAAATGGTTGGGCTAAATTTGAAAACCTACAAAAATATCTGGGTATACCATTCAACAGCACAAGGATTTAGTTTACTTATTCAAAATGCTCAAAATCCGTTGCTCGAAATCGAGGATAAATTGGAACAACGCAGTAACATCCCCAAAAGTGTGTAATTTCCGGCAAATATGATATATTTGCAAAACTAAAAAAATAAACAAATGGAAATTACACAAGCGCAAAGTGCGAAATTTTAGAACACAGATCCTCAACGGAGCAGGATTGGAAGAGATTTTGAAGAAATGTCTCGAAATTTTAATGAAATCGGAACGCGAAATTCACAATGAGAATTACTCGGATTAAAGCAACAGCTATCGTTACCGAAAGATTTACGGCAGTGGAAAACTGTTGGAATTACAAGTTCCAAGGACGCGAAACGGCAATTTTTATCCAATGATTTTGGCACTTCTGAAAGACCAATAGGAAGAGGCTCAAAGAGTTGCATATAGTTTATATCGAAAAGGGTTGACCACGCAGGATGTTGGCGAAGTGCTTGAGGAGTTATACGGCAAGAAGTACAGCACCAGTCAGGTAAGCCGCATGTTCGATTATGCCCGAAAGGAAAAGCAAATATACTTGGCTGTCAAGCAAACTCCAAAACGAGCGTTTAGCACTTCATTTCACCTATCTGAAATACAACTACAACATCAGCTCCGTGATTTATACGACCAACTGGATTGAACGGTTAAATAAAACGTTTAAGAAGAGCCTGAAAGTTCGCGGTGCTTTGCCCAATGTGGAAGCGGGACTAGTGCTTTTATATGGAGTCGCCACGGAAATGAGCTGCTACAACTACCCAATTACTGCTTTTGTTCACGAGCAACAACACTTTCGGTTGGATTAGCTTTGAAGTGTGATGAAACGGAGGCTAGCCGAAGTGAAAACACACTTCAAAACGTAAAAAATTATAAAATTACTCGCAAATGTCAGAAAAAAATATATCTTTGCACAAACAATTTTTACACACTTTTCGGGACAGTATCGAAGATTTATATATTGAGCACTCTGAATTCATCTCTGAAATAAGCATTTATGACATGCAAGGAAGAAAAGTCTTTTTTTAAGCAAATTGAATCTCAAAAGAATAGTGTTCACATCATATTAAACAACTTATCATCAGGAATTTATCTAATCAAAGTCACTAACAATATCAACAACACATTATACCAAAAAGTGATAAAAAAATAGACTCATCAACCTTACAAATATATCTCGGACTTTATGGTTTTCAGCTCTGTAACATTTTTGATTTTCTTTCTTCCCATTGCTCTTTTGCTGAACTTTACAGCACGAAAAATAACCACTAAAAACGCTATTCTACTTATACTAAGCTTAATTTTCTATGCGTGGGGCGAACCTGTATATGTTTTTTTAATGATGGGTTCCATTCTCATTAACTATCTATTCGGCATCTCTATTGCTCAAATAACTAAAGTAAAAATTAAAAAGATCGTTCTAGGAAGTGCAATCCTCTTGAACTTGTCTGTATTATTCTTCTTCAAATATTTAGGTTGGGCAATCGAACTTATACTTCCACTTCTCAGCAAAATATCCTTTACCCCCACTATTCCTGAAATCATTCTTCCCATAGGTATCTCATTCTATACCTTTCAAATTATCTCCTATATCGTTGATGTTTACCGAAATCCAGCACTTTGTCAAAAAAAACTGTTAAATTTGGGGCTTTATATCTCCTTTTTCCCTCAACTCATTGCTGGACCTATAGTGCGCTATAACGAAATTTGCGACTATATAAAAGAGCGAAAATTTGAATTAGACACCTTTGTGGGCGGTGTAGAGAGATTCATCATCGGGCTTGGCAAAAAAACACTGTTAGCTAACACTTTTGCATTCTATGCAGATTCTGTTTTAAACCTTAACTTCTCCGAATACACGTCACCATACGCTTGGTGCGCGATGTTAGCCTATTCATTACAAATCTACTTTGACTTTTCAGGTTACTCAGATATGGCAATAGGTTTAGGAAAAATGTTCGGATTTAAATTTCCCGAAAATTTCAATTTTCCATACGCAGCAAAAAGCATCACCGAGTTCTGGCGCCGTTGGCATATTTCCCTATCATCTTGGTTTCGAGAGTATTTATACATTCCATTAGGTGGAAATCGGCGAGGAAATGTACGAACATATTTCAACATTTTTTTAGTGTTTTTAGCCACTGGAATTTGGCACGGAGCTGCCACCAATTTTCTCTTTTGGGGATTGGGGCACGGCTTACTCCGAATGGTTGAGAAATTTTTGTCTGGCACTAACATCGCACAAAAACTCTCCTCAACTTCGTATAAACCTCTTACTTTCGCACTCAACATTTTCAAAAGAATCTACACCTTATCAGCCATCATCCTTTTATGGATATTCTTCAGAAACAGTATGAGCGATAGCATCAAAATCATCTTAAAGATGGCAGGCATCAATTACACACAATTTACTGATTCTCCGATAGAAATTATAGACTCTTTCAATCTCTCGTTTATCTACTCAGAGAAAGCAATTTTTCCATTTCTGATAGGAATTTTTCTCACATTCCCTTGGTGGAGAGTCTTCTCACAAAAAATCCAAAACCTTAAAAATTCAAATTTCTGGGCTTCAAACCTCATCACAATTGCCAAATATACATTGCTCATTATTATTCTTATTCTATGTATCTCATCCCTTGCCAGCAATGCCTATAATCCATTCATCTATTTTAGATTTTAAAATATGAAATCAAACAAAATCATACATCTACTATTTCTTATCATCTGCGCAGCAATACTCTTAATTCCTGTTGCTTTCTTCAATTTTTCCGACATTTCAAATGAAGAGAAACGTAATTTTGAAAAATTTCCATTATTCTTTAGCGAAGAGAAATTCAACCAGAACTTCTTTACTGAATTGAATAGTTATTTTGAGGACAGAATAGGATTAAAAAGATTATTTTCAAGAATTTACAATACATTAGACAGTAAATTTCCGATGTCAGATGTAACAAAAAAATCGGGTTATCAAGGGAAGAAAAATTGGTTATTTTACAATGAAGAGAATCTATTTGACTTCTATTTCAAAAGGAATCTGATGACAGAAGAAGCATTAGACAGATATACTGAAAGAGTAACATCAATTCGAGATTGGTGTGAAACTCAGGGAATAAAATTTATCTTTTTCATTGCCCCTAACAAGCATGAAATCTACGAAGAGTATTTTCCTTACCATCGCCCCGAAGGAGAAACCGTTACAAATCAGATTGTCAATCGATTAAAAAAAGCAAACATTTGTGTTATTTATCCTAAGGCAAATATTTTGCACAAAAAAGAGGAAACGAAGAAAATCTTATATTACGAACGCGACACACACTGGAATAATTTGGGAGCGTACTATGGCGCACAACCGCTTATTGACAGCATTCAACAACAATTTTCAGAAATTAAATATGACACGATTAGCTATAAATTTCAGGAGGAAAAGATCTTTGGCGGGGATATTGAAAACATTATCAGTGCGCCCAAACGGGCAATGACCCAATTCGTTTACGACTGCTACCTTAATGGCATTAAACAAGATTCTCTATTTACCTGTAACACAACAGATAGGAATCATACTATAACCTGGTCCAAATCCACATATCCCAAGCTTTTAATGTACAGAGATTCTTTCGCTACCGCACTTTATCAATTTCTTGCGCCCTATTTTTCCACTTCAGAATTTCTTTGGAAAGATTTGCGCAACAGCGAGAAAGAGTTTATTCTACAAGAGAAACCCGATTTGCTGATTCTCGAAGTAGCAGAAAGGAAAGTCACCTACTTACTCGGTTCCGACTTTGAAAGGTAACTCTTTCCTCAACAGTTTTTCAAGATCACAAGTCACTTATTTTCATCTATTTATACAATCCTAATTTTTGAATAAGCGGTTCCAAATCGTTATAAGGAATATCCTTACGAATTACTTTTTTATCCTTATCCACAAACATCATCATCGGGATTACGCGCGTATCGTAGAGATTATCAGTTTCAATAGAGAACGTATAATTCCATGCGTGTAGATAATCAGGATTTGCTTTTTGAGTGAGATAGCGACGCCAAAGCGATTCATCGCTCTCGAAATAGACGGTTAACACCTTAAGTCTGCCCGAAGCGATAGCATTTTTCAAGTGCGTCATCGTTTTCATCTTCTCACGCACCTGAGAACAAGTCGGGCAATCTGGATTTTGGAAATAGACTAGCATATACTCCGCCGGCAGTTGATGCAGCGACAATGTCTCACCACTGCTCATCAACATCGGAAAATCGGGTAAGATATCCCCTTCATTATTCTTATCAATCATCGAGAGTTCAAACTCATAACGTGCTTTTCGCCCACTTTCCAGGTTTTTATACTCCAACATCTGCTTCAGCATCGGAATATAGAGTTTTTCATCTCGATAGGGAGAAGTCAGCGAACCAAACATCTTCTCAAAATAATCAAAAACTGCATAAAGTTGATTTTCATTCACTTGCGCAGCACGGAGATTTTTCAGCAGTCGGGGAACCGCTTCATTCTGAGGCATATAAAAAATCACCTTCATATAATCTGCCAAAATATTATGAGCGAAAGGCGTTGCCAGAAAACGTTCATCGTGCCACGGATAATTTGCCAACAATGTGTCTGCCAAGAAAATATTATAGAGGTCTCGATTTCCGTAGCAGGATTGTGGCGGCTCAGGAAGTTGCAGTTGCGACTGCACGTAAGAAGCGAAAAGTGTTCCATCATAGCGTTCCATAAGTTCACGCATATAGTTTTCTTTTTCGCCCATTATTCGTTTAGCGCGTGCCACCAACGAATCCACCATCGTTTGTTTCATATATTGTGGCAAAGAATTTTTCTGAATCTCGGCAAATTCATTATCCAAAACTTTCAAACGGTTATCGAACTCTTTTTCACGAGCTTTCATCGACAGAAATGCGCTATTCTCTTCCGAACCAGAAAACTGTTTCATATCGTTCCACACCTCAATCTGGAACTTCTGATTTTTCTCATCAGAGATAAAGAACGCCGCCATATCCATCGAATCCGCAGAAATCACGTAGTATCCTGGTGCTAATGATTTTTTCCCCTTCAAAATCACTTCATCGGCGTAGGGTAGATTTTGCTGCACCAAAAATTTATTCTTCTCAAAATCAAACCTATTTAAGCTAAGAGTATCGGCTTTAAAGCCATAAATTTTCACGGTAATATTATATTGTGCGGATGCGGAAATTACGCACAGAATAGCCAAACAGAAGAAAAGCAACTTTTTCATATTATTCAAATAAAATCGGTGCAAAATTAATCATTATTTTCAAACAAAGCAAAAGCGGTTTTCAGGCCATCGAGAGCGGCGCTGGTAATTCCTCCAGCATATCCTGCACCTTCTCCTACGGGATAAACGCCTGGCAGATTGCATTGGCGATTTTCTCCTCTCAAAATCCGCACTGGCGACGAAGAGCGCGTTTCCACGCCTGTAAGCACTGCATCCGAATCCGCAAAGCCTCGCAATTTCTTATCCATAAGCGGAATTGCCTTGCGCAAGGAATCTACAACGTATTGTGGCAGGCATTGAGAAAAATCGCAAAAATGAACACCATGGGGATAAGAGGGTTTGACACTTCGCGCCTTTGCTGCCACTTTACCCTGCAAAAACTCGCCCACTAGATTGGCAGGCGCTCTATAGTCGCGAGACGTCTCAAAAGCGGCACGTTCATACTTCGCCTGATAATCCATACCATCTAACGGTGAATCTTTATAAAAATCATCTGGCGTAACATTCACAAGGAAAGCACTATTCGCATTTTTCTGCGCTCTATTTTTCAAACTCATTCCATTGGTAAGAATCGTATTTTTCTCGCTTGCAGAAGCCATTACGGTTCCCCCTGGACACATACAGAATGTATAAACGCTTCTCTCCTTCAGATGCACAACCCCTTTATAAGATGCTGCAGGCAAAAACTTTGCAGAATCTCCATATTGTGCTGTGTTGATTTTCGTTTGTAAATGCTCAATACGCACGCCCATTGAGAAACTCTTCGCCTCCATTGCAACGCCTTTTTCGTACAACATTCTAATGGTATCGCGCGCAGAATGTCCCAAACAGAGCAAAAGATGCCGTGTTGTAAAACTCTTATTTTGAGTACATTTCACAACAACCTCACGATTTTCAGCACTTTCCACATCAATAAATTGTGTATTAAAATAGAAAATTCCGCCTAAAGAGATAATCTCCTCACGGATATTTTTTACCACTTTTTCCAAGTAATCAGTTCCCACATGAGGTTGGCTCATATAGGTAACATCTTCGGTAGCACCATGTTTATAAAACTCCTCGAAAATAAAACTCACCCACTCATTACTCACATTTGTAGTCAGTTTACCATCGGAGAAAGCGCCTGCACCACCTTCCCCAAATTGAATATTAGAATTTTCGTCGAGTTCCTTCGTTTTCATGAACTTCTCAACCTCTTTTTTCCGCTGTTCGATACAACTTCCTCGCTCGATGACAATAGGTTTTGCGCCACAGCGAGCCAGATAGAGCGCAGCAAACATTCCGGCCGGTCCAAAGCCAACAATGACAGGAGGAGCGGGAAATTTCCATTGAGGATAGGTTACTGGAGGTTTAGAAATGTAGAGTGATATTTCAGAATGTTTTAGCAAAGTTGGCATTTCGCTTTTCAAACGGAGGTAGAACTGATAATCGTACACCACTCGATTCCGTTTTCGCGCATCTATGGCTTGCCTAAGAATTCTAAACTCCTCAATATTAGATTCTTCAATATTATATTTTCGACACACCCAACTTTTTAAATTCAATTTTTGGGCAACCGAAATCTTAACATTTACAATTTTAATTTCCATGGGTCAACTCCTTTGCAACTTTACAAGCACTTGCAAATGCGAAAGCCAGATTGAAGCCGCCGCAAGCACCATCAATATCCAACAACTCTCCCATCATATAGATTCCAGGAAATTTTTTCAATTCCCAATGTGTATTCAACTCCTCTACAGAAACGCCTCCGTGACAAACTTGCGCGAACTCCATTCCGTAAAGAGCATCGATCTCCAAACAAAACTTCCGAAGCGGAAACGGCTTCTTCTCATACAACGCATTCAATTTGGGCGGAAGAACGCCACAGAAGGTCCCGAATCGCTTCCGATACTTCTTTTCATCCAACTCTGGATAATCGCTCAAAAGATCTAGTTCCAACGTACAGTTCGCCTTGTTTTTCAACCTATTATAAACAGAAGAGATATTCAATACTACAATTCCAGAAACGCCATCTTCCTTAAACATCACCTCTCCAACTTCAGAATATATGATTCGATTTTCCTGATAAAGAGACACTTTCGCCCTCGAACGACAGCCAAAAAGCGATTTCGGATAATTTTTTATCTTAAACCCCACTAAGGAGGGCAATAATGGCGTATGTTTCAGATTAAAAGAGGATAAGTAGCTATTATAATTTAGAGTATTCTTGGGGGAAATTCCTGCGGAAGAACCTGTTGCAAGCACTACATAATCAAACAAATGCTCCGTTGAAGAATTTTGCATTTTCTTATCAAACAACAGTTTCCATCGTTTATCTTTCTGTTGAATCTGCCTTACCTCCGCCTCACACAGCAACTGAACATTTTCGTTCAAATTATGAAGCAACCAATCTACCACCGACTGCGCGCTCATTGTAGCAGGATAAATTCTATCTTCCTCATCAATTTTTAGCAGCATTCCTTGGTTTTCAAATAAAGACTTCAAATGTACAATCGGAAACTCTTGAAACAGAGATTGAACGAAAGCGGAATTATTATATGCGTTTGGGGAAAGATTATTGTTTAGTATATTTGCTTTTCCCCCTCCAGAAGCTCTCAATTTTTGTCCAACTTTGCTATTTTTCTCAAATATAAAAACCTGATTTTCTGAAGATTGAGACAAAAGCATTCCCAACATTAGTCCAGAAGCGCCAGCGCCGACAATTGCAATTTTTTCTCGACATTTTCCCATCTATTTCTCCTCCAAAATTATATTGATAGCTTCACCAAGATATTTATGCAAATCAGAAGCGATAAGCGACATCGTTGTTTCTCCTTTTTGTACAGCTACATCTGCAGCAAGTCCGTGAAGATAGACGCCCAATCGTGCGGCTATCAGCGGATGATACCCTTGCGACAGAAAAGCAAGTAGTACACCCGTCAGCACATCACCGCTGCCTGCCGTTGCTAATCCTGGATTTCCAGAGAAATTAAAAGAGATTGAGCCATGAGAATCTGCGATTGCTGTGTATGCTCCTTTCAGCACTACAACAAGTTGATAACGTTTAGCAAATTCTCTCAATTTCTGCAATCGTTCAAAATCATTGGTAGCTTTCCCCACCAATCGTTCAAACTCCTTATGATGAGGTGTTAGAATTGTATTGGGCAGTAAATCTGTTAAATAGGCTTTATTTTCCGCTAAAATATTGATAGCATCAGCATCTATTATCCAAGGCCATGGTTTGTAGGTTATCAAATCTTTCAGTGCGGAAATAGTTTGTTGGTTTTTCCCAATTCCTGGCCCCACAGCTACCGCATTTTTCATGGCCAACATATCGTCATCAACGTAGGAAAAGCAATCGGCATTTTTATCGGGACTGCAAATTGCTTCAGGCAGAAATGGGATTAACTTATCCAGAACCGTTTGCGGTGCATGGAGAGTTAATTTTCCAGCACCGGCACGCAACGCTGCCTTTGCCGCCAACAATGCTGCCCCTGGCATATTGCGACAACCTGCGATGAGTAAGCCATGACCTTGCGAACCTTTATGAGCAAACCGATGGGGAAGATGAAGATAACGTTTCGCATACGTCCGATTGATAGAACCATACTGTAACGGAAATTCGGGTGGCAACTTCAGATCGATATCCAACACCTTCACCTCTCCTACTCTATCGTAATTTTCTGGCATCATAAATGCCAATTTCATAAACTGAAAAGTGAGTGTGCGATGAACTTTTACGCAAAAACTCGCATCTGGAGTATGCTGATCGCAATAGAGCCCTGAAGGCAAATCTAAAGCCACCTTATAACCTTGAGCTTGTGTAAAAAGCGCAATTACGCGCTGGAAATCCTCCAATAGCGGACGAGACAAGCCTATTCCAAACAGCGCATCAACTAACAAAATATTGGAAGATAAAGTTAGATCCTCTAAAAAGTGATTAAAAGGAATTACCTCAACATCAATACTTTCTAATCGTTTTTTATTCTGTAAAAACTCAGAAGTTGTCTTTAAATTGAAAGAGCAATCCACCACAACGACACGAGTTTTACTTGCCAAATGTCGAGCCACCACCAAGCCATCACCCCCATTGTTGCCTGGTCCGCAAAAAATATATACAGAAGAGACGTTTTTACAGTAGGGTAAGATTGCAGCAGCGAATACACTACCAGCTCGTTCCATCAACTCCAATGAGGAAATTTGCTCACTTTGCATAGTAAACTCCTCAGCAGCACGAATTTCTGGAACAGTTAAAATCATCATAGCCTCAAAAGATTTTAGCGCAATCTGTCGGCTGCGCGCACCATCGCCTCATCGCGATAGATAAATCGACGTGCCAAAACCATCATCACTGCTGGCAAAAGATAAAGAACCAACACCCAATAGGTGAAAGTACACTCTGTATCTGGATAAATAATATTAGCTTTAGTAAAAACCACATCTGGATAGATATAATATGTAAAAGCTAACGCAATAAGAAGTGCGAACATACTGAATGAAACAACTTTAGCTTGCGCCTTTCTATTTTTGTACATAAAAATAGAAACTAATGAAAGAATTGCTGAAACTATCAATGATAGAGCAATATAGGTTGTTCTTGCAATTACTGAATTTTCAGGTGCAGGTAAGTCCAAACGAACCGTAAAAGCATTATAGACACACATTCCATCTAAATTATCGGCAAAACATCCGACAAAAGTACCGAAAGGCACAAACATTAGTACAATTGTTGCGATAAAAGCAACTAACAAAAAGATTGTTTGGATTCTTTGAATCATAGTAAAAAATTGTTTAAAATTAGAAATTGCAAAATTACACTTTTTTGATGACATATCGAACGACTCCCCAAAAAATATCTCTATTCACTTCATTTACAACTACTTCACGAGACGATTTTTTAGACGAACAGAGTATAAACTTACCGTTCTCAATCTTTAATCGTCTCAGTGTAAACTCATTATCAGGGAAACAGACAACAAGCGAATTTTGAGAAGGCGTTATTGCTCTATCTACCAATAAAATATCCTCATTACTTATACCTAGATCTGTATAATTTTCGCCTTTAACTCTGACGAAAAAAGTAGCATCGGGATGTTGCACTAACAACGCATCCAAACTTAAAATTTGGCGTTCTGCGGACTGAGCAGGATTAGGGAATCCTGACATATAGCCTGAATTTTCTTCTAGTTTTTCTAATGAGAGATCCATAACTAGAGCTATTCCACAATGATTTCTCCTGCGAATAAATGCGCATCATATCCAGCACCTGGGTGCCCTTCAGGACAATGTTTGATAGATGGAGCGAACACCTTTACATAGCGAGCTTTTGCTGCAGGCATCGGCACTTTTGCATTGATTACATTATCGCCCTCTGATGTTTGATATTGTGCAAGAGAGATTTTAGTTTCAGATTGCCAATTCTCCCCATCATCAGAAATCCAAACGGAAACAGAAAGCGGAGCAAAAATCCAAGATCCTGGTGCGTGCATCAGTTGTACGGTTACAGAAGAGAAGGCTGTTTTTTCGCCCAAATCTAATACCACTTCCAAATCATTTGCCAAAGTTCCCACCCATTTATTCCAAGAACTTGATGTTCCCAAAACGCCATCTGTAAGCGCCAATTCATGTCCACCACTATATTGTGGATTGATATTTTTCATCGAATAAGACTTCCCTGTTGATGGAGAAATCTTATAAGTTTCCTTAAAAGTTGAACTATATGGCTTCCCATTTCTGAACGCCATTGCGCAAAGTGTCGAATTTTTACGAATTGTGATAGGTTCTACATAGATTTGAGCATTCTCAATTGTGGGAGTTTTTCCGTTTAATGTATAACGAATATCACAATCAGGACAAGCTGTCTGTAGAGATACTTGCGGACACATCTCTTCTGTATTCCAATCGGTAGCAGCGGTAACATTAAAATGGCTCTTGGAATAGTTCATTCCTTCCGCTTCAAAAATAGTAAAATGGTGATTCAATTTCTCGATAAACTTTCCATAATTTCTCAACGATTTAGGAGACCAAACCACCTCTGACAATGCGAGAAGACGTGGGAAAAGCATATATTCTGCCAATTCCCAATCCTTGATATACTCTGTCCATAAATTAGCTTGTGCACCGATAATATATTTTTGTTCCTCTGCACTAAGTGCACGCGTAATTGGATCGTAATTATAAACTTTTTGTAGAGGCACATAGCCACCAATTGCCAATGGTTCTGACTCAGGCTCACCCTGATAATAGTTTAGATACAGATAAGCGCAAGGCGTCATGATAGCTTGATGTTTCTGTTGTGCAGCCGCAATACCACCCTGTTCTCCTTGCCAAGACATAATAATCAAATCATCAGGAACTCCGCCTTCCAATGCTTCGTCCCAAGCAATCACTTTTCTTCCCTTGGAGATGATATATCTTGACATTCTGTTTAAGAAATAGCTTTGCAATTCAAACTCATCCTTAAGGCCCTCTTTACGGATTCGTTCTTGGCATTTCGGGCAGGCTTTCCAACGGGTCTTTGGACATTCATCGCCACCGATATGAATATAAGGAGCATCAGGGAAAAGGTCTAACACCTCGTCGATTACATTTTGCAGAAACTCGAAAGTCTCTTCAGAAGTACAGAAGACATCATCGAAAACGCCCCAAGTTCCTTCCACCTTATGAGGACCATTCACGCCTGTACAAGAGAGCTCTGGATATGCTGCAATGGCTGCACTAGAGTGACCTGGCATTTCTATTTCTGGAATAATTGTCACGTGATGTTTTTTTGCAAATTCAACAATTTCGCGCACTTCTGATTGAGTATAATACCCTCCGTGAGGAATACCATCGTAACCCAAGCCACTAGAGAAATGGCCTATCCAAGTTTCACTACGTTGTGATGCTATAGTTTGAAGTTTAGGATATTTCTTAATCTCAATTCGCCAACCTTGGTCATCGGTGAGATGCCAATGAAAATAGTTCAACTTATACATCGCAATATGCTCGATATGCTCTTTCACCTCTTCTACTGTTCTAAAATAGCGACATACATCTAAGTGAGAACCTCGATATGGGAAACGCGGTTCATCTTCAATTCTACATTGCGGAATCAACACTTTAGCACTATCGATTCTGATGCCTGCATTGACCTCTGGAGGCATCAATTGATACAAAGTTTGCAGTGCATAAAAAACACCTTTCGGAGTTGAAGCATTGATTTGAATTTCATTTGCAGATATATCTAGCACATATCCCTCTTCTGAAATTGTAAAATCTTCAGCATTTACTCGGATAAAGGTTGGAGTAAGATTTCGGCTTGTTGCTGCTATATTGATTCCTAATGACTTTTCTAGTTTCGTATTAAAAGTTACCATCTCCTCCATTTGTGGGGAAATCAAAATGGTATTATTATTCAACAAAAAATATCCTTCTTTAGGTTGTAAATTCTTGGGTTCAGGAACAATAGGATAACGTTGTGGCTGTGCTGATAACATCAAAAACCACATACTTAACATCAAAAAAGCAAACTTCTTCATATTTTATTTTTACAATAAATAATTCAATAAACTATATTTTTTTCAAGAGCGCAAAAGTAGTGATTTTTTCTAACTCTCCGCATCATATTTTTATGTATTTTTGCTCATTCATTTTTCGATTTTTTTCACTAAAACAATTATAATTATGAATGCAGTTATTGGAATCATCATGGGCTCGACAAGCGATTGGAATGTAATGAAAGAAGCTTGCACCGTTTTAGAAGAGTTTGACATCCCTTACGAAAAAGAGGTTATCAGTGGTCACCGCACCCCTGATCGTGCATTTGAGTACGCCTCCACTGCCCGCGAACGCGGATTAAAGGTTATCATCACAGGAGCCGGCGGTGCTGCACACCTCGCGGGAATGACCGCTGCAAAAACCACACTTCCTGTTATCGGCATTCCTATCAAAACGTCAACTCTTAATGGCTTAGACTCTTTATTATCAATCGTTCAAATGCCAGGAGGTATCCCTGTTGCAACCGTTGCAATTAACCAAGCAAAAAACGCTGCACTACTTGCAATCCAGATGTTAGCAATTACAGATGAGAAACTCGCTAAAAAGTTAGAAAACTATAAGATTGAGATGAGAGATAAAGTTCTTAATGCTAAATTAGAAGATTAACATTTTTTAACATTATTTCTCTGAACAACTACAATATAATACTCGTTGATTTGTCAACGGGTATTTTTTTTTTTAATATGCAACACAAAACGGCAATCAAGGTTATCATAGGATTTTTCCTTTTCAACTTTCTCTTTCAGGCGAAAGAGATTGGGGGTAACTCCGCACCTCACCATAATTGCTCATTTGCTACACATACCATAACCACAACAAACAACGATCCCCTCAACAACTTAACCAACCCACTTTACCTACTTCTTACATCTACACAACACAATCTATTCTCCGAAAACGAAGACACACAGCCCTCAAAAAAAGGCAATGAAACCATTACAAACCACCTTTCCACGTGCACCTCAAAAAAACAAAAACAGATATATCTCCCCAAAATTATATTATATTCTGCAACTAGGCATAAGAACCTCATTTTGCCTAAGATTGGAGTACTAAAAATTTAGGATTTTTTGTTCTTCGTAATTTTCACAAAGGTTACTTTCCAAAAAAACTTAGAAAGGTTGTACCATTAAATCATCATCAAAAAAATCAAAATTATGAAAAACAAAGCAATATATTGTGGGCAAACTATACCCTCTATAAATCACCCCAAAAACATTTTTTTCTCCATAGCTTCCTTGATAATCCACTGTTATTTAGGAAGAAACGAAGAAGAACAATTTCTCAGAATTCAGATTTCGCTATGGATTGTTGTCTCTTTTGGAAACTACACAATTTTCCAACTTTTTCCACTTTTCACCTTATGTTGCACACAGCAACACACACCCAAACAGATTGGGAAATGGAACTTTAACATATCTGGAGGAGACAGCTGGATAAACTCTCCTACTCAACCCAAAACTCGAAAATTTTTCCATCGATACTATCTTATCAACCATTCTGCTGCCTAAAAAGTGATTTAAAGCATATAAAAATCATTCTTGCACGTAAAAAAAGATCTTGATCGGTTCACTTTTGAAAATTTAATGTAATTTTGCAGGTTAATTTTTAGAAGATGACAAATCAATTCTTTACGCAAGAAAACAGCCATCATATCCTTGTGATTGGTGACGTTATGGTGGATTCATACATAAAAGGTCAAGTTTCGCGAATATCTCCAGAAGCTCCCGTTCCCATTTTAGATGTCACACTTCGCGAATTTCGTTTAGGTGGTGCAGCAAACGTTGCGCTTAACCTAAAAAAATTGGGATGTAAAGTTACATTGTGCGCAATAATTGGTAATGATGCGCACGGAGACGACCTACTGCAACTCATGCATAAGGAAAAGCTTGACACACAAGGAATTTTGCGTTCCTCCGAAAGACGTACCACCATCAAACATCGCATTATCGGGAATCGTAATCAGATGCTTCGCATTGATGAAGAGGACAATTTCTTGTTAACTGAAAATGAAAACGAACAATTCATAGCATCACTTAGCAAAATTATAAACGAAGAAAAAATTGCTGCTATCATTTTTGAGGATTACGATAAAGGCTTACTCTCCGAAAAAACGATTTCTACTATTATAAAAATGGCAGAAGAAAAGGAGATTATCACCGCTACAGATCCTAAGAAACGCAATTTTTTTCATTATGCGGGTGTAACACTTTTCAAACCCAATCTCAAAGAATTTTGCGATGCCAACAATCTCAAAATCGAACCATTCTCTCTACCACAACTCCAACAACAGGCTGCACAATTTGCAGAAGAACAAAGATTTCAATTCCTCCTTATCACATTATCCGACAAAGGATTACTCCTTTATAGTCGAAGCACTCAAAAATTCATACATATTCCTGCTCAATTGATTAAAGTGAGTGATGTATCTGGCGCTGGCGATACAGTAATCTCCGTGGCAACATTGTGTTTACTTCATCAACTTGACGACCAAGCCTTAGCATACATTGCCAACTTAGCAGGAAGTATCGTTTGCCAATATCCAGGCGTTGTACCCATTGAGATGCAACTTTTACAACAAGAGTTAGAGAAATCAAATTTTTTTACAATAAAAGAGCAATAGCCTCGTTTTGATTCATCAAAAGTTAACTTTCAGAAGTAAATTCATGAATAAATTAAAATATCTACTCATCTTACCGCTCATCATATTTACACTATCGGGGCAACAACTCTCTGCTCAGTCAGCATTTGGTGTTCCCAATTTATTAAAATATGACCAGAAACGTTTTCACTTTGGTTTTGCGGTTGGATACAATCTTTTCAACTTCAATATTCGTACGAAAGCAAACTTCGCTGAATATGATTCTTTGATGATTGTAAACACCTCACCACTAAGTGGTTTCAATCTTGGTATTGTTTCCGACTTACGTATGGGAAAATATTTTGACCTTCGTTTCATTCCTGGTTTGGCTTTTGGAGACCGCCTCGTTAACTACACCATCAAATACTCTTCTGGTAACGAAATTATCACACAAAAAAATATCGAATCGGTTTACTTGGACTTACCGCTATTAGTTAAGTTCAAATCTTCAAGAATGCACAATGTGCGAGTCTATGTTATTGGAGGAATGCAATATAGTTTGGATTTAATCTCAGCAGCCAAGAAACAAGCCTCCAACCCACACGATATTATTCTAAAGCTCTATCCGCACGACTTTCAGGCTCAAGCAGGAGTCGGAATTGACTTCTACTGCACCTATTTCAAATTCTCTACCGAGTTTAAAATGTCATTCGGATTAGTAGATTTATTAAAACAGGAGTCAAATCTTTTTGCCTCCAGTATCAGTACACTAAAAACCAAGAATATACAGATTTCATTTTTATTCGAATAAATTTTAAAAAATGGCAAACGACGAACTATTCAAACAGATTATTGCTTTTGCAAAAGAATATGGATTCATATTTCCTTCTAGCGAGATTTATGATGGCCTCAGCGCAGTTTATGACTACGCACAGTTAGGTGTAGAATTAAAGAATAACATCAAAAAATATTGGTGGAAATCAATGGTACAATACCACGAAAACATTGTGGGTATTGATAGTGCAATTTTTATGCACCCAACCGTATGGAAAGCTTCGGGACACGTTGACGCATTCAATGACCCACTCATCGACAATAAAGACTCAAAAAAACGCTACCGTGCTGATGTATTGATTGAAGATCATATTCAAAAATATGAAGAAAAAATCACTAAAGAGGTAGAAAAAGCAAAGAAAAAATTTGAGAACTTTGACGAAGAACTATTCCGCCAGACCAATCCTAATGTATTGCGGAACAAACAAAAAATCGATGAGATTACAGAAAAATTCACCGACTTAATGAGCCGCAACGACTTAGTAGGATTGAAACAATTAATAGAAGATTTAGGTATTGTTTGTCCTATCTCTGGTAGCAAAAACTGGACTGATGTTCGTCAATTCAATCTAATGTTTGCAACCCAAATGGGTTCGGTAGCAGAAGGAGCTGATACCATTTATATGCGTCCAGAAACAGCGCAAGGAATCTTTGTCAACTTCCTCAATGTATATAAAACAGGTAGAATGAAAGTTCCATTTGGCATTGCACAAATTGGGAAAGCATTTAGAAATGAGATTGTTGCACGTCAATTTATTTTCCGCATGAGAGAATTTGAGCAGATGGAAATGCAATTCTTTGTTCGTCCAGGAGAAGAACTCAAATGGTTCCAATATTGGAAAGAGGAGAGAATGAAATGGCACACTGCATTAGGAATTGCCCCCAAAAAATACAGATTCCACGACCACGAAAAACTAGCTCACTATGCTAATGCAGCAACAGACATCGAATTTGAATTTCCATTTGGTTTCAAAGAATTGGAAGGCATCCATTCTCGTACCGACTTCGACCTTAGCCAACACGAGAAGTTCTCTGGCAAGAAATTGCGTTATTTCGACCCAGAAACCAACGAAAGTTACGTTCCATACGTAATAGAAACCTCTATCGGTGTAGATCGAATGTTCTTAGCCGTATTGAGCAATGCTTATACAGAAGAAACACTTGCCGACGGTTCTACACGCGTAGTGCTTCGAATCCCAACACTATTAGCACCTTACAAAGTTGCTATTCTTCCATTAGTTAAAAAAGATGGACTTCCAGAAAAAGCACGCGAAATTATGGATATGTTGAAACCACATTATATGTGCCAATATGATGAAAAAGATGCTATTGGAAGACGCTATCGTCGTCAAGACGCTATCGGTACACCATATTGTATCACTGTGGATAACCAAACTATGGAAGATAACACCGTTACATTACGCGATCGCGATACTATGCAACAACAACGCATTTCTATTAACGACATTATCAGTACATTAAATATCAGCAATTTATAAACACATGAGACTATTTCATATTTTCATTTTTCTCATCTTCTCTTTCTCTATTTTTGCCCAAAACGAACCCGTAAACAGAATGGATAGTCAAGGGAGAAAACAAGGATTATGGAAAAAAGTAGATGACCAAGGAAAACTGGTTTATGAAGGTCGTTTTGTCAACAACGTACCCACTGGAGAATTTCGTTACTACCACGAAACTGGTGAACTCAAAAGTATCTCCAACTTCTTGAACGGCGTACATAAAGTCAAAACGACAATGTTTCATCCGAATGGAAACTCAGCTTCCGAAGGTGTCTTCGTGGACCAAATCAAAGATGGAGAATGGAAATACTGGGATACTGATGGAACGCTAATTGCTGTTGAAAATTACAAATTAGGAGTTAAAGAGGGGATGTGGGCAACCTACTCCGCTGGTACAGGAACACTTCTGCAAGAAGAACACTATCTTGACGGAAAACTTCATGGCGTTTGCAAATCTTACTTTACCGACGGCAATCCCTCCAACTTGATTACCTACGTAAATGGTAAACGCAACGGATTATCAGAAAGTTACTTAACAGATAAAAAAGTAGCAACACACGGACATTATCACAACAATAGAAAAACTGGTATTTGGGAATACTATTCACAAAACGGACATCTTCGCAAAACTATCGAATATCAAAACGATAGAGCAATAAAAATCTACCTTCATTTTGCAAGAAAAGTTCAAGGTAACACTATATATCCAACCAAAGAAAGCAGTTTAAAACTGAATCAAGACAGCATTGCTTTCTTCATTTTTGCTGATAACACAATGAAGGTTGTAAGTAAAAGCGGAAAAGAGATTACCATTGGAGACGACATGCTCACAATTAGACAATGGGCTGACATTATGGTATTTACACCCGTTTCACCACATCTTTATGCAGCAAATGATGCCATTAAAGGGTACCAGATTTTAGACGATGAAATTATTGAGGTAGAAGTTACTCCTGCTTACAACTTTGAGTACCAAGAAAACGAAGCACAAGGAGAGGAAGCCAAGGCAATTATGTCTCTATTCAACACCGACCCTATTGAATTTGAAGGTGAATAAACAAAATATGAGTTTCGCACCGTAATATTGAAATAATATATATATTTGCAGCAATGAAAAAAATTGCAAAAAAAGCACATAACGAATTGTATATCTTGATATTATCAATTTTTATAATATCAAGTTCTGCGCTTTTTGGCAACAATTTTCAACCTAATTTTGAGAATTTTTGTTCCCCCTCTTACCACACTGACGACACAATCCCCTCAACTCCTGCTCCCAAAAAGAAAAGAGGTAGTCGTAAAATTGTTTCATACGCTACTTTTGAAGAGAATTTTCATCGTGCAGTTAATTTCTACAACAAAGGCTCTTGGTTAACCGCCGCAAAAATCTTTGAAGAGTTGTACCCTCTCTCTTTTGGCACAAAATATGGAGATTCCATTCTTTTTATGTTTGCTGATTGTTATATGCAAAACCACGACTACCAATTAGCAGCATTTCACTTTAAAGATTATGCTAAAAGATATCCTGGTACAGAACGCACACAAACAGCACTTTTTAATTGTGTAAAATCAATATATGCGGTCTGTCCTGACTATAATGTTGACCAATCAGAAACACTTCTAGCCATTGACGAAATCAACAACTTCATCAACCAATATCCTCAAAGCAAACACGTTGAAGAATGCAATCAGATGTTAGACATACTTCGTGAGACATTAGCTAAAAAGGATTATGAAGTTTTCAGACTATACTATAACACTGAACATTACGAAGCGGCACAAATTGCTTGTAAAAACTTTCTAAAAAGCCATTCCTATTCAAAACATGCTGAAGATGCGATGTTTCTGTTAGTTAAGAATAATTATGAATACGCATCCAAGAGTATAGAAACAAAACAGTTAGAACGATATAGAGCTTGTACCGATGCGTTTGATGCATTCTTTGCCCAATACCCAGAATCCGCATATTTAAAAGAGGCGGAACAGATGGCAAGAATGGCAGCTAAACAGATAGAAAAATTAAAGTCAAAACAAGAATAATTACAATACAGATTAATGAAAACAACTGATTACACAAAATCAAAAATCGACCCATTTGCAACCACTCGCGATTTGCGCAAATTTGACGTTGAAACCGACAACATTTACGAAACTGTTGCCATTCTTTCCAAAAGAGCCAATCAAATTGCTGTAGAATTTAAAGAGGAATTTCACGAAAGAGCATCTGAAATTATCTCTAATTCTAACTCAATGGATGAAGTTTTTGAAAATAGAGAACAAATTGAATTAGCAAGATATTTCGAGCAACTTCCTAAGCCTGCCATCTTGGCCATTCACGAATTTGAAAATGGAGAGATTGCTTATCGTGACCCACACATGGAAGCGAAAAAATAAGAGATTGATATGAATTCTGTCCCACGCAAAAATATCGTCATTGGGATAACCGGAGGAATAGCTGCTTACAAGTCGCTATTCCTTATCCGTTTGTTTAAAGCACATAATTACAACGTTAAGGTTATAGCCACTCAGCATGCACTACAGTTTGTAACTCCTTTAACCATAGAGACGTTATCTCAAAACAAACTCTATTGCAACCTTTTTGAAGAGCACGAGATTGACGTTGAGCACATCTCATTAGCCGACTGGGCTGATGCTGCTGTTATTGCGCCAGCAACTGCCAATATCATCGGAAAATTGGCTAATGGAATTGCTGACGATGCGCTTTCGACTTTCCTCCTTGCTTTTGATAAAAAGTTGTTTGTAGCTCCTGCAATGAATCACAAGATGTACGCGCATCCCTCCGTTCGTAAGAATTTGCAAACAATACAAGAACGAGGCATTCAAATCATTGAGGCACAAAAAGGATTTTTAGCTTGCGGTTGCGAAGGGACTGGAAGAATGGAGGAACCGGAACAAATTTTCAATACCATTCATCGTACTCTCACCCAAAAACAGAATTGGGAAGGTGTAAATGTAATGGTTTCTGCAGGTCCTACTTACGAGCCTATCGATCCCGTACGTTTCATCGGAAATCACTCATCAGGATTAATGGGGTTTGCACTAGCGCAAACATTAGCAGAACAAGGGGCAAATGTAACCTTAGTGGCAGGGCCAACACAACTGGCAACCCCAAATCCATCAATTGATCGCATTGATGTAAAAACCGCTGCCGAAATGTTTGATGCTTGCATACAAAACGCTATCAACAAACAACTTGTAATTATGGCTGCGGCTGTTGCAGATTATACACCAACAACAGTAGCTCCTGAAAAAATTAAGAAAACTGAAGAAAATTGGAGCATTGCCGTAACCA
>Ga0233364_1000004_pt1 | contig 47876 bp, 52 predicted proteins | sample ElkDunMinimDraft_19_FD_180675 | JGI IMG/M metagenome (GOLD analysis project Ga0233364, IMG submission 180675) | Fecal eukaryotic communites from dung pellets of Tule Elk in California, USA - Elk Dung C2 | ecosystem: Host-associated > Mammals > Digestive system > Large intestine > Fecal | place...
CAACAGCATCACTGGCGGCAGCCTGCAAAATGTGGGCCTCTACGCTGCCGGTTCCGTGGTGGACTTCACCAGTGGCCAAGCGGTGAATACCACCAATGTCATCTCCTCGGTTGATGGGGTGAACATGGGCGTGCTGACGGACGTGAACTTGAATGCAGGCTCGGCTTCGGCTTATGCTTCTATTCAGAAGGTCGCCTTTGCGGGTACAAGCACGCTGAGCGGTTATATCACCTTCGAAAAGACCAAGCACCAGCGCGAAATGGCGGTGGCAACAGGCGGCTCGCTGACGGTGGAGAACCTGATTTTTGACCTGCACGGCCTTTCCACCGGCACCAAGGTGCTCATCGAGAACGGAGCGGTAGCCGACGCTGCGGATGCCTACAAGGGCAGCATCAGCGGGTGGGAGAACATCACCCTCACCTACAGCGGTGTGGCGGTGAATGCCGCCTCTGTGGATAAGACGGTGGCCGGTGTCGTGACCATCAAGGAAGACGGCGGTGATTTGCACTGGGATGGCCTGAGCGAAGGTGCCGCAGCCGCGAATTGGAACACAAGCTCTGCCAACTGGAGTGCCACTGCAGGAACGGATGGCAGCAGCGTGTACTACGCGCTTTCCGATACCTACTTCGGCGCCACTCCGCAAGGCGCAGCCAAGGATATCAACGTGGCGCAGGATATGGTGGCCAACCGTATCTATATCACCGAGGGCGGTTACACCTTTGCCGGCTACCGCGTAGCAACGCTGAGCGATATGGCGCTGAGCCACACGAGCGGTGCGGTGGCTTTCAACAACGAGTTGGTCGTGCAGGGCGCATTGACTGCCACCAACGCGGCTGAACTGAGCTTTGGCGGCCCCACCACGGTGGTGAAAAATGCCACCCTCAACACCAAGTCCCTGTCCGTGACCGGCAATATGACGGTTCTTGGTGATTTAGCCATCACCAGCGGCAGCAGCGCGGTAGGCGGTGCAGGTAGCTTCACCTTGGGAACGGGTGTGACCCTGAGCGCGGCCAATATCTCCCTGGATGTGGATGCCGGCGCGGCCACCGATTCGGATTTCAGCGCCATCAAGGCTACGATGCAGGGTAATATCTCGACAGCAGGTGAATTGAGCATTACCGGTACGGCGGCCAAAGCCTTCACAGGTGCGGTGCGTGCCGGCTCTATCAGCGTGAATACCGGCAGCAGCAATGTCGTGAGCTTTCAATCCGTGACGGCCAATACCATGACGGTGGCCGAGGGCTCGACCGTGAACATGATGACCGGTGGAAATACCGGGATTGGCAGCATCAAACTGGGGGGTACATTGGGCGTCATGACCTATGCTTCCACATACAGCAACTACAATGTGGAATCCACCAGCGAGAATGCCCTCGCTACCTTCGGCTCCATTACCACACTGAATGTTTCCCGCTTGAGCGGTGCAGAAATCGGCACAGATGATGAGGGAAATACGATATATGGCAGCATGAGATTCGAAGATGGCTATCGCCAAGTCAACATCTCCCGCTTGGAGCATGTGCAAAACCTGCATTTCGGCTCTGCAGAGTATGGTGCCACCCTCAATAACGCTACCGGAGCGATTCATGGCAAACTTTCCGTGGCGGCAGGTTCCGGCCTCACCGTGAATTCCGACAACATCATGGCCAATGGCCGCGGTACGTGGGAAATTCAGGGGCCGTTGAAACTGGGTGCAACCACCCAGACGCTTGCCGGCAATGCCTTGTTGTTGAGCGGTGCTGACATTAGTGGCAATGCTAATGCTACGGGGCTTGTTTACACGGAAGATGCAACGCTTCGTTACACAGCCATCAACAGCATCTCCGCTAACATGAATGTGGCAGCAGATAAGACACTTACCATTTCCGCAGGTATGCTGCATATGGATAGCTTGGAACTTTCCGGCAATGTGAGCGGTTCCGGCGCTATCAACCTGACGGGCAACGGTACGGTGATTCTTTCCGGTGCCAATGATTACATCGGTGCTGTAACGGTGGCGGACTTGGTCTCTCTGCAAGTGGCCAACACGCAAGCGCTGAGCCATGCCACGCTGAATTTGGAGGCCGATGGCATTCTTTTGGCTGATATGGCAGCCTTGGGGGCTCCGGCAGAAGTGGGTAAGCTTAATCTGGTAGCTTCCGGGCCGGCCACCTTGGATGCTGAGACGCGCACGGCCGGTATCTTGCAGCTGCACGCGCTGGCGGCCACGGATGTAGCCTCGGCAGCAGATGCTGCCTACAAGGTGGGTGAAATGAGCGTGAGCAACGCGCAGACGCTGGACTTGCTGCTGAGCTTTGGCGAGGGTGAGAGTCTGCAAACCATGAAGACCTACAACCTTTTCACGGCAGATGAGTCATACTCTTTGGCAGATATTGCGGAGGCGCTGAACATGGAGCTCTATGTGGCCTTTGGCAGTAGCCAGGAACACGTGGCACGCAACCAGTACAAGGTGCTGTATGATGAGGCCACCAATGTCATCTCCATCCGCACCTTGCTTGGCAATATCTGGAGCGGCGGTGCTGATACGGATGGCGATGGCCTTGCCGGTGAAGGTATTTGGTCTACCACCAACACAGATAAGAACTGGAGCAACAAGGATTACAATGAGTCCACCGGCTTCAACTCTGCCATCTTTGTGGATTTGGAGGGCCATGATGGAAAAGAGGCGACGGTCACCATTCAGGGTACTGTCACCCCCGGAGATATCTACTTTGAAGCAGATAAGACATATTACAAACTGACTGCGACCGACGGAGATGGCATATTGGCAGATGGCACCAATATTCACAAGGCCGGGGCGGCTATGGTGTACCTGAGCCTTGCCAACAACGGCACGATGGAACATGCTGTGGGCAATGTTGATTTGCAGGCCGGCACCATCACCCTGAGCAAGGACTTGGCTGTGAGCGGTGAAGTCATTGTGGCCCAGGATGCCCACCTGCGTGGCTTTGTAACAGCGGGTGGCAAGCTGATAACCGCCGGTTACACGGCAACGGGTGATTTCTCCCGGGTGACCCTGGGGCAGGACACAATCAGCGGCCTGGGTGATGCCAAGGGGCTTATCGCTTCGACGGATATCTATACTCAAGTCGCCATTGTCGGCGGGGCAGATGCTCCCGTGTTGCTGGAGAATGTGACTCTGGCTTCCTCTGGCTCACAGGACAAGCTGACCAACGTAGCTATTGGCGAAAATGTGGACGTGACGGGGTACTACACCCTCTCCGGGCACGTGCATTTCCGGGATACCTTGGCTAATACCGGTACAGTCAACTTGGATTCTGCGATGACGGCAGAAATCGGCAAGTTGGCCTACACCTTCACCGTGAATGATGCCGGGGCATCTGAGTATGTATACCAGCTGGTGCAGGGCGGCCAAATCAACGGGATGAGTGATTTGACTGTGCAAGACGTGTACATCAACGGTGTGAATCTTTCCACCGGCTTGGCCGATGGTGTAGCCACGGTGTTTACCGGCAGTGATGGTTCCTTGCGCCTGAGCATTGGCAATGTGACATCCGATGCGGATGAACCCTTGGCGGTAGATGGCTCCGTGGGCATGCCCAAGTGGGATGAACGCTGGAACAACGGCAACCAGCCGGGCCTCTCCCGCCGCTATGCCGGCACGGACAGCTCCGCTGTGGTGACCTTTGCAGAGGGTATCACGGATGATACGGACCACTACTATTACAGCTCTGTGGTGAATGCCGAGAACTCCAATGCCGTGAACGGCGAGCAGCAGGAGATTGTGGTAACGCTCTCTGCCGCAGCCACGGGCGCGATAGCTGCCGGTGGTGCCACGGCCGGTGCTGCGAGCATGGAGATGTGGGTGTATGACCGCTCCGGTTTCGATACCGTAATTGCAGGTCGTTATTCCGAAGAACTTACCAGTACATACCGCCAGGGTGGTGATACGCACTTGCTCATCAATACGGATACCACCCGCCACACCAATCTCAAGACTTGGGTTGTGGGTGGCTCTTGGCTCGCCGGGCAGGATGGCGCCAGCTATGTGACGGTGCAAGCCGGCAATATCCTCAATTTGGTAGGTGCTACCTACGGTGCCAACCAAGATGGAGCTTCCACGGTATACATTGATGGTGGCCGCATCTATGAGCTCTTTGCCGGTGGTTTTGATGCTTCGCAGAATGCAAACTACTATGGTGATGTGGCATCTGTGAACCTGACGATTACAGGTGGTGAGCTGGGTGGTCAAACACCCGATGGAACACCGGCCGCATTGGCCGGCACCAAGAGTGTATACGGCGGTAGCTACTATGGCACGGTGCATGGCGATGTGAATGTGACGGTGGACGGCCCAGCTACGATCACCAACTTGGTGGGCGGTGGCTATGCCGGCACGGTGGAGGGTGCCATTACCCTGAACCTGATAAACGGCACAGCCACAACGGTGAATGCTGCCGGTATCGGTAACTCTACCGCCAAGGGCAATGTGACGGTGAATTTGTACGATGCCTTCAATGCTACGTCCATCTATGGTGGTAAGCAAAACGGCTCCGGCGCTACGGTGCAGGGTTCTTCGACACTGGCCTTTGTGGAAAAGGGCGTAGCATACGATGTAACGGACACTCTCATACAGGGCTTTGATACCATTTCCTTGGCATCGGAAGCTCATGTGAAGGTTTCCTTGGCCAACAACTTTGCAAAAGATACGGAGACGGGAGAATTGTTTGTCTCCGGCCCCGGCACGCTGGAGGTGGTTGGTGACCAAAACCAAACAGGCGCCGTGCGTAATATCACCTTGACGGATGGAGCATCCATGTGGTTCAATGTGGACTTTGTTGGGAAGGGGCTTCAGTCCCAAGATGATCGTCCCACGCTGAAAGCAACCGCCGGCACAACAATTGATTTGACGGGCCGCCCCACCACGACTGGTGGCTCCGGCATTTGTGTGTGGTTGGATTTGGCCGGGCACGGTGTGGATGGTAAGGGCGCTTTGTACAAAGGATTACAAGGTTCTGCAACCAATCGCAATGGCAAGGTGGCCCTGCCGCGTGTGACCTTGAGCGATAGTGCCTCTGTCAATGCTGAAGATAATCTGTACTTCATTGAGTCCAATAACAATGAGTCGGAACTCTTCCTCAATGGCCATACGCTCACCAAGATTGGAGATAACAATCTGGAAATCTATAACAGCACGGTGAAGGATAACACCAATGCCAATGCTGTGGTGGATGGCACCATCTTTGTGAAGGAAGGTACGCTGGGTATTGGCTATAACCTGCGAGCCGCCAAAACCAATATTGTGCTGGCCGAGGGAACATTGCTGGATATTCTGGCAACCTCCTCGACGCAGGCCGACATTGGCGCGCTCTCCGGTAGCGGTGCTGCGGTTTTGGCACATGGTCTTACCATCACCACGGATAATGCCGGTAGCTATGGTGAGGGGTCAGACTTCTTGGATAGCACGGAGAAGTATAATCAATTCACGGCGGATGCCGGTTTTGGCTACGCTGTGTATAGCGGCACCATGAGCGGAGCCGGTTCGTTGAATGTGAAAGGCGACGGCACTCAGTACCTCTCCGGCAATGAGAGCAGCTACGCAGGTGGCACGCACCTGTATGATTCTGCCACGCTGTACCTGATGGGCAGCACAGAAGGCAGCATGACCAAAGGCAGCACCACAGCAAGCGGTGGTGTGGTGGGTACCGGGGCTATTGCGTGGGAATCTGCTGCTGCTACCCTGTATCTGGGCAATGGTGTGCAGGTGTTCAATAATGGTACCACCAACGTGCCCGGTTCGACCATGGTGATAGGCGTAGAGGCTGCGCCCGAGGGCGATAAGCTCACCAACTATGTGGGTGCCAACAGCAAGGGCGCTGACGGGGCCTTGGTGTACATCACCATCAATGGTGAGGAATATGTGGAAGTGGCTACGCACAACCTCTCTTCTATCTCCTGCAATGGTATCTATGCTGATGGTTCAATCTACATGGCCGATACGCTGATTGACCGCAACAAGATGCTGCTGGTGAGCAAGGCTGAGTGGGATGCCGATACGGCAACGGTGAGCGGTTTCTCTGCCGGTGGCTACAATACGGCCACCTACTCCGGTGTGCTCAGCGGCAACGCCAATTTGGCCAAGGTGGGGCAGGGTACGCTCATTCTGGACCAAACCAATACCTACACCGGTACGACGACCATTGAGGAAGGCACGCTGGTGCTGAAAGGTTGGGCTCAGATTGGTGGCAGCAAGACTTCTGCCGCTCTCGATGTGCAGCAGAAGACGGGTTCTTCCCTCATGCTGGCATACGATGGTACCTATGGGGACGAAATCACGCAGATTACCCACGATATCAGCATCAATGGCACGGGTGATGTGCGCTGGACGACCGAAGCCGCCACTGGTAAGGACACCGCCGCTCTTATCTCCACCATTGGCAGTGGCGTGAGCTTCGCGCTGCGTGGCGATATCTCCGGCGATGGCAATGTGCTGCATGCCGGTGCCGGTACACTGGTGCTGAGCGGTGATTCTACCTACTCCGGCGGTACACACGCCACCACCGGTGTGGTGGAGGTGCAGAGTGCTGACGGCTTGGGCAGCGGCAAGGTGGTAATTGATGCCACGGCCGACCTGCACGCCACGGTGGAGGCCGGTACTACGGCTTCCCGCCTCACCACCGCTATTAAAGCGGCCGACAGCAGCATTAAGGGTGATGTGGTCATCAACGGTACGGCTGATACGGAGCGTGTGCTCAGCATGAATACCAACGGCTACGATAGCTCCACCACCACCCTGAATGATACCGGTACCTTGCTGGTGAATGGCGCGGCGGTGCAGGCCAAAACGGCGCTCCTCAAGGGTACGGGTACGCTGGCCGTCTCCGATGCTACGGGGCAGGGCGCCACGGCGCAGGCCGATGCACTCATGGATTTCACCGGTGACTTCGTGGTGGAAGGCAACAACGCCAAGATTGAGGCCAAACAAGGTAACTTCAACGGCGGCAGCATGTCCATCTCCGGCCAAAATGCCAAGGTGACCTTGGTCGGCTCGGCTAACATTGCCTACGGCGAAAAACTGGAGCTGAAATCCACGGGTAGCGCCGCCTCTACCGACAACACCGCCGCGGCTCTCAGTGCCGCAGGTGTCAGCGTGGCTGCGGGCGGTACGCTCTCCGTCAGCAATTCCGCTACAGCCTACAGCTACAATCTGGCCGGGTTGCAGAAGGTGGCCAGTGCGGCTGTGAACGAGATGTTGGATTCCGGTGTTGCCGGCTCCAACCTGGCCATGGGCGCCAATGCCACCACCACGGATTACACCTATCATTTCGATAGCAGCCGTGCACTCAACGCCCAAACTGCCGGTATGGTGGAGGGCGGTCTCACCCTCAACAGCGATTCCCGCTACGAGGAATACCAAGCCAACATCAGCCTGGCCGGTGGGGCGCTCACCCTCAATACATCCGGTGGCAAGATTGCACTCAATCTCCTCACCAACGGCAATGTGCAGACATTTGCCGATGGCTGTACCTCTCAGATCGTGCTCTTCTCCGGCGTGAGCTCCCTCACCTTGGATGGCACGGCTTATGGCGAGGCCAATGCCATCATGATGATGGCTGCGGCTGATGGTGAGGACGCTGCGGCCTCCAACACCATCTACTCCACCCTTGCCAGCAACTACTTCACCGGCTGGAACATCACTGACCAAACCTACCTCGTCTACGATGTGGGCGCCGGCGTGGTCTACCTCGATAAGGCTGTCCCCGAACCGACTACAACGACGCTGAGCATACTCGCGCTGGCAGCACTCGTTGCCCGCCGCCGCAGAAAATAAACGGCACAGCGCTGTCTCGTTGAGGCGTGAATCAAAAGGCAAAGCTCTCATCCCGGGAGCTTTGCCTTTGCTCGGTACATAGCGCGCACACGCATACCCCGGCTACGGCTCATCGCTTCCCCTGCATCTCCTGCAGCACTTCCCGTGCCGCTTTTAGCATCCCCTCGCTCTCCGCTTGCTGCAGCGCAGCTCCCTCCTCCTCCCAAAACTCACAATACTGCGAAAGCGCCTCCAGCACCACCGCCGCGCGCGAAAGCTGCGCCGCCGCCGCCACGCAGTCCGCCTGCCGTAGCAAACCCGCTGCACAGCGCACCACCACCATCTTCTCCCTACCTCTCAACCTCGCCTTCATCATCCCTTCACCTCGCTTGCCTCCTTTTGCTCCTGCAACAGCACCTGCCGCACAGGGAAGGGGATATTAATACCCTCGCGTCCAAATGCTGCCAGAAGCGCATGCGCAAAACGGTAGCGCACCTCCACATAATCTTCATTGCGGCACCACACCCCTACCTTCAAATCCAAACTGCAATCCCCAAAATCCGCAAAGGTCACAACCGGGGCAGGCTCCTTCAAAATCAACTCATCTGCCGCCGCTACCTGCAAAATAACCTGTCGCACCTGCTTCAAATCCGAGCTATAGTCCACCCCCAGCGCATAATCACAGCGCCTCTTGTGCTCATGCGTCACATTCACCACCGGGTTCTTAATCATCAACTCGCACGGTACCCGCACCAGCGAATTATCCAACTGCCGCAAACTCACCGATAGTAAATTCACTTCCTCCACCTTGCCCTCTTGCCCATTCACCCGTATGTAATCCCCCAGCTTAATGCTCCGCTCCGATATCAAAAACACCCCGCTTATCAAATTGCTTAGCGCCGTTTGCGAAGCAAAGCCCACCGCCACACCTACCACACCCGCCGCCCCCAGCACGCCCAGCAAATCCACCCCTACGGCATGCAGCGCCTGTATCGTCACCAGCGCCCAAAGCACCCCCATCGCCACCTTCCGCAGCAACCCCAGCACCTGCTCGGGGTAATGCCCCTTCCGGTGCACCATACGAAATACACGGCTTACCACCAGCGTCAGCACCACACCCAACAACACACTCAGTACAAAACTTATCCACCCTCGGTGCTGCAAAAAATCCCACCCCTCATCCAGCATCTTTATTGTCTCTTCCATGCCTTCCCTTATACCATCCTCCTCCCTCTTTTTCCAGAAAAATTCACTAATTTCTATTTTTAGTCTTGCATTCTGCCTCAAAATCAGTATACTCCCCGCAGCAAGTGCTCTTGCCAATGGTGGGTGTAGCTCAGTGGTAGAGCCCCGGATTGTGGTTCCGGTTGTCGTGGGTTCGATCCCCATCGCCCACCCTTCGCGGGCGTTATTTCGATAAGAGATAACGCCCGCGATTTTTGTTTGTAAACCGCTCAATTTACGCCACTTAACGCGCACTTCGCTGCGAGCTTCGCTACCGGAATCCGGCAGATTTTAGCTCCACTCTACCCCTTTTCTACAACATCAGGCACTCCTGAGCACTCCGCACTTCGTGACCCACTTTGACTTATATCAAAGGGAGTCGAATGTGCTGGTAATCTTTGATTATCAATAGTCAATCGTGTAGATTCTTTCTACCATTCCGACAAAATATGTCCAGACAAAATTTCGACAAAGCACAAAACCCTTTTATAACAAGCGTATTACAAGCTTTTCGAGACATATCGTTTGTGGACCACAAATTGGGAAGCCCGGAATAGCGCGTACCATTCCGGGCTTCTTAATTTGCCGCTCAGCTACCTCGATAGCGGCTCACAGGTGCGTTTATTTATATATGGCATCTTGCCATCCTGTGAAATTAAATATTGGTTATCGGGAGTGTGAGGCTCTACTGGGTTAATCCTCTGCTTCTCGGGTAAAGTTGAAGCACAGCCCGGAGATTTCGCCGTAGCGGCGGGTCAGGAACTTGGCCACGCCGAATGGAATGAGGTCTTCGTTAATCTTGACTTCTATCGTCTTGTGCTCACCCGTGCTTTTGACTGTGAAGCTTGCTTCGATGTATACGTTCATGCCTGATGGTATTTGTTCGGGTTCATATTTGGGATAGGCTCGTCCGCAGTATAGGAGACTGTTGATGTCTACCATGTTTACCGGGGGTAATGGCAGACCTGTGTCGAGGGCTCGGATAAGTACGCGATTATTGCCGTAGTCTTGCAGAACCACATACTTCTGCTCTCCAGGCTCCCCTACTTCAAGCCATTCCGGCTTTATGCGGACTATGTCTCCTCTTTCGATTGATGTACTGCTCATGGTTGTAAAAGGTTAATGACCGCCTCCCTCAGCGGGAGGCGGGTTCCCAGCCCTCGATTTTGATGTTGGTCACGATGCCGTAATTTTCATACAGGCTGATGATTTCGCGGTCGGCCATCCCCTGCAAGAACTCGTGGTAGCCGTTGTCGGATTCTTCCCCGGCTTCCAACTCCTTGAGGTAGCTGTCGGCTTGCGCCTTGTTCTCCTCGTAGGTGTTCAGAGTGTCGGCAATTTCCTCCATCTCGAACTCATCGTAGTCGGCGGGGTTGATGCCGTAGGCTTTCAGCTTGTCTATATGCTCGTTATTCATTGCTACTTAGTGCTTTTATCTATGGTGAAAGTATAGCAGATTGCGTACAATATGCAAGGACTTTTTGCCTTTTTCTTTCATCTTTTTACACTTATTTGCAATGACTTACAGCTTACTTGGAATCGTCTGCCCGCTTATCCATGAACTCCTCGTGCGCACGTTTCACGAACGGACAATTCGCACACTTGTTCTCGGCTTCGAGTCGCAGCTTGCGCTCTTGGTCGTAGAGGTGTTCATAGCGTTCGGCTCGCTTCATTTCACGCCAGAGGAAGATACCCATGATGGCACCCACAGAGGCACCATTCTGGATGTATTCGATGAACGGATTGAGTTCAGCTGTGGCCAGCGTCACTACCGCTAAGGCATTGGCGACCACGATGCCGCCTGTTACAAATGAATTGGTCATAAATGTATGATGATGGGTTAGGTGTTAAGAAGTGCCAGCAAGGCATCCTTGCGGGCGAGAAGTTGAAGAAGTCCTGCGTGTTCTTCGGCGGACAAGTGAGAGATGGTGTCATACGCATGGCGAACCTGAAGCTCCCAAGTATGCACCGGAATCATATTGGTATACTGCCATTGTCCATTGCTACCTAAGCAACCACTTTCAGCTTCGGTTGTACGAGTCACGGCAAAGCAGCATTGGTGTCCTACTGCATATTGAGTGCCATCGGCATAGTCGCTGGTATGGAATGTAACCAGCAACATATCCCCGGCTTCTACCTCAAATGGGTCAAACACCCAGCGCATGGTTTCCCCTACGCTATGCTGCTGATAGTTCGTACTGGTGGCAAGCAGTGCTTTGTTTCCGCTGTTGTCTTTTATCCAGACTTTGACCAGAATATCCGTATTGGCAGGAGCCGGGGTACCGCCGCTTCGACATTGCGTGGAAAGAGCAAGAACTCGCCCTCTGTTTTTCATGACCATGCCGAAGCCATACACGTTAGCGTTATCGATTGCTGTACCGGACGGCGATTCATACAGGGTTGTTAAAGCAGACGTTCCCAAGTCAGCAAAGAAGTCCTTTTTGTCGCCTGCATTACCTTCTTCCAACCATAGCTCATAAGCCGAAGCTCCACTCGCGCCTTGGTCGCCAGTTTCCCCTTTCGTACCGCGCGCACCTTTGAGCGATTCAAGCCATGCAGTTTCCGAGCCGGAAAAGCCATTGGCCACGGCAATATCATAAGCCGAAGCACCTGAAACATCGACCGCCAGACCGCCGTTGGCGGCTTTGCCTACCGGGCGCACCTGCTTGCCGGAAATCGTCTCGTCTGTTCCCAGCATGACGAAGCCAGAGGTATCAGCGGTGGCTTGCTTGCTGTTAACCCATGACTTAGTGGCCACCAGATCCGGCGCGGGATATTCCCCGGCTGCAGCTTCGGGTACATCCGTGGCCAGTCGGATAATGTCGTTGAGAAGAGTCGTGTTGATGGTGTCGGTCAGACGCTCTGCGCCATTCTCCTGCCAAGCAAACTCCGCCACAGCCGAAATACTTGCTGCCGTAACGGCATTGCCGGAACCCACATTGAACGCCTCATTGAGCGCTTCGCTGGAAACAGCCAGACTCAACTCAAAGCGCGTACCATCTTCTTCGGTGATGCCATTATCTGCGGCTGCGTAGACAAGCAACGCGCCCTCGTAGTCGCCCTTGGCTTTGATGCCGAAGCGCAGCTTGCTGGCGCTCGTGCAGCCCAGCACAACCACGGACAGATTGAGATTGGCGCCACGTTTGAAACGCAAGCCGGAGATGGGCGAACCTGATGCTTTCGCTTGGATTGCCGCCGGAGATTTTTCTGGATTAATGTAGATGTTCATACCCCATGGCGGCATGTCAAAAAATGGGAGCGGCGTGGTAGCGGCTCCCCTGGGGCTGAATACCGGGATTCCGGTTATTTCGCGTGTCGGCGATTCACGTATTTCAATGCAAGGCTCAGTGTTTTCTCGTCCACCGGCAATTCGTGGTACAGCGCAAGCCCGGCAAGCTTGCTGAACTCCAGACTCAGCCGCTCGTTCTGCGGCGCGAGCTTGGAGATATGGCGGATGTATTCATCCTGTGCTTTCTTGAACTTCGCCTTGTTGCGCTCGTTCTCTATGGCGTCTTGGTACTTATCCAGCACTTCCATCGTCTTATCGAGGGAGGCTCGGAACTCGGCTCCCTTTTTATCGAGAGCCTTGCGGATTTCTTCTTTGCTTGCGTTAATCATAGTTGCATTCGGGTATTTAGAGGTTGCGGTATGCCATAGCCTTGGTCAGCAATTCCAGATTCACATCCAGATTGTGGCACAGGGCGTTTCCTGCCATGCGGCAGAATTGTTGACTCTGCCCTATGGCTTTCTTTTCGAGTTGAACCATGTGGCGTGTGTATTCAGCCATGGCTTCCTCATATTTAGCGAGGTCTTCTTCTCCCTCCACGGAATGGTCGTAAAAATCCAGCCACTTGTCGATTTCGTTCAAAGTGGTATGCAGGGCGGCTGCGGCTTCATTGTACATCTGGATGATTTCTTCTTCGAGGTTGTAGAGCGTGGACATGGTGCGGAATGGATGGTTAGATTTTCGTGCGGAGGTAGTAGAGAGCCTTTACGGCGTGCTGCCAGAGCATCATGTCAACGCTGTGGCCGTAGTAGTAAGCCGCGCCGCATACTTCGATGAATCGTTCTGCCATGGCATTCTGGTTAGCGACCGCCTCGTCAAGGATTGTCTTGTAGCGTTGAGCCTTTTCCGGGTCTGTGTTGCTGTACTCCATCCACTTGCCGATGGCTTCCGAGCCTCGCTCAAACTCTGCGCTGAACTTGGCGTATTCCTCTTCATACTCGCGGATGGCTTTCTCTTTACGTTCCTGTTCGTTCATGGTTCTTCGGAGTTAGGCGTTGATGAACTTCTTGGCAATGGTCAATGCAGGGCTAGAAACTTGGATTTCAATCTCATTCATGAGGCTCACGGCTTCCATCAGCTTGTTAGCCTTGTACTTCAGGATTCGCTTCTGCTCGTTGATGCGGTCTTTGATACGCTCATTCTCGGATTTGAAATCCTCCATCACTTCTACGGCGCTGCGAGGGTCGAGGATATGCAGGAGCTCTGTGCTGTATTCGGCTCGGCGAAGGAGGGCGGCTTTCTGATGCTCGTACTGTTCCATCGTCTCGTACTCGTTCATGAAGCTCAGGAGCTGGTATTTGTACTCCCATGCGATGCTGTTGCGCTTCACCTCGTTCATGGCGGCGTTATCGGCGACGGTCTTAGCGGTGGTATTCATGGCTATTTAAAGTATTAAGTATTAGGCTTTTATCTATGGTTAAAGTATAGCAGACTCAGCACAAGATGCAAGGACTTTTTTACTTTTTCTTTCGTCTTTTTGCACTTATTTTCAACGCTTTACACCACCAAGAAAAAGCCAATTCCCGGTTGAGGGATTGGCTGCAGCATGGTCAGATTTTCCAGACTTTGGTCTGCATGTAGTAGGTGCCATTCTTGAGCTTGGCTCCGCGAATCGTGTAGTTCTCTTTCTGAACTTCCTTGTAGTGCTTCTCGGCAAACTCGTGGGCCATGGCCACCAGTTTCTCCTCAGCTTTGTCTGCTTGCTCGTTGGTGCAGATGGTGTGATAGGTCACGCTCTCTGCCAGTTCCCAGCAGCTCACGATTTCTCCTGCCTTGTTGTGGTATACGGTCGTGATGGTTGCGCTCATGGTTGGATTCTGGTTATGCGTTGATGTATACCTTAGCCATATTGATGACGCTTTCCTCAACCGGAAGCCCGATTTCCTCCATCTTGGCTACGGCTGCAAGCAGCTTTTCGCACTTGCGTTCCAAGTAGTACCCTGTATCGGCGATGTTCTGCTCCATGCATTCACGCTCGAACCGGAAGTCATCTGCAAGGTGCTTGGCGCTCTCTTCATCGAGCAGGCTCATGAGGGTCTGGCTTGAAGCCTCGCGACGGGTTATTGCCTCCAGCTGGCGCTGGTATTCATCCAGCTTGTCCATCTCCTTCATGAAACTTACGAAGTGGTGTTTGTAGTAGGACAGGACGCTGAACTTCACGGCGTTGTCGATGGCGGGCTGGGCGGTGGTCTTAGTGGTGGTGTTCATGGTTATTTAATATATTAAGCGTTAGTCTTTTATCTATGGTGGAAGTATAGCAGATTGCGGACAATATGCAAGGACTTTTTTACTTTTTCTTTCGTCTTTTTGCACTTATTTTCAATACTTTACACAACCGCTAAAACTGAATCCTGATGGGAATATTATGCTTCCGGTAATACTCGGCTTCATATTGCCAATCGTGCTTGTGCCACTTGTAGGAGCCGTTGTTACCATCCGGCTTGAAGTTGACCAGCACCACCTCAGCATCCGGGTAGTCCTCCCGGAGTAAGTGGTAGGCAATCCAGCCAGTAGTAGGAGAGGCGTTGTTGGTGGCAGTCTTGTATCCGGCGAACCACTTACGCTCCTTGGCCAGAGCCTTGTCACTCAGGAGGAGAACGTCCTCGAACAGCGAGAATATTTCTCTTTCCTTGCCGTAGGGGATAAACCAGTTCTTCTCCCGGGCATTCCGGCGCATGATGAGGATTTTTCTGTTCGGCTGATGCTTGAGAGTTTCGTAAGGCTTTGCGCGGTTGAGGAATACCAGCACATCATCCGGGGAAATCCCCAGCTCCTCTGCATCCACTTTCGGATTGTTGGCAAAGAGCCAGAAACGGGAAGCGGGCTTTGCCAGAAGTTTGGTCTGTTGTGTGGGGCGAGGGAATCGCTTATCCAACTCCTTCTTATGGTGCACGTAGTATTCGGCGTATCGGTGAGCGGGCTCCGGGTCATTGCCTCCATTGAATCGATGCTGTGAGAAAAGCGGGTCGAAGAAGATACCGTACGCCCGGAGGTCGCAATGATTCTTGATTCGGGAGAAAGACATGTCCGTTACACCAAAACTGGCGATGGCCTGAACAAAGGGAATCATGGCCGGACGGAATACCACAAAGGCATGGCTCCCCTTGTTCTCGGCATGATTGGGGACAAGCGGGGTGTAGGGATTCTGGCATTCGTCCATCAGGATGGTGTGGCGACCACGGAAACGGCTCACACCGTTGCAATCCCCCAGACACAGCAGTCCGCAATCGTCCGGGAGAGGATTCTCTGCGAGGAGCTTGTCGAGCTTCCCTTGAGGGTCAGCACAGGGATAGGCATCGTCCTCGTAGATAATCAGATACGGCAAGCCGTCTTTTTCTGCTTCCAGAATCAGGCGGATAAAGGTGAGAGCCAGGCTCGAATAAGCCTTGGGCTCGCGTGGCCGGGTCGGTTTCTCCGGGATGATGGGATAAGTGACCGGGGGCATGGTCAGCCCTCGCTCGTGGAAAATGCGGCGCATGAAGCATTGTCTCCAAGGTGACATGGAGATGCAGCGCGTGTTCTTGTTGAGGTCGATTTTCATGGTAAAAATGGGGTTAGCCTACGGAAATGGAGATAACAATGGTCGTGCCATTCAGGCTGATACTCATGCCGGAGCCTACGGTGCAGCGTTGAGTCATCGCCTTGTCGAACCAGTACTGGGAGGGGCTGTAGTTGGCATCGGCATTGGTGTGGGTACAAGGGATGTTTTGAACCAGCTCAGCGAACCGCTGTCGCAGGAGTTGGCGGGCAGCATTGCAGATGGCTGATTTGTCGATATTGTCGCAGTTACAGGGCATGAGAAGAAAGGGATTAGTAGTGGATATTGGAGTGAACAGTCGCGCCGCTGCCGGAGATAGAGCCGGAAGTATCGGCGACCAATGTGCCGTATTCGGTGGTAGCAATGGCTGTACCATTGACGGAAACCGAGTAGCTGATGCTGTTGGCGATAGCCTGAGCCTCAGCCGCGACTGCCGCCTGAATCTGCCCCAGCAGGTCACCACATTTGCAGTTGCATTCTTTCTTTTCCAGCTCTGCGATACGCTGCTCCAATGCTGTAATCTGCGCCGCCATATCTGCTAGCTTGGTAGCACAGTCGCAACCGCAGCAGCTGCTTCCCTCTGAACCGGGAGAAGAACCACCGGGAATCGAACCGCCCGGAACAGAGCCGCCGGGCGTGGAGCCACCCGGTGACGATTCTCCGGGAACAGAGTCGCCGGGCGGCGTAGATTCTTCAGGAGAAGAACCCGCAGTCGAACCTCCCTCTGAAGGACTGCTGCCGGGCGGCGTTGAATCCTCCGATGAAGATTGTTCTGAACCACTATCGACAATAGAACCGGAAGCACTATCGGCAGCAGAAGCGGAGCCGCTGCCTGATGCTGAGCCCGATGCACTATCGGATTCCGATTCATCATCCGGCTCCCATGCGCTGCCGGGCTGTGTTGAGCCACCTGTAGAACCACCACCAGTTGAACCACTCCCGCCGACTGAATCAGATGCACTATCTTCGAGAGATGCCGAGACGGAAGCAGAAGAGCTCTCCGATGCAGAATCTGATGCGCTGCCGGAAGCAGAATCGGATGCGGACGCACTCGCGGATAACGACTCGCTTGCAGAATCGGACGCGCTATCGGAAAATGATTCCGTTTCGCTTTCTGATTTGGATGCGCTCAATGAGGCTGAATCAGATTCGCTAACACTCGCGCTTTCACTTTCAGAAACCGACATCGACAAAGAAGCTGACGCTGATGGAGCATCCACGAAAATCGGGATAGTGATATAAATAACACCCTCCACAATTTCGTTGATGTAAGGGCCATCTCCTGAGCCGGAACCCGAACCGCCCTCAGCCTGTGCTGCTGCTCCCTGGGGGAGACGAGAACCGTCCTCTCCCAGAAAGGTGACTGTACCATCATCTTCCAACATGGCCGGAGCATAGCTGACCTCCAGCCCGCAGATAGCCCCGGTGATTTCCTCAAGGGTGTCGGCCAGCGGAATCCTGATAATGCCGGAATCAAGTTCGGGAGCCGAGATTTCCTTATCGAACACAATATCCTCCACCCCGCCAAGCGTGATGACAGGCTCGCCCTCTTCCAAGGATTCCTGCGTGCCGCTGCCATCCGGCCATACGGAATTGGCGCGGCGGAGCTTAATTCTGAGATTTTTGCCATTGGTCAGCCGGAGTCCCTCGCCGCAAATCAGCTTCTTGAAGATGAACAAGTGCTCATCCCGCTTGCGGAACAGCCCGGCGGGTTTGCTCTCGTATTCCTCGCTTTCGGGTGCTGTGTAGTAGTTGTCAGAGCCAACATTGGAGCCGCTTCCGGCATCCTCCTTGGCTTCTTCATCCGCATCAAAGAGCTTTTCTACCTGAATTGTCTGCAAGTCCAACGTGCCGCAATGAGCTTGATAGATGTGGGCTCGATTAACCTCCTCAATCTTGCGGAGCTGGTAGGAGCCGATAAACACGGACAACACGCCATCCCCTTTGAGATTAGATTCAGTCTTGCCCCAGGGGACAAACTTATCCTCGGTCTTTTTGATTTCTGCACTAAGGATTTCGCCCTTATAATTCTGCTTGATGGTGCAGTAGATTTTCGTCAGAGCTTCGGAGAACGTACCTAAATCCACCCATCCTTCGGTATAGTCGTAGATGGTCGCACCTTTCGGCACAGGATGCGTCTTGCCCATGTAGTCAAGGATAGCCCCGGCTTTCATCTGGGCAATCTTCGGCCAGTTGCCGTCCGCACTCACTCCACACAGATGCTTGGGTTTCAGGCGCAGTTGGAACGGGACAACCCGGAACTCCTGCAAATCTGTACCTCCCGTTCCCCGGTATTTGGTATCGCGCATATCGGAGCCGGAATACTCAATACTGGAGGTAGACGTACCGTTGCCCGCCATGTTGGCTGCTCTGGCCAGCTCTTTCAGACAGTCAATCAGTTGATTGAGCCAACGGGCAGATAGCTTTTCGCCCACGCGAACTTTATCAGGAATCTTCATACATCAAGCTCCGTACAAATCCTTATCCCAGCCACCTAAGCCGGAGAGCAGCCATGTGTTCTCGATGGTATAGGTCTTGCCATCGTCATTCATCGAGCAGTTGGAGGACACCTGTAACCACGTGCGGTCTTTGAACTTGGGTGCCTTGGGAGGATTGCCGATAGTGCCGACGGAATCAATATCAGACTTGTCCGAGCGAGAGGTCTGTCGGACGGTATAAGTCGCCATGATGTCCTTATAGGAGGTCACCCCCTTGTTGATGAGGTCGAATGCCTTGCTCCCTGTTTTCAGCAATTTGCCGAGTTGCTTCATGACCGGGAGACCATCGCTATCCAGCTTAGGCTTACCGCTGCCATCCACTTCCGGCACCAGCTCCCAGAGTCGGGCTCCATCCATGAACGCTTTGAGGTATTCCAACTGACCGCCGGAGATACTCGCCATCTTAGGGTGCGTCAGGATAGGCTGGTCAACCACCGTCACATCAAAGGAGGTCGTAAACTTGTTGCCGCCGATAGTCCATGAACCCTCTTCATCATTGCCACCATCATCAGAATCTTCTTCGCCGGAGCCATCTTCGCCATCCGTATCGTCATCATCCTCTTCTTCCTCAGCCTCAACAACAGGCTTGGAGTAGGTCAGCTTCACGCTGGCCATTCCCGCCACGCCGGGGGTGATAACAGCTTTGCTCAGGGTCACGGATGAAAGTACATCAATGCCGGAGTCCATCTCCGGCACAGAGGACATCGCTAAATCTTCCGGGATTTCATAGGTAAGCTCTACGGTGTCCCCTGTTTCGCGGTCACGGCTCAATTCAATCGTCAACCCTGTAATGGTGTAGCCCGTGTTACCGAACCACACCATCCTGTCACCGCCGGAGCCGAATCCTGTTCGCATTGTTGCCATACAAACAGAGTCCCGATGTCAAAATCAACGACTGATGACCGCATCCACGTTGCCTGTGACTTGAACCGTAGGAGGACGCTTGGTATTAGCTCCGATACCCTCCAGCAATCGGGTCTGCTTCTTCGTTTCGGAGATGAGAGGGCCACCGATGACAACGGAACGCCCACCACCACCCACGCTGGCGTAGGAGTCTGTGATGCGGGTGCCGGACTGGCGACTGCGCCCCTGTTGCTGTTTCTCGCGTTTTTCCTGCTTCTCCTGCATATCTTCGAGTTGTTTCTCCAGCGCCACCATACGCTTGGCACGAGCCTCGGCATCTTCGAGCCCCTGACGCTGGTATTCTGCGGTAAGCTGGGTGATGCGTTGCTGCTGTTTCAGGACTTCGAGTCTTTTCTCATTCCCGGCAATCTCCGCTTGGAGCATCTTCACGGCCATGTCGTAATCGCGGGCGGCGTTCTGTCGCGCCTGTTCCTGTTTGGCGGCTTCCTCTGCCCGGCGGCGTTCGGTTTCAGCGGTACGCTCTGCTTCCTCACGTCCACGGCGTTGGAGCTCCACAATTTTGTTGTAGGTGGATGCAAGCTTCTCGTAGCGGGCGGTATCTTCCGATGTGATAATCGGCTTATTGAGAATGTCCTGCATCTCCTTGCGCAGCGATTCAATCGTGTGGATTGTCTGGCCGTAAGCGGTGGCATCAGAAAGGCGTAGCTTAATCTGAACCTCGGGGGCAAGACCGGAGAGGTATTGCTCGCGCTCTGTTTCCCGCTGACGCTGAGCCAAATCGTACAATTTTTCACGAGCAGCAGCCAGCTTGCGTTCCAGCTCTGCGGCTTCTTCCTTTTGGCGGCGCATGGCTTCGGCGGCACGTTCTGCCGCCTGGGCTGCTTCCACCTGCTTTGGCAATGTCTCTTCGTAGTGCCGCTTGCGTTCGCGGAGCCGTGCCAGCTGTTGGTCGAGCAGCTTTATCACTTCTTCGTCCTCGTCTTTGGCCACAGCCATGCTGCGCTGGTCACGCAAATCTTCCATGCGCTCCTCCAGTTGTTCCATGAAGGACTCGTACTGTTCATGAGTTTTGACCTTTTCAGCTTGTTTGTTCAGGTTTCGGAGGGATTTCTCAAACTCTTGGGTGGATTCTGCGGCTCGTTCTGCCGCTTCGCTGTTGCCCATGAACCATGAATAGAGAGCCCCCAGGGCTTCGCCAATGCCTACGATAATCAGACCGATGCCGGTGCTGACAATGGCCGCTTTTACCGCCACCATCGCCGCTCGGGTTACGGTAGCCATTGTTGACCACGCAATCGACCACGTTACCTTGAGTCCGGCAAGTGTGGAGGACATGGCTGTTTTCAACCCGGAGAGAGCGGTGCGATAGCCTGTCACAAAGGAGGAAAAAGAAAGTCCTTTGATGGTATTACCAAGGGCTGTAAGCTGCGCCCGGAACGACACGGTGCTGGTGGTAGCCGTCTTGGTGTTGCCCACATACATGAGCATGGCAGCAGCGGCTGAGGCTATGACTGTTTCCGCGCCTCCCAGTATTGAGACAAGCTCGCCAATGCCGGAAACAATAGGCGTAATGACGGACACCGTTCCCTCAAAGATGGTGGCTAAGGTCTGCCCGAATTGTTGAATGGTCGGAGTCAGCGAATCAACGTAAGCGGTCAGGTCTGCCAATACCGGGAGTATAGCGGCATTGATGGGTGTACCCATTTCCACCGCTAAAGCAGAGAATCCATCGGTAAGCGTGCTTAATGCGCCGGAGAATGTCTGCGATTGCAGCTTGGTCATATTCTCCAGCAGACCACCGGGACCAGTCAGCTTGTCGAGAGCGGCATCAAGGTCGTCCAGATTGAACTGGCGCTTGGAAATCCCCTTGAACACGTCCTCAAAGGAGATTCCTTTCATCTCCGCTATCAGCTTGCGTATGGGAACGCCTTGCATTTCCAAAGACTCGGCAACCTCGTTGCTAAGCCCGGAGTTCTGCACCTTAGCATAGAGAAACGCTAAATCCTTGAGTGGCTTGCCGGATACCGAGGCAATGTCGCCGAGCTTGCGGATAACCTCAATGCTCTTCTCTGCTGCCGTTCCCATGGAAAGCAGCGTTTTGCCGGCATCGGAAATATCCCCGAACTCAAAAGGTGTTTCGGCGGCGTAGACTCGGAGCTTTTCCACGTACTCGGCAGCCGCAGCGGCATCGCCCATCATGACCTTGAATGCCAGACCGGTCTGCTCCATGCGTGCGGCTTCTGCGGAGATTCCACCCAGGGTGGAGAATGCTCCTTTAACCGCAGCGATGGCGGCACCGATGGCAGCAAAAGAGGCAGCAAACTGCCCGGCTAGTCCCTTGACAGATTCCTTGGTCTTGCCGATTTCGCCCTTAATCTCGTTGAGGGCGTTCTGCAAGGAAGTGGCATCGCCGGAAAATGTGAATGTAACGTCAGCCATGTCTGGTCAGGTATTTGAGTCGGTTGTACAGGCTTTGGGCTTCGGCTGTTTCATCTTCGGTGACGCTGCGCCACTCGGTGATAACTCCCTCGCTAATCCAAGCCGCATGCAGGTATTGCAAGGTCTTGCGGAGCGGCATCCACATGATGTATTCTTCTGTCCACCCCGTCGCTTTAGCTATTGTGAAAATCACGGTTGCATTCAGCGCGGGGTATGCCCGTTTGGGGAGTCCGTAGAATCCGGCTGCGGAATGGCAGATGCGGCTTGCAACGATGCTTGGTCAGCGGATAACGCCGAAGTGATGACTCGCAGCTCTGCCGGGCTGATACTCATGGCAAACTGGGCGGCTTTGCGCTTCACTTGTGATGGGGTGTTGTAGACGGTCTCCATGACTTCATCGAGAGGTGCGGCGTGTACCCAGATAAACTCAGTCAGAATCCCGATGTCGATATTGGTCAGTTCAGCATTGCCTGAGGAAAGTGGGTTGCCCAGCTGGCGCAGGACTTCGAGGGAACCAAGGGAAATCGGACGCAGCGTCAGACCGGACTCGGTGCGAGCCGGGGGCTGAATCATGGAACGATTGTTTTCGTCTTCGCGGGTGGATATGGAAATGGTAGGCATAATACATTGCCGGGATGTCAAAAGTATAAGCCGTTCAGACTTGAACGGATGAAGGCTATATGCTAGACTCCTCCCGCTTTTCCGCCACCACTCGTCTGGTGGGTGTCTGCGTGCACCGTCAGCGGAGAGTAAGCAGTCCTTTCCGCTGCGGAACGTAGCCATTTACAGTTACGGAAAACAGTTGAATTGACTGGCGGAAAACCATGTAAGATGTCAGTGACAACATGGATCGAGCTGATAGTGCTCATCGTACAGATAGTGATATTTGTCGTGAAACTCTAAAGGCTCCGCGCAGGTGGGCTCGCCCCCCATCTGCGCACTTCGTGTTATAGCTGATTTTTTTCTAATGTTTTTTCAAAAAAGCTTGACAGCGGAAGTGTTTTTAGTATCATTTCCTCAGAAGTCCATTCACTGACACATTGGCTTTCCAATTTCGGAGCTTTCCCAATAGGCGTAACGGGAAAGCTCCACTTCTTTTACCCCCTTGTGAACTTGTTAATCAGAATCCCCAACTGGGATTCAGGTGTTCCCTCGGGAATAACGAGGGTCTTGTTACCGCGCTTCACCAGCTCCACCTTGGGGGCATTGCCGATGTGGTGATTGATAAGCGTGCAAAGGTTGCGCATAGCTGCTGCCATGTAGGCAAGCGGGTGGTCATTGTCGGTGCGAGTTATCCAGCCTTTATCCTGCCACCGGGCAATCATCTCGCTGGCTTTGAACTTGCCATCGAGAGAAGATTCATCAAAGAGCCAGTTCACCACGGGCTCGGTATCCCCGGAAACGGAAAACGCCGGGCGTTCGGAAAAAGGAATCCCCAAGGCTGTCAGGCATGCTGCCAGCATCAGGGATTCGAGTTCTCCATCTCGGGAGCGGATGAAGTTCAGCGCATCGGTTGAGGGTTTCTTCTGCATCAGAAATCGTAAATGGTGGAAGATACCTCAAAGGATGCGAGGTCTTCATTTTTCAGTCCGATTTTAATCCCGGTCACGACATTTGTTCCAGAGGCAACGGTAGACAGCCCATGGTCAGGTGCGGCATTTGCCAGCACGAGAGTCTGGGCAACCTTGATGTCTGTGGGGTTGTCGCGGGGGATGTAGCCTTTCATGGAGACATCGGTCTGGTCATCGTAGAAAATGATGCCGACTTTCTTGCCGCGATAGTCTCGCTGTACTTTGCTGTCCGGCTTATAGTCGATGTCCTGCGATTCCAACAGGATGCCCTGCTGGTCTTCATCGAACCCGAATACGCCGACTGTTCCGATAATTGTAGCCATAATATATTGTCCCGGTGTCAAAATTGCACCACCACCCGGAAGGTGGCGGTCTGGATAAAATCGTTATCCATCGTTTGTGGTTCTTCGATGCTCTGCAGACTCAGGCTGTACAGAATGAAATCAGCCGCCATGCTGTTGATTGTCTCGCGGGTGGTCTTTTTTCCCAGCAGAGCGCAGAGCGTGGAGAATTGCTTCCGCATGGATGTTTCCTCTTCTTCCAAAGCGGCACTATGCAGAGCAAGGGTCAACGAGCATTCCCATGTGTTGTTGCCGGGTATCAATTCGTCATCGGCTACGCAGCTCAGCAGGACGTATGGCGTGTTAAGTTCGCCATTGCTGATGGGGGTATGGATGGATAAACCCGGTTTGGATTCCATCAGGAAGCGGCGTGTCGTCTCGGTAATGGAGTGAGTATTCATCGGATAGATTTGATGAGCTTTCGTTTCAATGCCCGCAGGTTTCCGTCAAATCCACGTTCCACTTTATCCAGCACGAATGCAGCCCGGCGCATGGTCATGGCTTCATTGTACGGCACGGAGTTAGTGATAATAATGGTGATGCGATTTCGCTTGCGCGTGATCCGGCAAGCACCTTCTGCGATGCCGTGCCGTTTCACCCAGGCAGGGATGCGTGTAGCTTTGAGCTTGGTGGCTGCGGCATTCCAGCCGGAAGCCTCGCGCCCCAGGCTTTTCTTTTTCTTGGCAAGCAATCGCCGCAAGGCTGCATCCTTGCGATAACCTTTGCGGGTGATACGATGCGTTTCAAAGTAGTGCGTGACTCGCGTCGTCCACTCGCTCTTGGCAGTAGAGGGATTCTTTGTCAGAATCATGGGCATGGTGTTGCGAACCGCCTGAGTCGTGAAGCGTTTTGCCCCCTCGATGAGAGCATCTTCCAGCGACTTCTGCCCCAGGATAGCGAACTTGGCGAGCTTGCGGTCGAGGGATACAGAATTGATGGTTACTGTTGCAGACATTCCAGAGAGATGAATGGGGTTGATTTCTTCACGCTCATGCTCTCAATCCGAAAGCTCACGCCCTCGTAATAGAGCAAGTCGCCCACCGCTGGGGTGGACGACAGGTCGCTTCGCCGGACTCTCACCGACAGGGAGCGGGTGGGAGAAAAGCCTCCCAGCTCCAGCTCCGCTGCCAGCGAGCCCTCGTTGACCAATGCCGGCACTCGTTTCCTGCCGATGCTGATGTAATCAGGTAAATCCTGATGAATGCTCAGGAAATCGGCGCTCATTTCATCGGCAAGACTCATGGTCAGGTAGCAGGGGTTACGGTGATGCGCTGCAAAGCTGCAGGTCGGATAACGTGATAGCCGTACAGGCATTCCAGCGTGATATATACCTTGTTGGATGTCGTATCCGTATAGCGCAGGTAGCCAAAGGTCAGCCCGGTGACAGGGTCAGTCACGGCTCCGGCTTCATCGTAGTTAGCAATGGGCTGGAGGTAGCGCATGGCTACGGCCATGGCAGAGGGATGGGTGACGAACCCGGCAAGGTTCTCGCCGTTGTCCGGCACGCAGTCCGTCTCGTACACGTTAAGCCCGGCCAGTCGGTTGATGCGGGCTTCTACCACGCCCGGCTGCGCCAGATTGGTGATGAAGCTGCGGGACACGATGTCGTCTGCCAGCAAGGCGGTATTGAGACTGGTGTTGAGTACCAGAGAACGCCCGGCTTTCGGCATCTTTGCCTTGTTGCATGCTTCACGGATTTTCAGCACGGTCTTATAGGAAAAATCCTCCGCAGAGGCTACATCGGTAGCTGTTGCAAACTGATTCTTCTTGATGGCGCTGAAAATGTCCGTGAGTACGTCTATGGCGAGCTGCTGGGCAGCGGTGGACACGAGCTTTTCCAACAGGGGGACTGCCATGGTGGCAGCTTCCTTGGCGGTCATGTGAACAGTCTTGAACTTGTGCTTGTTGAGTACCACTGGAATGGTGCTTGCCTCGCTGTCAATGTTCTTCACATAGTTGCCATCGAAGTCGGAGGACGGAGACGGTGCGCCTACCACCGGAACTTTGACCGTATCGCCCTTGTCGGCAGAGGTCGGTCCGAAGTTGGTGGAGAAGATGGAAAGCGGCATCAGCTCAGTCATCCACGGCAAGAGTGCCGCCTGTGCGATGCGTACGTCCTTAAGGTCTGTGAGTGTATTAGCCATAATGGTGAGTTCTGGGTTAGAGGTTATTGTAAAGTTCGGCTCGTTCGGCATCGCTCAGGGAGCGCAGGAAAGCGGTCTGTGCTGCCGGGTCTTTGATAGCAGCAAAGCGTTCGCTTACCGGGCGCACATCCGGGTCACCCTTGGCGGTGACAGGCTGAGCAGCGGCGGGCTTGCCGTAATACTCCGCAGCCCGCTCTTCGGCACTCTTTGCTTCTGCCTTGAGCTGCTGCACTTCTTCGAGGACTTTGCGATATGCCCCCTCCACGCTCGCAAGCTGCTCCTTCGTGTGCGTCAGGTTGTCCGACAGCTCTTCGTTGGTTGCCTGTAAGGTGGCGATTTCTGTCTCCAACGCTGCGAGTTTCTCGCTCTGCTCGGTCAGACGCGCGTTGGCTGCATCGAGTTGTTCATCGAGTGTTTCCATAACTGAGGGGGTGGTGTCAAAAATTGTGTCGAGCAATGAGCTTTGCCTGTACCGCAGCTAGCGACCCGGCACAGGCATCTACGAGCCTTTTGTCTCGGGCATCTGTTCCGTAAAAGCTCTGTCCCTCCATGTCGGCTTCAGCAATCGCCCTGCGGCGGGTTACGGCTTGTTTGAATCTCGCCCAGGTTGCATTAACCTGCTGCGTGAGGCGGTCGCGTTGTTCTTCTGTCAAGCTGGTGCCGTCCATCCCGGTACTCTTGTACTTGCCAGCGGAGAATACTTCCATCTTCAAGCCGCAGCGGTCATAGAGAGCGGAGCTATCTACCACCGGCAGAATGACACCGATTGAGCCCACCGTGGCAGAGGGAGCGGCGTAGATAACATCCGCTTGGCTGGCGACCCAGTAAGCGGCGGAACAACATTGTCCTGCGGTGAAAGCGTAGACATGTTTTTCTCTGGCTACGGTGCGGACTATCTGAGCCAGCTCGGGCGTTCCGTTGACCGTACCACCGGGCGAGTCGATATCGAGCAGGATGGTATGTACCGCCGGATCTGCTGCGGCTTGCAGCAAGGCTGCGGCGGTTTCCTCCATGCTGCACAGCCGTACCCCGCAGATGGCAGCAATAGCTTTCTGGCGGGGCGATACCTGACGCAGCATCGTTCCATGAATACGAACGGTAGCCAGTCCGTCCCTCAGTTCATAAGGTTGAGCCTTTTCGTCAACAGCGTTACCCTGCGCCGGGGATTGAAAGTTCACGGTGCAGAGTTCGCGGTAGGCTTCCAGCGTTATCAGCCAGGGCTGCATGGGAGCGGTAATCATGGTGTGGTCTGGGTAAAGGATTGATACAGGTCTTGCGGGCTGACTCCGTACTTGGCGGCAATCTCTTTCACAAGAGCCATCTCGCGGGCTCGGGTTTCCAGTTCGTGGTGGATGTCGCAGCCAAGTTCGGCAAAGTGGTCAGTTAAGGTTTTCAGCCCCGCCTTGACGTCCTCGCGGTTCTGCTGGGCTTCTCGCCCTGCATCCACCGTGACCCGGCGGGGCGTGACGAAATCGACCTCAGTCCAGTCTTCTGCGGGTGGCAGTTTGCCCGCCGTGATGGCATGCCCGATGACGAAATGCCATATCGGGCGAAGCATACGGTCTATAAGCACGGATTGTCTGCGACTGAATCTGCGGTCGGCTTTCGCCACGGTAAGTCTTACTCCGGCACCACCTATTTTGGACGAATCGCTGGCGAACTCATACGGCAACAGCCCCAGCGCACTATCCCGGTGCAGGAAATCGAGGAATCCTTGGAACGTAGGACTGGGACGGTTGCTCTGGAAGCTCTCGATAGCTTCGTCCGGCTGAATCTTCACCAGCTTGCCACCAAGGATGGTCTGCAAGAAGCCGGGGTCGCTTCCCTGGGGCTGAACCGGGGCATTGAGTTGGAAATCCCGGTCGTCAACATCAGCCCGGCTGGTTTTGAGAACTCGCGATATGTCTGCGTTATCCTTGACGGCATGCTTTTCGAGCGCCAGCAACTCAGCAACATCCAGCATGTGGTTGATACTGTGCTGAATGGTCGGATATCCCCGCATTTGGGAGATAGACATGGGAGTGAAGAGGTGCAGGACATCCCGAGCGGCGAGGTCTCGGTAGTTGCCATTATCCAGCAACAGGCGGTAGGAAAGCGGTTTGCCGAGGGCGTTTACGCGGATGCCATCAATGACGGTGCGTTCGGTGGTATCTTCCTCGGTACTGCCGATACGGTGCGTCTCGATGAGCTGAATCTTCGGTACGCCGTCCTCCTCAGTTTTCAGGATGAATATCTCGCCATCTACTTCCAAGGCCATACAGGCGAGGTATTGGCAGGTAACGAGGTTGAATCGCCCGGTGATTTCCGCATGTCTCGCCCAGCGGTTGAAGTAGTCGAGGGCTTGTTTGTTCCATGCGGCATCCTTGCTCGCGGGCTGGGGCATAATGCCATCACCTATAGAGTACATGGCCATGCTTCCCACAATCTCCTGCAAGAAGCCGGAGTTTTTGACGAGGTAGCGGCTTCGGCGTACCAGCTCGGAGCGGACTCCGGGAGTCAGGTCGAGCGAGGTGTCGCGCGGGCCACTTCCGGGGACTTCCGCACGCCGGGGTGAACGATTAGCAGACTCAAAGACAGAATGCGAACCGAAAAAGATGCGGGCGGCGAGACGTTGCAGGAAGTTCATACAAGCAAAAGAGGGTTACAGGGGTAAACGCCATGCAACATGGCTGAGGGAAGCGGGATGGTCAGATGTGCCGGAAGCCTGAGCCTGTTTCTCGAAATAGCGGAGAGCATAGGCACATTCTTCCAGCACATCTGCCACGGGCATGGCGAACTGTTTATTCACAGACGTACTGCCATCGTTCCAGCTCATGAGGGTTTTGCCCTCCAGAAGCATCTTCTTGGCGGTCGCCTGTATCTGCTTTACTTCCCCCTCGGTGAAGCCGCGAGTAAACAGTCCTTTAGCACTCATACCTCAAAAGCGTTGCGGGCAGCGGAGCTGCTGCTGTACTTTTCGAGCTGGTAGTGAGGTTCATCCACAAAGGATTTCCACGTACCACCCCAGGTGATGCCCGGCACCTGATTGTAGAGCTTGCCTACTTTGGCGTATAGGGCATGGTCGCCAATGTATTCTTTGCCCCGGAAGATACCGATGTCCCATGCAATGCCGAAGTTGTGCATGCTCTGGCCACCGCGAGCCTTGGTCACGCGCGGACGCTTGCGATAAAGCGCATCCTGCTCAGCATAGGTGCGGGTTCCGCAGATGATGCGGACATCGTAGCCCTCAGCATCGGCTACAGCCTTGGCGGCTTTGAGCCAGATGCGGGCGGATCGCTGAGTCTCGGGCGTAAGTGTGGCGATATTACGCTCGGAGCGCTCATCGAAGCTGCCGATTTCAGCCTTGATGCGTTCAGCATCGTTCTGCCACTCCTGGGCGGCGGCTTTGGTCTTGCGACCATTCACGCCATCCACCTTACCGGGCTTATACCCGGCAAAGGTCAGCAGACGCTGCCAGAAGCGCACGTCTTTCTGTACCCGTGCCAGAGTATCAGCCATTGTCGGAGTCCTCCTTTTTGGTTTCAGTTTTATCCTTGGTGACTACGCCAATCAGACCAGCCACCGCCATGCCAGCGGCGATGATCTGCTCGGCAATAGCCGCTTCAATAGTGGCTCCGCATGCAGTTGCAAGGGCAATGACGCCCAGCCATGTGGAGCGTTCCGTCAGTCGATTGAGAATGTACTTGAACATGCCAGAGGGGGCATGTCAAAAACAACATTCTTCCGGGCTTGCTCGCATGGTGTATATCTGGTAGAATCCCCGCGCTCTTCCGCTATCAGTTTCGGCTGATGGGTGGCCATGTCACCTCTCGGCGGAAAGTAAACTGGTCCTGTCCGCTGATGTGACGTGTCCTTAATGGGACGGAACAGCAAGTGAACCTGACTGGAGGAGATATCGCAACTATGAACGTACGTGTAGCGATAGAGCTGATAATGCTTATTTTGCAGGTAATACTGTTCGTGATGAATTTCATCCGATGAGCATTAAAGGCTCCGTCCGGTGAGTAGCAGCTCACCGGGCGTTTCGCCCGCCTTCAAAAAAAACGATTTTTCAAATCAGCTATTGACAAAACCTTCCAATACGCTATAATGACCCCATCAGGAAACGTACGTTCCTATGCAATTCTCCTGAAATGCCTCCAGCTGCTACTGGGGGCGTTTCTGTTTTTTATAATCTTGACTTCCAATACGCTTCTCCTACAATGGGGGCATCAGAAGACGACAGTTCTGATACGTTTTTTCTCTTGAAAAGCTCCCGCTTAGTCACCGGGAGCTTTTCTGTTTGCTAAAGCCTTGACCAAATATACGTGGCTGACTATAATAACCGCAACAAACTTTTACGCTTATGGCTACGATTACCAAGAGAGAGTTAGTAAACATGGTGTGTGCTCAGCTGGATAACGGCTGCACGCAGGTCGAAGTGCTTGAAGTCATCCAGAAGACGGTTGATTCGATTACCGAAGCTCTGGGAAATGGCGATACCGTTGTATTCCGCAACTTTGGCACTTTCTACGCTAAAGAAGTAAAGCCCAAGGTCGGACGTAACCCCAAGAATCCGGGCAAGGATGTTCCGATTCCTGCTCGCACGGTGGTGAAGTTCAAGGTCGGTAAGAACCTGAAAGAAGTCGTTGCCAAGGCTTCCAAGTAAAATCTACAAGAAAGCAAACGAGGACGCGTCCAAAACTACGGATGCGTCCTCGTTCGTTTTACAGCAATTTGGAAATCTTAAAAGCAAACTGCCAGTTGCGGCAGGTGCGGTAGTTCTTGCTCCGATAGTGCGGGTCGTTCGGGTCGGCATCTGCCATGCTGAACTTTACCTCTTCGGCGTTTTCAATTTCGATGTAGATACCGTTCCTATGAACGGTTAAGAGGCTTCCCTCCTTTTCCCGGAAAGCCAGATGGAAGTTCCGGCTCCACACATAGGGGCGGCTGACTCCGCACAGGTAGTGGTAGGGAGCATTCGGCAGCGTGATATTCTCGGCTTCGGTCAGGTTGGCTTTGATACGCGGGTCATATTCCCCCAGCAAGCAATGCGCACAATGGACTGCCAGATTTACCCCGGTAACGTGTTTCAACCAGAGATAGGAAAAGGGTGCGCTGACCTTTAGTGTGCGAATTGTAATCATGGCGTCTGTTTTGTTGTTCAGTATAGCACGATTTCGCAAATTTTGCAAATAAAATCGGCTTCGATTTACAAGAAACTGCGCTCTCGCTCAATGTTTTGCATAATTTCTGCAACCAGTTCACCGTGCATGTTGTGGTGGTAGTTGCCGGGGTATTCCATGTTGAACTCCACATTGATGGCTTCTTCAACCTTGGTTCGCGGTAGCTTCCGGGGATGACTGGCGATGGCGTATAACTGAACCTCGCTTTCTCGCCCCTTGATTTCCACGTTCTCAAAATATTCCAGCAAGAGGTTGCGGAGGCTGTCATGGGTATGGAAGTGCTGCATCGTCCAGACTCCGCTGCGGTAGGTAGCCCCGAAGTTCTCTTTATCGAGAAACTGAATATCACGCCCATGGCTGTTGTAGGTCTTGAACGTCTTGAGTCGCTCCGTAAATGGCAGCGAGCGCGTGCCGATATAGATTCGACCATCCTGTTTCAGTAGAGCGTTGCAAGTAGTCAGCACTGCGTGTTCAAACTGGCTGTTCACCACGGAGTTGAGCACGCTATCAAGCACCACCACATCCATGAGCCCGTGTTTGCGGATGTCCTCACGGAGAACCTTAATCATACGCACCACTTCACGGATATTGAGCGTGCCTTTCTGCTGGAAGTGGGGCTCATAGGCAAGCATCTTGTAGCCTTGTTTCATGAGCATGTTGGCATAGGCACAACGCCCGGCACCGAAGTCCACCGTTCGCTCATTCTTCTGCAAGGTCGGCAGCACATAGTTCTCGTAAAGCGAGGACGTGATAAGGCGGGATTTCTTGCCCTGCAATCGGTGCATCTGGCAATGGAGTTGGTTGTAAGACTTTACGCCCAAGGCATCGTAGTAATACTGACCGTAGTCGATGGAAAGGTAGCGCATCATCTCTTCTTCCTGCTCCCGGGCAATCATGTAGACCAGACAAGGAACGCGCAGCTGCTTGCATGCTACGGCGTAGTCGGAATTGAGCAGGACGCGCCCCTCTTCATCACACACCACGGAGCCCCAACCGCCATAACGCATGATAAGCCCGCTCATGCCGTTAATGATGAGAGCGTTGGCATTGCGCTTAAACTGGATGCGCTCGTGTTCCAGATAGCAGTACGTCTCGGGTTCGAGTTCGCAATCGTCCAGATTCAGCGTGACCGGAGTCTTGTTAGTTTCGATGCTGTTGTGGAAAAGGTTGAATCGGATTTCATCGGTGCGAGTGATGCCCTGCAAGCGGATAGCCGGGCAATGAGTCAGTCCGATAGCCTTCATGGCGCGGGTGCGCTGGTGACCTGCGGTAAGTATGCCGTTCTCACCGTTGATGATAACCGGCTTAATCACACCGAACTTCCGCAGGCTCTCCTGCAGAAGAACGAACTTCTCCTCATCCAGATGTCGAGGGTTGTAATCCGCAGGTTTCAACTGCGCCAGCGGATAGTTCGGTATGAATTCAGCTTTCATGGGTGTCGTTGCGGAAGTTGGAATCGCCGAACTCCATGAGTTCGAGGGCAAGCCCGTTGTAGTTGCCATGAACAGAGCTGTACTCCTTAAGCAGTCGCTCGAATCGCTCGGCTTCGTCCGGCTGCATGTAGATTTTCTTGGCTCCGTAGGCAATGAACGGCAGGATGGTCACGGTGCTGTCATTGTCAGCATCCAGCGGGACGTTATCCGGCACGGTGTCCAAGTCCTCCGATACGCTGGCCAGCATGGAGTTGATTTCGGAATCGTTGAACCCGGTAAGCTCCAAATCAATCTGCCCATCCAGTTCACGGATGATGGCATTAAGCTCCTCTTCATCCATGTTGGAGAGTTCGGCAATCTTGTTGTCTGCCACCATGTCTGCCCATTCTGCGGCTTCGTTCTCGTAGTCCTGATAATCGACTGGTACTTCCTCCAGCCCAAGCATGCGAGCTGCAAGCAAGCGACCGTGACCTTTCACGACAAAGCCGGAACGGCGGCTGACAACAATGGGATTACGCCACCCCTGATGACGGATGATTTTCGCCAAGGCGATAATCTGGTCTTCCGGGTGGCGGTTCGGGTTGCGGGGATTCTCAATCAGGGAATCCGTAGCAACAATATCGGTATGTGCGCAGTAAATCTTACTCATGCCCAAGGGGGCATGTCAAAACGAGGGCGTTCAGTTTTCACCGCTTGTCGTCTTATCCTTAGAGAAAGAAGATACAAACGTGGTTAAGCCATCAATATGTTCGCTCAATTCAGGCTTTATAGATGCTCCCATAGCATCCAAAACAAAGTCAATTCCCTCTCGTCTGGCAAACTTCGCAGCTGGAACAAAATCGCTATCTCCTGCAATTAGGACAATTTTATCCACCTGTTTTTTTAGAGCCATTGCGACAATGTCAATACCGATTCTAGTATCAACGCCCTTTTGTTTTATTGACAGAGTGAAATCAGATTCAACTAAGTCTGCTACCGTCTTCTGACCACTTAACAGCGCTTTCGTGGCTTCATAGCTCAAATTGTAAACAGCCTGCTCGTCTGCCAATTTTCCTAACCGAACAGCATACTTTCGTTTAGTACGCAACGCATTCAGAAAATCTATATTCCATTTATACAAGGCTTCTTTCTTCAAATTTATCGTTTTTCTGAGTAAAGGATGGTAGACTTGCTTTTCTGAAGGTGCGCAGTCGTAGTAAAGAACTCGATACAAGGAGCAATCTTCCTTATCATGGTTAAGATGTCGTTGGCAATACTTGTACAAGGTATCGGCGGCAGTAGCTGGATTCTCGTGACCAGTAAAACCAACAATTTTGCGGCGATAATAGCCGCCATCAACTAAAATAGCAGTCTTAATCATAGCAATAAAAAAGCCCCCACGTTCATAGATTCCCGGATTGTGGGAGAATTACTAATGGGGGCGGATAAAATTTCTTCGGAATCACTTCCGCTAAGAGAAAACTACTATATTAGAGGTGTTTTGTCAATCTTTATTTTGTCTCCATTCCCATAAAATTGAAAAATGCTTACTTTTCGGCTGATTGAAAGCTATCGCCTCCTACCAATTTCAGCATAATCGCCCCACACACCTGCATGGCTTCGCAGTCGAGGTAATGGTTATCTCTGTCGCCTATCTGCTTCCAGACCCAATGGCCATTATCGAACTTGCGGCATTCGGATTCCAGCATATCGAGGTAATCCTGGGGCGCATCGCCGGGGATTTCCCAGAGCGGAGCGGATGTGTTACGCCTGAGCCGGAAGAGCGCATCTTTTACGTTCAGGTTGCTCCAGAAGTACATCTCAGCCACCTTCTGATGCCCGAGATTTATCCTGCGCTTCGGGGAGTAGAATCGTTCCACCTGCTTGCCATCTTTCTGGCGGTGGGTAAAGGTGGCTCGTTTATCGCCCATGAGCGCAGTCCAGCCATTCTCGGCACAATGGCCGTATACTTCGTAGCTTTGATAGCCGCAGTCAATGAATACCAGATTATTCTGCACGCCAAAGCGAGCGGCGAGCACGGCAATGTCATCCCATGAGTGCAGCTTGTCGCAGTACATCAAGCGAGAACTGCCATCCAGCCCCCAGGCACGAACTACCGCATAGAAACACTCACGCTGAACGTCCACCGTCAGGAAACGCAACGGCACACCGCCGATGTTACCCTCATCTGCCCAGAAGTCACCCAGGCGATAGTCGGATAGCGGTGTCTCCACATGAAAATCCTCATGAAACTCATTCCATGCCTGGGCAAGTCGTTTCTGGTAGAATTGCTGCAGCTGGGTATAATCGCCTTTCCGTGCGGCGGTCTTGGCTCGGAGGTAAAGCTCAGCCAGCATGCCCCAGCTCATCGTGGCGAGCGCATTCCAATGAAACCCCACATACTCTGTGGCCGCATTCGGATTCTGCGGAACAAAGCGAGACCGGGCATTGAGGTCGCGCCGCACATCGTCTCTGTCCTCGAACATTGCCTGACAATGAGCGCAGCGCATGTAAGTCGTAGCCCGTACCTTGCGGAAATCGTAGTTACCCTCGGCATCCTTGCAATCGCTTCCCCATTCCACGCATGACCAAGAATACGCCTGTTCCTTGCCACAATGCGGACAGGTAAACATCCATTCGCGCTGGTCGGTTGTCTCGAACTTGTTGTGCGTATCATCTCCGGCAAATCCTCCCTGCGAACAGAAGATGCACTTGCCTAGCCAACCGAAAGCGGTTGTTCGCGCTTCGGCTTCTGCCATGTGGCCCTGTGGCCAGCGCCAAGTCTCGTCACCAATCAGCCAGCGGATAGAACGACGTTGCAGGTTGCTCTTGTTGTAAGCTCCGGCTACCCAGAGCGTCATGCCGTTGGCAAAGTGGATGGTGGTGTTACGCAGCTTGTACTTGTCTGCCGGGTACAGAGCTTTGACTGGCTGACAACAATCGAATAACTTGCGGAGTCGCCCCTCTGCCTGGTCGCGGGCATCATCATCGTTCTGATCCAGCCAGAGTGTGGGGCCAGGCAGGTTGGAAATGATGTAGCACGAGGCAATCTCAATCGCCGTAGACTTGGAACTCTGAACCGCTGCAATAATGCTCACGACTCGCGTGCGGGGATTCACCATTTCCTGCATGACCTCAGCCAGCATCGGGGAGTTGGCAACACGAAAACGTCCGGGTATGGGCGAGTACGGTATGTTTTCGATATGTTCCTCTGCCCACATCCAGACATCCTTGCGGTCGGGGGGAGTCCACGCTTCACGCCACAGGTCTTCCAGATATTCGGTTTCGGGCATAATCAAGGATTTGTTTGATGGTGTCCGGGGTAAGCATGGAGTCTACCAGACGAATAACCGCCCAGCCCTGCAAGGTGGCAGCCAGATACTTTTCAGCATCGTTCATGAAGCCTCGGGGAGTCAGATGGCGTCCCCGATTCCATACGCCACCCTCAATCTCAATCAGAAGCCGCGCTTCTTCCCATGCAAAATCAGCCCGCCAGCGGCGGCTTTTGTCAAATCGGTACTCACGCACCAGCTCCGGGCCACCTATGGCATCCCACAGGGTGGCAAATCGGTTTTCGAGTTCAGAGCTGTTACGTTTGGGTGACACACCCCTTGGGGCTGCGTCAAAATCAGGGAGTCAGGCTGTCGCCCTTTCCCTCGTGAAGCTCCTGCAGAACGGCATCAATCGCTGCCGATAGGGCTTCCTGTATGCTCGGTGCATCCAGTCCCACCAGCTGAGGCGGCATCTCTTTTTCAAACTTGGCTCGCAGCAGGTTGACCACACGCCCGCAGCGGCTCAGCCATGCTTCCCGCACCATATCCTTGCGGATGTATTCGCCTTTGCGAACCGACAAGCGGAACTCCCTCTCATTGACTTCGGCCAGCAGCTTGCGGACTTTCAGCCCCTCTTCATCGCCGGGCGAACTACCGTCCAGATGGTGGTCATGCAGGAACTTGCGCCATGCCACCACATCGTGCTTGCCGTTGGATTTAGGTTCCGGGGCATCCGGCATCTTGCGCCAGTTGCCGATGCTCCGGCGCGACACCCCCAGCGCAGCCGCCAAATCTACCACGGTGCTGACCTCGGTGATATTCGGGTCTCCGCCCTGTTCCGCGCTGTAAGCGATGATCTGTAACAGCTCCACCTCTGCTTTGGTGAGCGGCTTTTTGGCTTTGACCTTGCTGACCGCTTGCTTGATAGCATTGGCGCGGTTGACTTCCAGAACGGTGTCGGCTTGTGATGGTGTGACAATGGTCGGCATACGAGTAAAGCCCCTGTTCAGGGGCGGGGTTGAGGTTGATTTTATGAAAAATGAGAAAAAGGCTACTAACAACTTGCATCTAAAGTTTGCAATTGTTATAATCCCATTGGAGCTTGAACCCGCTCTATGAATCGCCATGAAGAGACTTTTTATAACGTTGTGCAGCGCTTTGATATGTACATCTTTAAGTGCTACAGGTCAAGATGACGTTGCAAATAAGTTATTTGCGTTACCTATAGATTTAACCCAGCCTGCAAAATCTTTAGAACTACTATCTGAAGCCCAACTTGCGTTAGCTAAAACGAAAGAATATTTTAAGATAGGAGTTGTCAGTTGTACGGAGGTTATAGCCGCAGAAAGAAATGTGGAAATATTGAAAATGGCCAAAGCCATATATCTTTCAAATCGAGGCTTTAATTTAACCTATTCCTTTAAACGTATAAATGAATTATTTGATGAAGAAATAAGATATTTAGAAGCGCGAGCAAATCAGGCGCTCATTGATAAAAAGGAACCTGTTATAAAAAAGATTCAAAAGGCATTATTTAATATAAATTTTGCAAATAGTCAGAAGGATGACGAACTAAAGAGTAAACAAAAAGAGCTTATAAAAAAATTATCATCGGAATTGCAGGAATTATTAGTCCCGGGAATTGATAGCCCAGCTTTATTGGATGAGTTGAAGAATTGTAACATGTAGAGATTGAATAAGCAGGAGAGAAATATCTCCCCTGCTTATTTGATGATTAATTACTCACCGCATGCCAGAACGGCATATATCGGGAACATGTTGGGCTGAGTGCTGCTTACTGTCATGAGTTCGTGATTGATACCACTTTCTTCGAGGATAAGCGGATCCCACGATTCAACATCCCACTCTATAGCCACATTCTGGACTGTAGCACCAACTTCTGCATTGTATACGGGACTTCCTGCAAAAGAGGCACGAACATCCTTGAATACGATTCGAGCGATTCTCCCATCCGTCAATGCCTGGGACTTTTCTGCAGGAGTAAAGGAGACCACTTCGAGGTTATCAAACGTCTTCGCTTCTCCTTTTTCTCCAGAACAGGTTGCACGCACCGTAATCAATGCAGTATGTTCGAAACCGGACTCTGCCAGCTTGCGTTTTGCTGGATAGGTGGCGGTAACCATATGCGTTACATGATTAGAATCTTCTTCCAGCGAGCCAATCTGCATAACTGCACCATTGACTTTTACTGTAAGCTGAGAAAGATTTTGAGCAACGCCGCTTACGTTGGTGTAACTAATGTTTACCAAGTAAAAGCCAGCAGGAGCATTTTCAAACGTATGGCTTGTAGTTCGATATGTACCACCACCATTCGGGTCAGTCGGGTTAGGCTCAACGTTTACGGGAGTATCAGGAAACTGAGCTATCGTTAAATAGGCATTATCGTCAGCACCTACTTCAATAGTCATATTTCCACTATTATTCCCCGGATTAAATTCGAAATAGCCAACCCATTGTTTCTGACACGGTGCTGCCAGCTGCTCAGGAATCTGAGGCTGATCGCTAGCCAAAACCAATTTCATTTTAGGACTGGAATTAAGAGCCACAAAGGCTGTATTCATAGACATAATATTTGTTCTTTCTATTTTTGGAATTTGTCCTCCGCTGCAACCGTAGCAGCTTGCGGACACTATAGGGGGCGCGTCAAAATTGGGAAAAGAAAAAGCCCCTGTTCAGGGGCGGGGGTGAGGTTGATTAGTATTCGTCCGGCAATAGAGCAGTTGTTACGCTTCTGTCCCATTCCGTAATGACCCAGAGGACTCGTCCATCCTCAAACTTGTAGACGCTCAGCACCCGGCAGGGATTCTTCGGGTTAAGTGCAGCGTCGTTAGTCTTCTTGTCTTCATCGCAGCAATCACCCCAGTCTCCGTAGGAGTGACGCTTCATGCACTTGGCGATTTCTTCTTGCGTAAAAGCCTCGTTTGCCCCAGGGGTGACAACGGTTCGCCCGAGCTTGAGCTTAATCCGGCACGCTTCTACGAACCACGGCGGGCGAACGGTACAGGCGGTGTGTTCCCACCAGACTTCCTCCAGCTTCTCCGGGGCTACGCCCTCTTCTGTTTCGAGGGGAAGATACCCTTTTTCTTTCGTAACGTAGCCCCATTCCAGCTTGCGGGTTCCATCCTGCATGGCGAAAATGCGTACCTCGTTGGAGTGGTTACTGGCAAAGCGTCGGGGGTAGCGGAATGCCAGCCCGCCGATGTACTTTTTCTCAGGCTCCGCTGTCAGGGCAAGGAAATCCTTGCACCCGGTGCAGACGATGATGTTCTGCAAGCCCCCGGCCAGTTCCTCCGCTATCTGGAGGGCGATTTTCTGGGCTTGTGCTTCTTGTTCCGGTGTGTACTTGTTACTCATGGTTGTATTGGCGTTATTCTGGGAAATTGGAAAGCCACTCCTCTTTCATGTTCTCCGGCAGGTAGTGGATAATGGTGGAAATGGGCTGCACATCGAAGTCCTCCGTGACCTTGTACCATTCCAGTCGGCGAATGCCGTCCGGCAAGGCTACCACAATAGCCATGTTGGCTCCGTTGTGGGTTTTCTGGCTTCCGAATGTGACGGTGATACCGCCACGGTTGAACGAATCAGGCTCGTGAACGACCACCTGACACTCCTGGGGCTGTTTGCACTCGCCCCACAGTTCGTATTGCAGGGTTTCTGCATCTACCAAGGCTCCCGGCCATGCTGTTTTAATTAGGTCTTGCATATTTATAGTTAGCGGTTTATCGCTTTCTATACTCTAGCAAAAACGGAGACAATGTCACGCTCTTTTTATGTTTTTCTTCGGCATCACAACATTGATTTACAATGGTTTACAACTACTCGCATGTTGGAGGCAAAGAGTTCTCCGGCACGGCTGAAAGCGTGGTGATATAGAACGCCACGCCCAGCATCATGACCGGAACGTGACTTAAAAAGCGGGATACAAATGTGGGAACGAAAGTGGGAATGAACTTGCGCATATTGTGCCAAAAAGTGGGAATGAAAGTGGGAATGAGACAGGCTTCATTCCCACATTTTAGGTCGTTTCAGAGGGGCAGAAAACGCCGCCATTTCAGATATCTTTGTTTTATGACTTTCAAAGGCTTAACCAGCATGCCGGATGGGATGAAATTGCAGGGGGCAACAGCAGAAAAAAGTGGGAATGAGAAAAAAATGGTTTGTGCGCTTTCTTCACTTGCCTTAAAGGCGGCCTGTTTTAATCTATTGACAGTAAATAGATTCCTTACACTTCGACTCCTCCCGTCATAGTGTGTTGTCAGTCGAAATTGTCGCTGAATTCGTCCTTTGCGGGAGCCATTCCTACTGTTTTTCTGGTGTCGGAACATGCTTTTATACGATATTTTCGCTGTTTTGGAGTTCTTCGAGGCGAGCCAGAACCTGCTGATAGAAATCGGCGATATCCTCGGTCAGTTTGATAGCCTGGGCGCATTGTTCGGCGGTATATTCCTCCGGCTCCTGTTTATTCACCCATTGCTTGAACTTCATGGCATCCCACATCGGTGGAGCATCAGGGGACACTCGTTCAGGCAGGTCAAGCAGACCGAGACGGTCAGGTTCTTCACCCTGGGGCGGTCGGGAGTTGTCCTCCGGCTCATCATCCTCAACAAATCGAGTCTGTTTAAGCTGCTTACGCAGGGCTGTACAGGTAAGTTTGTCCTTGGCGGCTTGCTGGAGCACTTCTACGCGCTGATTCGGGTCTGCATCAGTCGTTGCTACCTCCAAATGGTGCGTAAACGAGAGGTCTGGATGTCGCTGTTCAACAGGGAACTTCTTGCATGTAAGCACAATGTTGCGAATCGTACCACGGGAGAGCCCGGTTGCCATGATGGCCTCCTCATATTTGCCAGCCGTATACTGATTCCCCCATTGACGGTCGCCAAGGAGCAGAATATCGCCAAGCAGCCAGCAACTCGATTTGTGAATCGAGAGTACGTTTCTGAACACGGTGTTGAACTCATCAGCAGTTACGGACTCTTTTTGCACAATAAGCCCATTACCAGTCATTTGAATGCCATCAACGCCGGAGGGGACCATGAGCGAATAACATTTGCTTGTCATGTTAACATGACAACCACTTTCAGAATTCGTGACTTTTTCAGCCAATTCTTCCGGTTTGCTTGTACTGTTAACATGACAAGCACCATCGTTCGACACCGATTCTACAACCGTAACTGTATTTTTGTTTTTCATACCTGTAGGGAGTGTGTCAAAACGCATCAGCTACGGCGTTTGTTGTTCTTGCGGTAGAGGTCACGGACTTTCTCGCTGCGTTGATTTGCCATCGGGGGAAGACCGAGCTGTTTCTCCATCTTGCGCACATGGTGATGAAAAGCCTGTTTGGTCATGCCAAGCTTCTGTGCCAGACTTTCGCAAGTCCCCTGACCGAGCAGGTAGCAAATGCAAGCCCAGCGTAAGCGAGGATTTCCATCCTGCTGCAGAAACGCAGACAACACCGACTCCTCATCCTCATCCAGTTTGTCGAAAGCCGCAGCCCAGCCATCAGAACTCACCAGATCCGCATAAGTTTTGAGCTTCTGCAACGGACGCGCAATCAGACCGTCATCGTAAACGTCCTCTCGGCGGGGTTCATAGCAAGGCAACAGCTGGTCGATACTATGGCCGTTGATACCCCACTCGGTTTGTGGAGTCAGTAGCCCCAATGATTCTGCCTTTTCCCGAGTTTCGGGTGGCAGCGAAGCAATCCAGTTCTTAGCCGCCTCAGATTCGTAAGCGGTCATGTATTGCTCTTTTCGTTTTTGCTCATCACGAGCGTATGAATCGTTATTCATGGTAGTCTCCTTTCTGGCAGGTAGGGTGAACCCATGAGCGTGTCATGTGACACGTGACATTTCCCGAAAACATTTCTCTTATATACACTATGTTAAATTCACGTTTTATATTTGCGTTATTTATTCTTCTCACGTCTATTGGTATAAGAGAAATAAATAACTCAAATGACACGCCACGTTTTACCCGCTTAAAATCAATGCGTCTAGCCGTGACATGTTGCCGTGTCATTTGTTTTTGGAAATGACGCGCAGGGGAACATGTCACGCTTCCGAAGAGCCCTTTATCGCCCTTTTGAAGTGTCTTAGAATGGGCATTGCTCATCGAGAAAATCCTCCTCACGGTTGTTGGTTGTATAGTTCTCGAACTCCTCTCGGGTAATCCACCAGATGCGCCCTGAATGGCACCGCTGGTAGCGCAGCGGAAATGAACCAGTCGCCGCCAGAGCTCCCATATTCTTACCGATGGAATGAGCAGACACCGTACCACGCAACATCTCCTTGATGGCATCGGAACCCAGCATCTGTTGCAAGAACCACGTTGCTGAACCCTCCAGCCTATCCAGCTTCGGATCTGATGCGAACATATCGCGGACGTACAAACTCAGGATTTCGCCAAAAGCCGATGTTGAGCCGGAATTAGTCGCCTCAACGGCCAGTTCAGGGTGCAGATAATTCTTCACTCCCCAGCGGGCATCACCACGGCAATGCTCCGGGTATTCCCAGTTGAGGAGAAAGGAACACAAAGCGCCCATCTCCTCCCGGGCATGTGCAGCGGCATCCTTGTCGTCCAGCTTCACGTCAGTTGTTTTGAACAAGCTGATTTTGTCGGCATTGTTGATGTCGATATCTGGCAGAATAGCTAAGGACATAGGGTCAGTATTAAGCGTGACCAGGATTCGCCCTTGCCACTCCATCGTGACAGAATCCTTATACTTCCCCTCAAAGATGTGCTGACGGTTGGCTGCGAGCTTTTTCAGGAAACGAGCGAAAACACTTCGCTCCTGATTATTTCCCTTGGTGACCGTATCGTTACAAGTCCACACACCGACCTCAAACAGGCGAGAATTGAACCGAGTTGAACCCAGCACATAGTCAGAGGCATCAGAGTAACCACCCATACTGTTGCCATACAGGCACTCAGTCAGAAAGTTCTTACCAACACCTCGCCCGCCTGCAATAAAGATGGTATGACCATTCTTTGGCTCGCCAATATAAGCATTTCGGTAGCTATAAGCCCAGGCAGCCATAAACTTCTCTCGCTGAATATTGTCCGGGAACAGCCCCTCAATAAACCGTGCAATCCAAGGGAATCCATCGCCCCAGGATTTACCCTTGTTCAGGTCAGGAGGATGAACTTTGAGAAAACTCGTATTCAACACCGGCTTGCCATAGAGAACAGTCTTGCCGGGTTCCCGGTAGATAAGAGGAATCGCAGCATCAAGCGTATTGCGTTCCATGATTTCACCCAACATATCTTTGACCTCACTCTGTGGGTCATTCTTCTCAGTCTTGGTACTGAAGCCGAATCGTTTTGAGAGTCGGGTTTCCACATTTTGCCTGTTTTGCATCGTCCATGCAGAATAGATTGAGCCATCGGGCGCCATGCAGTCCGTGAGGACATAGAAGTTGTTTCCTACACAGTAGAACTCCTTGAGTACTTGACCAATGCGTTCATCCATATACTGCTCGATAAAGTCCTCGCCAAAGATGTCAGCCCAGCTTCTCCAAGGATTAGGGCCAGTAAAGCAGACCATACCTCGTTCCGTAACAATAGCTGCGGTGTGGTTATCAGCCTGGCTATCCCAGAATCGGCAACCTCGTGAGCCTAACTCAAAATCGCCTTGCCAGCGATTCGGGAATCGTTTCTGCATTTCATCACGTACCCGGTTGATGGGGACAATAATCCCATTTCGGTTGCCCATACGGTGCTTATTCATAACCGTATCGAACCAGCGGATACAACGAGCTTCCGGTATGGGAGTGGAGTGGATATGCTGCCAGTTCCACCCTGCATGGTAATACTGAGATGGGTTGTAGAAGCCATTTTCATCCAATGTACCCAAGGCCATCGTGAGCCGGAGTTCCTTTTTGATGAGGTCGAGCAAAGCATGGTGAAAATCCCCACCCGGCAGGATCGGAATGGGACACTCCAATAACCACAGAGCATGAGTCCCTCCAGAGTAAGAAGTCGAGATGAAATTGGGCTTGATTCTCATCTTGGAAAGAGCCGTCTCGCGGCGCTTATCGGTGATTTTTGTGTCAAAATCTGCCACAATGGCCAGTAAGGATGCAGGCGGGTTGTTGCGGCAGACCCGGTTCATTTCGGTCACGCCGCGAATGCCGGAGAACAAGCAATCCTTTGTAGATGCGTTACTGATGTAAGCGTGGTAAGCCTCCTTGGTTGGAAGCTTATCATGGGGGATAATCGCAGCTTCCCAAGGCTTACCAAACTCCACCGTATGCGAAGTGAGGTTCGGAAGCATGGGGAGCTGAACCGAGATTTCAAACGAGGGTTCATCAGGGTTCATCTGAACCTCCGGCGAGGGTTCATCAGGGTTCATTTGAACCTCCGGTGAGAGTTCATCAGGGTTCACTTGAACCTCCGGTAAGGGTTCATCAGGGTTCACTTGAACCTCCGGTGAGAGTTCATCAGGGTTCACTTGAACCTCCGGTGAGGGTTCATCAGACTTCAAATTGTTCCACTTTTCTCTTCGGCAACGCGTTTTTACAGTCTGCGCAGATATGCCAAACCTCTCTGCCGTGAGCTTATAGCTCCGGCAGTCGAGGTAAAAGGCGCGTACTTCGTTCCAATCTATCGGGTTCATTTTGTGTAATGGGGAGAGATAAAGGTTTCTGCTGCTAAGGGCAGCCCCTCCAGCCACTCCGGCGTGGTGGTCATGATGCGGTGTACATCCTTTAGCGCGGTGTCAATATCGGCAGTCGGAACCTCAACCACCACTTCATCGTGAATGTGCATAACGACTCGATACCCGGCAGCATCCAAGTTCAGCAGGATTTCACCTAGGACATCTCGTGCGGTGGCTGATGCTAGGTTTTCTGCGAGCTTACCACCAAAGAGCGTAATACGTTTATCCTGAACAACGGCAGACAATCCTTTGGGCGTTCTGCCTACATTGCGGTAGTACAGGTTGCGCCCGGACGGAAGAGGGAGAATGAAATCCTTACCAACACTAGCGGACAACGCCATTTCAAGCTTAGTCCATAGCCCGGTAATAAGTCGGTTAGCTGCACGGAACTCGTTGACAACCCTCTGTGCTTGTTGAGGTGTGACTTCCAAACCTGCAAGCGATTTAGCAATCTGCACGAACACAGAAGCCCCGGCACCATATCCCAAGCCAAGCACGCGAGCTTTGGCTAGTCGATACAGGTCTGGATTAGCTTGTTTAAGCGGTTCAGGCTCGGAGTACCCCATTGTTGCGCGAGCGTGAGCTTCGTACATCGAAAATCCCTTTTCCAGTTGTTCCATCATGGCATTATCTCCGGCAAGCCAGCTAAGCACACGTTGTTCAATCTGCCCGAGGTCGGATATAATGAATGTATGGCCGGGACGTGGCACTATCATCTTACGCAAATCCACACAGAAGCGAGGCGTGCGTGGCATGTTCTGGATATTGAACCCGGCATCCCCGGACCATCTGCCTGTGTGCGCCCCAAAATACTTGAGCCCATAGGAAAATGTGGAATCGGAACGCAGCTGCTTACGCAACGTAGTCAGCTTCTTATGCATAGTATTGGCTTTACGATAGTCACGCATGGCACCCACCCAGGAAAACTGCGTGCCGTATTTTTCTTCCCATGCTTCGCATTCTGGACTGTCTTCTGCAAGTGAAGATGGAGCCGGGATGTGAGCTTTAGAACAAGCCTCCCGAAGAGCTTTCGGTGACAACAACGGTGCTTTTCCTTTCCATGGAATCAAGTCCGAAGCCGCCAGCATTTCGTCATTCAACTGGTCAATGCCGGATTCCAACAAGGCTTTATCGATACAAATGCCGTAATCGCCCATGTCTCGCGTATGAGCTGAAAGTCGGCGTTCCTTTTCACTCCACAGCGGCGCCAGTTTATTCCAGAGGTGGTAGGCATACCAAGCATCCTTGAGACAGTATTCACCCAGGCGTTGAGCCATATTGAGCCGGAGAGCATCGTCCCAAGTTTTACCACACATATCGGTTCGGGTGTCTTTATTGACGGCTACGCCAAAGACTCCCTCCACAGCGGCTTTCAGGGAACGCCCGTAGCTGAGCGCACTTACTAAATCGGCGGTGCATTGCCACTCGACCTGCACATCTGCCGGGACAATCCCCAGCTCACGGAGCCTTTCAAAGCAAGCACGGTCAAATCGGGCATTGTGCGCTACAAAGGTGTGGTCATGGAACTGCTGCCAGTCCAGCTTCTCAGGCGCACCAACGTAGGAGAACCCCGCCTCTGCCGAATAGACAGAGACGAGGTAAATAGAGCAATCCGGGTGGTGTAGGTAGTGGTGGATGCCTAGAGTGGTGATTGACACCTGCTTGTCGTAATAGGTTTCAAAGTCAATCGCGTATATCATGGCGTGTATCGGAGAATCGTTTAAGTTTCGGGAAAATGTACTCCCATCCGGCTTGCGTCAGCATCGGTTTGAGCGTGATGATAACTCCTCCACCTGAACCCTCGACACAGGTGCGTTCGTGTATCAGATAGCCGAGTTCCAACGCAAGGTCAGATGGTGCATTGAACCGTTCACCGCGATTGGATACCAGATATCCACGGTCGCGAAGCCAATACAAAACTTCTTCTTCCCTCATGTCGCTGCCTAAATCATGCAAACTGTGGGTTAGTTCCGTTATGCTGAAAAGTCTGAGTTCAGGCTTCATTGTAAACCTCCTTTCCGCGTACAGGGGTAAACCCGGGATAGTAAACTGAGGGGTGATTGATGCACGGCTGAATCTCGCCATTCACCTTTGCCCAGACCAGATGGAATCGGCAGATAATGTCACCCAGGGGCGTGGCCGGGATGCTGAACTCTTCTCGGTTGCCTGCTGAAGAAAGCTGTTGTGCAGGGTACAGGTTCATGCTGCGGTTTCCTTTCCAATCGATTCTTCTACTTTACTGAATGCAAGTTTGCACATAGCACAGAGTTTTTTCTCGCGCTTTGTTAACACATCCAACTGACCGAGTTGCTTATAATACAATTCCGAACGTCTGCTTAATCCGCTCAGAGCAATTTTGAGCGTGATGCAGATTGATTGCAGGACTACAGCGCGAGCTTGGACAGCCAATGCGTGAACCATATCTTCCTCGTGACAAGAAGGCTCCGAATACAGGTTGGATATGAGATTCCAGCCTTTGAGGCTCTCGAAAAGTTCCTCGAGCCGCTGTATCAATTCTTCCGTAATGCGGGTATTGTTTAATCTATTCATAACATTTCTCAGCCCAGGGGTTGAATTGGGCTCAAATACTTACTCGCAATCACTATCGAAAAAAGTTCGCTTGAAATGCAATTTTTGCGTCACAAAAATTGACTTCACTTTCAAAGTTGGTATAGTGTTATGTGATATGTCTGTTCTACAATCTCTTTCACGCAAAATGCTTGAGTCTCTGTTCCCTCAAACACTTCATGAGTTTGGGGAGTATTTGACCGCGAAAGGCGGGGTGTTTCATTTAGCCAAAGTTGCGGAGCTAGCAGATATTGGTCAGGATGTAGAAATAATTGAAACAGCTCTAAATCCAGCTCTAGCGAAAATATACCATGATTACCGGGAGGCGTTTGTGGAACAGCTTCAAATACTTGACGAGGATGATTCTGATAACGAAGTTAATGAGAAAATACTTGTTTTGCTGGATAATTTGCGTAAATGTGGCAATGAACAAATAATCAATAGATTGGAAGAATATCCCAACTCTAATCTGGGTTACCAGAAAGGGCTTCCTGAATTTGAATACATTATACGTTTTTTGCTGAGTACAAAGGATGAGGATTATCTCGCTCAGACAATTCGGAACTCGGCAAGAGTGCTGAGTCGCGGCTTTCATTATTACAAGAAAAATCTGGAAGAATTGGGGTTTGAAAAAGAAGCGTTCACTCCAGGTGATTTGTTCGACAAAGCATTAAAAGAACAGTTAAGAGATGAGATAAAGACGACTTATGGCTACAAATTCTGCGTAGTTCATTCTGAAGAACTAAAGGATGGGCGATGGTTTATAGAAATACGACATGCAGGCAAAAAGCGAAAAGAATTGGCTATCAAAAATGAAGATGCACAAGATACAATTCTTTCTCCTCTTGAAACTGATATCGTTATGTATCATCCTGTTTGTAAGGAAATACGAATACACATGCAAAATCGCTTGGCAAAGTTTGAAAGAGATACGTATGTAAAGGGGATAGGTAGTCTACTTAGCGGCAAATCGTGCAAATGCGTGAATTGCAAGTTCAAATGCGACGCTTTTTGAAAAAAATGCATTGTTAGTGTTTTAAGTCGGTAAAATTCATTCCGAAAGCTTTTGCCATGTCCATTGCGGACTTGCCATCGAAGATTTTTCT
>Ga0233364_1000007_pt1 | contig 35252 bp, 29 predicted proteins | sample ElkDunMinimDraft_19_FD_180675 | JGI IMG/M metagenome (GOLD analysis project Ga0233364, IMG submission 180675) | Fecal eukaryotic communites from dung pellets of Tule Elk in California, USA - Elk Dung C2 | ecosystem: Host-associated > Mammals > Digestive system > Large intestine > Fecal | place...
CGGGAACTCGAAGGCTACATTGCCCTTGGCTTCATCCACCACCAAGAATGCATCGAACTTTTTGTGCGTGCGCTGCGAGACAAAACCGGAAATGAGCTCGGTTTTACCCTGTTGCAACACTTGGTAAAGGTGGTTTATTTCGAGGGCGCGCCCCAGGATGACCTTGGCCATGGTGAATCCTTTTTTGCCGTTTTTACGGGTGAACTCCGGTACGATCCATTGTTTGCTATTCTCTTGGAGCTCCAGTGTGCCTTGGTTGGCTACCTCTGTGTTGCCGAGGGTGGTAGCATTTTCTGTATCAGCTTCTGCGGTAGCTTTCTTCTCGTCTGCAAAGAAGAAATCTGTCTTCCAATTTCCTTTCTCTGTTGTGGGAGCCACCAAGCGTAACCCGGCTTTGAAGGGCTTGCCGAATTTGGAGCGGAAACCCTCCATCACGGGCAGTTCCCTGTTGCTGATGAGGTCTTTGATTTGCTCATCCGTGAGGCTGAGTCCGGCATGCACGCGGCGCACGCGGAAGCGGCATTGCGGGCAGGCAATGGCATCCAATCGGCTGGTGAGCCCTTGCGCGCCGCAGGCCGGGCATGTTTCCGCCAAATCAGGATTTTTGCCATTCTTCATGTAATCTTGCACCGATTCCACAATCTCTGCCGTATAGGTGCGGATATCTTTCATGAAGGAGTTGCGGTCCAGCTTGCCGGCCTCCATTTGCTTGAGCCTGTATTCCCATTCACCGGTGAGCTCGGGGCTGGAAAGGGTGCTCAGGCCAATTTTGCTCAGCAAATCAATCAAATCCATGCCACGGCGGGTGGCTACCAAGTCTTTACCATCGCGGGCAATGTATTCTTGGGTGATGAGCCCTTCGATGATGGAGGCACGCGTGGCCGGGGTGCCCAAGCCGCGTTCCTTCATTGCGTAGGAGAGCTCTTCGTCCTCCACCAATTTTCCTGCGGTTTCCATCGCTGTCAGCAGGGTTGCTTCTGAGTATGCCGAAGGTGCCTTGGTGCGGTCGGTAATGGATTCTGCCGCTGTGTTGGTCACCTTTTCACCCTTGTTTACCTTGCAGAGTTCATCTTTTTTGCGGCTCAGGTTGCTGTAGAGGGCGCGCCAGCCGGCTTTAAGTTGGATGCGCCCGTGGGTGTAGAAGGAATCCGTGGCGTGAGCCGTTTTGACGATGGTGGTGCGCTCCGTATCTTCAAACTCAGCATTGGGCATGAAGACACCCAGGAAACGCTGCACGACCAAGGTGAAGATTTTGGCGGCATCTCCGCTCAGGTTTGCAACCTTACCGGTGGGGATGATGGCGAAGTGATCGCTCACTTTGCTGCTGTCGAACACGCGCTTGCTGGGGCGAATGCCCCCGCTGCTCAGGATTTCCTCCGCAAAGGCGGCGTATTCCGGTAGCGCGGCTTTCAAATCGGCCACGGTGCGAGTGGCTACTTTCAGGTAATCGTTGGGCAGAAACTTGGAGTCCGTGCGGGGGTAGGTAAGCACCTTGTGCTTTTCGTAGCACTCTTGGGCCAGATGAAGCGTGCGGCTGGCAGAGAATCCAAAGCGATTGCTGGCCTCTTTTTGCAGTGAGGTCAAATCAAACAGCAGGGGCGGCGGCATGGAGACGGGTTTGCGAACCTCCTTCACCTCTGCAGTCTGTCCTTTGCAACGCGTGGCTATGGCTTCTGCCGTGGCGGCATCCCAAATGCGTTCCTTGGTGCGCTGGGGCGCTTGCTCGTTCTTTTTCCATTTCGGGTCAAACCAGCGAGCCTCGTAGGTGCCGCTTGCAGCGGCAAAGGTGGCGCGTACTTCATAATACGTTTCCGGCTCAAAGGCCAGAATCTCTTTTTGGCGTGCAGCCAGCAGAGCCAGCGTAGGCGTTTGCACGCGCCCCGTAGGGGTGATGTTGAAGCCGCCCCCGGCTGATTGCAGCACCGTGAGCGCTCGCGTACTGTTGAGGCCTACCAACCAGTCGGATTCGGAGCGGCACACCGCAGCATCTGCCAAATTGGCCATCGAGGCATCACTCTTGAGGGTGTCCCACGCTTCCAGAATGGCATCATCTGTCATGCTTTGCATCCACAGGCGGCGCAAGGGTTTGCGTATTTTGCCGTAGCGGATGATGTTGCGGAAAATGAGCTCGCCTTCGCGCCCGGCATCGCATGCGTTGACCAAGTCTTTTACCTCTTTGCTGCGGGCCAATTTCAACACTTTGCGCAAGCGGTCTGCAGATTTGGCGATGGGCTCCAGCTCCATGGTGCCGGGCATCACCGGCAGGTATTCCATCTTCCATGGCAGGCTCTTGCCATCCTCTGTTTGGGGCTTTTTCTGTTCTACCAAGTGGCCGACAGCAGAGGTGATGATGATGCTTTCGTTCTCGTAACTGCCTGTTGATGTGTCTTTTTTGAACTTGCCTAGTTTCTTGCCCAACACGCGTGCAAGGTCGCTCGCAACGCTGGGCTTTTCTGCAATGATGAGGGTCTTGGCCATGTGAAAGTCTATTGAAAATTTTCCCGGTGCCCCGTCTTGGGACGCTTCGCTTGTCTCTATAGATGCCCGAAATAGATTCTTTTTGTCAAGATTAAAATGCGACATTGGGTGGCTGTTTGAGCATATTTTTTGAAGCAGCGGGGGAGGGTGCATCAGATGCGCCGGGTGCAGAATGGATGACAAGATGGTAAAATTGTGCTTATTTTCATATTGGCAAGAGCACCGGAGGGGAATAATTACCAGCTTGCAATTCCCGGCAAGAGGCAACCTCCTAGCCGTGAGCCGCGCGGCCGGACCCCGCATAGGGTAATCTTCGTATGCCGATTTGCCACCCCCATCACTTAAAAATGATACATAGAAAGAATAAAGAAAATGGCTGATATCGAACAGAATTATCAGATTAAGTACACGGAAAAATGGGGCTCGTACTTGCAGCAGGAGGCTTCCCGCCTGGATAAGTACGTGACCGTTGAAAACGGCCTGAGCGGCAAGATGGTCACATTTGACCAATACGGTCTGCTCGCCTTCGAGGAGAAGGTGTCCCGCATGGGGCAGACCGTGCTGACGGAGGCTCCCACTCATCGTCGTGTAATGTACCCGCACATTTACACCAAGGCCATCGGCTTTGATGAGTTTGATGCCAAGAAATTGGCCAACATTGATGTGCCGGTCAGCAAGACGATTGAAGGCTTGCGCGCTGCCGCAGGGCGCAGCATGGATAAAGTGATGCTGGATGCCTTCTTGGGTGAGAACTACACGGGCGAGAACGGAACAGAGGCTGTTCCTTTCAGCGAGAATCAGGTCGTGGCGAGCGATTATGTGGATTCCGGCAGTGCTGTCGGTAGCAACCTCACAGTAGCCAAGCTGCGCAAGGCTCTGGCCATGCTGCATAAGGCCGAGGCTTGGAATGAAGAGCGCCGTGCGTATGGCGATGAGCTGGTGTTGGCATGTAGCAGCAGCCAGATTGACTCCCTGCTGCGTGAGCCTCAGGTGTCCAGCTATGATTATAACACGGTGCGTGCCTTGGCGGAGGGGAAGGTGGATTCCTTCCTTGGTTTCCGCATTATTCGTACGGAATTGCTGCCTTTGGACGCCGAAACAGGCGAGCGCTCTTGCTTGGCCTGGGTCAAGAGCAAAGCTCAATTCGGCATTTGGGATGATTTCAAGGTCAAAATCTCCGTGCGAGACGACTTGGATGAAGCCTTGCAGATACGTGCTAAGTTTGCATGTGGTGCCACACGTTTGCAGGAAGAGGCGTTTGTGAAGATACAGTGCAGTGAGAGCTGATGTTGCAACGATAAGCTAAGCCCCAACCCCGGCGGCACTCCGGCAGGAATCCCCTTGAACCGGGGTGCCGCCTCTATTGAGTAGAGATGACGAATTCATTGGTGACAAGTACGATTGTGGTGGCAAATGCCTTGGCGGTAGTCAGCTTGGCTACCACGGAACTCAACCCCTTCTTGGAATATGTGCAAAACGGTGCATCCGTAGCCGCTGTCATGGGCATCTTCCTCTGGCGCGAGATGAAGCGAGCCGAGCGCTATGAGCAACTTTACGACCATGAACGAAAATTGCGCATAGAGGCCGCCAATAAATGCTTGGGGTGCCCGCTTTTGCGGCGTAGCGCAGCCGAAAATGATGAGCCCCCGCCGCATGCACACAAATCTGATTAAGCCGGGAGACGGTTTGACAAAATCACAGCTTGCCATCCCTGCTTCCGTGGTGTAGGATGCCCGCATGATAGCATTTCTGAGAGGAACCGTAGCAGAAGCTTTGCCGCAATCTATCGTATTGGATGTGGGGGGCGTAGGGTACGAAGTGCATGTGCCTTTGTCGACCTACGACCGCATCAACCCCGTGGTGGGGCAGGCTGCTACGCTGAAAACGCACCTCCACATTCGCGAAAATATGCAGGTCCTCTATGGCTTTGCTACCGATGAAGAACGGGATATCTTTCGCCTGCTCATCGACAGAGTGAGCGGGATTGGCCCGGCCACGGCGATTGCCATCCTGAGCGGTATGAATGTGACCGCCTTCAAAAGTGCAGTGGTGAGCGGTGATGTGCAATCCATCGCCCGGGCTAAAGGGGTTGGCAAGAAAACAGCCGAGCGCATCGTGCTGGAACTGAAAGATAAAATCGGCCTTGCCTCCACTTGGGAAGCCCAGCAGGAGGGGACCACCACACAGGCCGCAGCGGATGCGGAGCTGGCTCTCATTGCTCTTGGCTTCAAGCAAACGGAATCCCGCAAGGCTATCAAGGCCTTGCTCAAGGAGAATCCGCAAGCCGGCACAGATGAATTGATACGCGGTGCATTGCGCCACATGAGCTGAGCATGCTTTGGCTGAATCAATGGTGGGTGCGTTCGCTGCTGTCCATGGTTATGGCATGGGTGGGGGTATTGCTTGTTGTGTTGATATGGGCTGCTTGTGGGTTCCCGTGGGCTGTAGAGCCGGGAGCGGAAATGCGGGTGTGCGATTTGCCCGATGAACGTGTGTTGCAGGTGCCGCATGGCGTGTGGTACGAGCCTTCGCCGTGCAGAGAATCCTCGGTGCCGATTGTGCAGTTGCGCGAGTTTGCCCCCGGTGAGTTTGAGCTTCTGTATTGGGGCAACCCTGTGCGCCCCCGATACGCTTACCGCGTACTCAATATCATGAGTGGTGATAGCGTGCTGATATCGGCCGATGGTGTGCCGGAAACGCAGCGCAACCTCCCTGTGCCTCACCCCCGTCAGGCAGATGGAAAGCTGCCCTTGCAGCCGGCGCAAAAGTTGGGGAAGCTTCGCCCCGCGCCCGGCGGTTTTTGCGCGGTGCGGGTAGAGGTATTGGCGTCAGACAGCGGAATCGTCCTTTGCCGTGGTGAATATTTGCTCCCTTGCCCGGAGCTTAATTGAGTTCTTTCGCTTTTAGCTCTTGCAAATTTTGTGGAAAATGCTAGAATAACCCGCGTAAGATTGGATTTAACGTCCGATAACACTCTTTGATACTATGAAACCGACACTCCTCGTTCTCGCAGCAGGTATGGGCAGCCGTTACGGTGGCCTCAAGCAGTTGGACCCCATGGGGCCCAATGGTGAAGTTATTCTTGATTACTCTGTGTATGATGCCATCCGCGCCGGTTTCGGCAAGGTTGTATTCATCATTCGCAAGGATTTTGAAGAAGCCTTCAAGAGCCAAGTAGGCGCTCGCTTTGCCGATAAAATTGAAGTTGACTACGCATTCCAGTGCTTGGATGACCTGCCCGAAGGTTACAGCGTACCTGAAGGCCGCGTGAAGCCTTGGGGCACCGCCCACGCTCTGCGCGCTGCTCGCAACGTGGTCAAGGAACCCTTTGGTGTGGTGAATGCTGATGACTTCTACGGTGCAGATGCCTTTGCCAAAGCTGCTGAATTCCTGACCGCTCCCAAGACGGAAGATGGCAAGGAACACTACGGCATGATTGGCTATCCCCTTAAGAATACCCTCAGCGATCACGGTGATGTAAACCGCGGTATCTGCGGTATCAAGGATGGCTACCTCGACAGCGTGGAGGAGTACACCAAGATTATGATGGAAGCAGACGGCGTGTGCCGCGGCGATTGCCTCACCGGCGAGCGCAAGCCTGTGGACCCCGAGGAGCTTGTCTCCATGAACTTCTGGGTGTTCCCCGCCAGCTTCATCGACCAGATTGAAGATCACTTCACCCGCTTCATGGCTGCTCATGGCGCTGAGCTGAAGAGCGAATGCTACATCCCCACTGTGGTAGATGAGCTCATCCACAATGGCAAGGCTGATTGCAACGTCATCAAGACCACGGCCAACTGGCTCGGTGTCACCTACCCCAGCGACAAGCCGGCTGTGGTGGAGAGCATTGCCAAGCTGGTGGAAGAGGGTGTATATCCCGCTAAACTCGGTTAATTCCACGCCTGTATACCATGTACGATATCAAAGCTATTGCGAATCTGTTTGATTTGCGTGCAGACTATGTGTGTGGTGCCGGTTATGGCTCCGGTCACATCAACGATACATACCGTATTGAGGTGGACCAGGCTGGCCTGCGTGTCAGCTACATCTTGCAGCGCATCAACAGCAATGTGTTCAAACAGCCCATTCCCCTCATGGAGAATGTGAAGCGCGTGACGGATGAAGCTCTGCGCGTGCTCTTGGAAGAAGGCTGCAAGGAAGCTTATCGCCGCACGCTCACCATCATCCCCTCCAAGGATGGTAAGCCCTATGCCCAGGATTCCGAGGGCAACGTATGGCGCGTGTACCCGTTCATCGACCGCGCTCGCACCTACGATATGATTGAGAATCCCGGTCAGTGCATTGAAGTGGCCCGCGCTTTCGGCAATTTCCAGAAGCTGGGTGCCAACCTTCCCGGTGAGCCTCTCTTCGAGACCATCCCCGATTTCCACAACACGACCAAGCGTTTCAAGACCTTCCAGAACGCCATTGCTACAGACCCCTTGGGCCGTGCCAAGAGTGTGCAGAAGGAAATTGATTGGTACCTCTCCCGCGAGGCGGATTGCCACAAGGTGGTGAATTACCTTGCCTCCGGCGAGCTCCCCCTCCGCGTGACCCACAACGACACCAAGCTCAACAACGTGATGCTCGATGACGTGACGGGTGAGGGCATTTGCGTGATTGACTTGGATACCACCATGCCGGGCTCTGCTCTCTATGACTTCGGCGATATGATTCGCACCTCCACCTCCCCCGCTGCCGAGGATGAGAAGGATACCTCCCTCGTGACGATGCGCATGGAGTACTTCGAGGCTCTGGCCAAGGGCTACTGCGAGGCTGCTACCTTCCTGACTCCGCTGGAGAAGGAATTGTTGCCGTTCTCAGGCAAGCTCCTCACCATGGAGTGTGGTATGCGCTTCCTCACAGACTACCTGGAAGGCGACACGTACTTCAAGATTAAGCGCCCCGAGCACAACCTCGACCGCACACGTACCCAGATGGCCCTCGTCGAATCCATCGAAAAGCAGATGGATGAGATGATGAAGGTCATTGAGAAGTACTAATCCTTGCGGTAAATCTCACAACGAACGCCCTATCCGAGCTGGTTGCCGGATAGGGCGTTTCGTTGTGAGTATGGGTAAAAGAGAAAAAGCTCCGTTGAAACGGAGCTTGTGTAATCAAAAGTTGACAGGGAATAATCTTAGATGAGGTGCCCCATGCGGTCGCGCTTGGTGTCGAGGTAGTGTTTGTTGTCCTCGTTGGCGGGGATGCTGATGGGGAGCTGCTCTACCACATCGAGGCCGTGGCCGGAGAGGCCCACGATTTTGCGGGGGTTGTTGGTGAGGAGGCGCAGGTGGCGCACGCCGAGGTCGCGCAGGATTTGCGCGCCCACACCGTAGTCTCTTAAATCAGGGGCGAATCCCAGTTTAATATTGGCATCCACCGTATCCAGTCCTTGCTCTTGCAATTTGTAGGCGTGCAGTTTGGCGGAGAGGCCGATGCCGCGGCCTTCTTGGCGCAGGTAGAGGATGATGCCGCCTTCCTGAGCCACACGGCGCATAGCGGTGTGCAATTGGCTGCCGCAATCGCAGCGGCGGCTGCCGAATACGTCCCCGGTCAGGCACTCGCTGTGCACGCGGCACAGGATGGGCTTTTCCGGGTCGATTTCACCGTGCACCAGAGCCAGATGCGTTTTGCCGTCCACTTTGGAATGGTAGGAATAGCAGTCGAATTCTCCGAAATCGGTGGGGAGTTTGACACATTCTTCCCGCACGATGAGAGTTTCTGTATGCTGGCGGTGCTCGATAATTTGAGCCAAGGAGCAGGCTTTGAGCCCATATTGCTTTTGGAAGCTGCCCAGCTCTCCCAAGCGAGCCATGGTGCCATCTTCCTTCATGATTTCGCAGCACACGCCCACGGGTTCCATGCCGGCAATGCGCAGCAAGTCTACCGTGCCCTCAGTATGGCCGGCGCGGCGAATGACGCCACCCTCAACCGCACGCAGGGGGAAGCAGTGCCCAGGCTGCACAAAGTCATCCAAGCAGGCCTTGGCATCCGCCAGTTTCATCGTGGTGATGGAGCGTTCGAATGCGCTGATGCCGGTGGTGGTGCCTTCCTTGGCGTCCACGCTCACGGTGAAGGCTGTGTGGTGTTTTTCGGTGTTGTGCTGGGCCTGCATGGGCAGGCCGAGGGAATCCACCTTTTCGGGAGCCATCGGCACGCAGATAAGCCCGCGGGCGTGGGTGGCCATAAAGTTGATGTTTTGCGGGGTGGCAAATTGCCCGGCGCACACTAAATCCGCTTCGTTTTCGCGGTGGGGGTCATCCGTCATGAGGATGAGCTTGCCCATGCGCAAATCGGCCAGCACTTCTTCCAGCGGAGAGTAGATGATGGGATCTACCCCATCTGCCACCGGTACGTTGTCTGTGGGGGCTTGCACAGGCTCTGGCTGCTGCTTGCAGCAGCAGGGGCAGGGGGGTGCAGGTGTTTCCTCTACAGGGGCATCCTCCATGGTGGCGGCATCACACTGGGTGATGAAGGTGTTGATGTCGAAAACACCGTTGTTCGCTGTAAATTCAACGTGCTTCATGGCTTATTTACTCATTTTTGCCCAAGAATCGCGCAGGCCAACGGAGCGGTTGAAGACCGGGTGCTCTGCGCTGTGGTCGTGGCGGTCTGCTACGAAATAGCCGGTGCGTTCAAACTGGCAAAGGAACTCTGCCGGTGCGGCGGCCAAGGCGGGTTCCACCACTGCTTCTGTCAGGGTGGTGAGGGAGCTCTCATTCAGCGAGGCCAAGAAGCCGGCTTCGTTGGCATCGGGTGCTTCGTCCTTGAACAGGCGGTCGTACAGGCGAATTTCTGCGCGGATACCGTATTTGGCGGATACCCAGTGGATGGCACCCTTGCACTTGATGCCCTCCGGCGGGTTGGCTCCTACCGTGCCGGGCAGAATCTCTGCCTGCACCTCTGTCACGGTGCCGGCGGCATCTGCGGTGTAGCCGGTGCAAATCATGCAGTAGCCACCGCGAAGGCGCACGCAGGCACCGGGGGAGAGGCGCTTGTATTTCTTGGGCGGCTCGGGCATGAAGTCTTCCTGCTCAATCCACACTTCCTTGGTGAGGGTGATTTTTCTGTTGCCCAGTTCCGGTTTTTCGGGGTTGATGACCACTTCCACTTCCTCCTCAAAATCATCCGGTACGTTGGTGAGCACCAGTTTGAGGGGGCGCAGCACTGCCATGCGGCGCTCTGCGTTGGCATTGAGCTCTGCGCGCACGGCGTTTTCCAAGCGTGCAACATCTGTGTTGCCGTTGAACTTAGTGATGCCAACACCCTCGCAGAAATCCACAATGGCTTTGGCCGGATAGCCACGGCGGCGCATACCACAAATTGTGGGCATGCGGGGGTCGTCCCACCCGGAGACGTAGTTTTCTTCCACCATCTGGCGCAGTTTACGCTTGCTCATCACGGTGTAGGTGATGTTGAGGCGGGAGAACTCGCGCTGGCGGGGGCGAGAGGGCACGGGGCAGTTGTCAATCACCCAATCGTAGAGAGGGCGGTGGTTTTCAAACTCCAGCGTGCAGAGGGAATGGGTGATATGCTCGTAGGCGTCTTCCAGCGGGTGGGCAAAGTCGTACATGGGGTAGATGCACCATTTGTTGCCCGTGTTGTGGTGGGGGTCGTAGGAGATGCGGTAGATGACGGGGTCGCGCATGTTCATGTTGCTGCTGGCCATATCAATCTTGGCGCGGAGTACGGCGGCACCTTCTGCGTAGTCTCCCCGCTTCATGGCCTCGAAGAGGGCCAGATTTTCCTCAACAGATGTGTTGCGGTAGGGGGATTCGATGCCGGGGGTAACGAGATTGCCGCGCTGCTGGCGCATGGTTTCGCGGTCCTGCAAATCCACGTATGCAAGGCCGTTTTTGATGAGATGCACGGCGCAGTCGTAGTAAAAGTCAAAGATGTTGGAAGCCCAATACAGGTGCTCACCCCAGTCGAAGCCAAGCCAGTGGATGTCTTCTTGGATGGAGTTGACAAACTCTACATCCTCCTTGCAGGGGTTGGTGTCATCAAAACGCAAATGGCACACGGCACCCAAATGAGCATATTCCTTGGCGATACCAAAATCCAAACAGATGGCTTTGGCGTGCCCGATGTGCAAATATCCGTTCGGTTCCGGGGGGAAACGCGTAATGGGGGCCTTGCAATAACCCTCTGCCACTTCCTTAGCGACCCAATCACGGATGAAATCTCGTTTTTCCTCTGTCATCATGCGCGGAAGTCTACCCTTATTCCTGCCCGGAATCAAGCATTTTTCGGTAAATGACAGAATGAAAAGGTCAAAATGTCAGCGGGTTTTCAGCGGGCGAATAAAAGTCTGTCGAGCAGTTTTGAGCGTCCTTGTATGAGAGTGTAGAAAAAGTATCCGCCGGCGAACACGAACAGGATGAAAAGCGCGCTGATAAAATGAGGTGGCATGGTGCCGGTGAGGCGCAGATACATGCCAAAAAGCACACGCAGTGTGGGGGCATGAATGGCATAGATAAACACAACGGCCGTTCCCATGGTCGCCAGTTTCATGCCGAAATGAGGGAAAAACTGTTCGATGCTGTATGCAAGGCCAAGCATGGACCACATAGCCGGTATGAGCAGAAGCCACGATGGGATGACTGATAGGTGTAAATAAGCATACAGCAAGATGCCGATGAGTACCAGAGGTGGGAATATTGCTAAAATGAACGGATTGCGTGGGAACAATGTTCTTTCCAGCGTGGCGGGGGAGATGTGAGAGCACATATTCCCCAGTAGGAAAATAGAGAGCGCAAAACAAAGCTCCGCGCATGGGTGAATAGCCCTGCCGTGGGAGAATTGAATAGCGCCGCAGATGAATAGGCCTGCAACGATGCAGCCTTTTGCCACCCCCGGCAATTTAGAAAAAATGTAAGCCATGGGCGTGAAATACAGGAGGTACAGGATGAACCACATAGCACCAGATTTGCCATGACGCAAAACAACACCGCATTCTTGCCAGCTGAAATGAAAGCCGTGGCGGATGACGATGAGCCCATAGAGACTCCACAACACGTAGAAGGGTATCAATTTACCCATGCGGGCTAATGTGCCGCCAAAGGTGGTGCTTTTGGTAAAGTAGCCGCTGATGAGGAAGAATAACGCGACAGCCCCGGCTTCTGAATCATGGTTGAAGAATGTGCAGAATGGGGTGTGTGCCTGCATGACCAGAAGGATGGCAACAACCCGCGCACCATCAATCCACGCAACCCGCTTCTTGTGCATCTCCGGCAGCGTGTTTTCGGGGGCAACGGGCAAGGCGGTATCCATGGCGGTGTGTATGCTAACTTATTTCATGAGCAATGTACAGGTTTATTTGCGGGGAAAATTGCACAAAATGAGCCGGGAAGGTGTGTGTTTTGTTTGGTTTTTCGTGGAAGAGGGAGAGATGTTTTCTCTGGTATTAGAGCGCGGTATGTGCTATGCTGCGGCCATGCAGAGAGAGTTTTTGGAAAATAGTCTTGGGTACGTGTTTACCGATGAGGCATGGCTGAGACAAGCGATGACCCACCCGAGTGTGGATCAAAAGCGCAGCACGAACTTGGCGTATGAACGCCTGGAGTTCTTGGGGGATGCTGTGCTGGAGCTGGTGGTGAGCCGCGAGCTTTTTACACAGTATCCCAAGGCCGATGAAGGCTTGCTCACCAAGATGCGAGCCGGCATTGTGAGTCGCCAAAATCTGGCCCGGATTTGTGTGGAATTGGGCTGGATGGAGCATCTGGAGATGAGCCCCCAGCTCGACAAATCCGGCGGTCGCCGCACACTCTCTGTGCAGGCAAACACCTTTGAAAGCGTGATTGGCGCGGTGATGATGGATTCCAACTACAACGCGGCGCGCAAAGTCTCCTTGCATTTGCTTCGCGAGAGCCTGGAGCGGGCCGAAAGCTTTGTGCAGGTCAACTCCAAGGGGGCTTTGCTGGAGAGCCTACAGGCGGTGGATGGGTGTGGCCCTGCGTACAAGGTATGCTTGGTGGATGAAGACAAACCGGCGGGTCCCTTCCGTGCCTTTGCCTATTGGCATGAGCAGGAAATAGGCGTGGGTGAGGGGCCCAGCAAACACAAGGCGGAGATGGCCGCCGCCGCAGATGCTCTGCAGAAAATGCTCTGGAAAGTGAAAAAATAAGGCATGGTGTGTTTTTTCTGCTTCACATGCGGGCAAATCTGACTATAATGGGCGTGTTCAACAATTTTTTTACTTATGAAGATTTGGTTTGATGGCAAGTTGGTAGATCAGGCGGAGGCCAAGGTTTCCGTCTTTGACCATGGTGTGTTGTACGGTGACGGGTGCTTTGAGGGTATCCGTTTTTACTCCGGCAAGGTGTTCCGTTTGGAGGAGCACATCGTACGCTTGTTCAACTCCATGCGTTATCTGATGCTGGATTTGCCTTGGACCTTTGAGGAGGTGTGCAAGGCTACGGAAGAAACAGTGGCAGCCAGTGGTATGGAAGATGGCTACATCCGCTTGGTGGTGACCCGCGGCACGGGTGATTTGGGCCTCAACCCCCGCAACTGCCCCACGGCTAGCATGTTCATCATTGTGCAGAATATTGCCTTGTACCCCAAGGAAATGTATGAAAATGGCCTGAGCATGATTACCAGCTCCTACCGCCGCCCCAACCCCGATGTGCTTTGCCAGCAGGTGAAGAGCCTGAACTACCTCAACGGCATTTCTGCTAAAATTGAAGCTGTGCAGCAGGGAGCCGGCGAGGCTCTCATGCTCAATCAGCGCGGCAATGTGGCAGAATGCACCGGCGACAATATCTTCATCGTTGCCAACGGTGTGGTGGCTACGCCCCCGCTCACGGAATGCGCCTTGGGTGGTATCACCCGTCACGCTGTGATGGATATTTGCGTGGAGCTGGGCATTCCTTGTGTGGAGAAGGTTATCAACCGTTTCGATGTATTGAGCGCCGATGAATGCTTCCTGACCGGCACGGCTGCAGAAGTGATTGCTGCTACCTCGCTGGATGGGCGCACCATTGGCACCGGCCAAGCCGGCCCCATTACCAAGCGTATTTTGGCTCGCTACCAGCAGTTGGTGCGCGAATAAAACCCGCCTCGTTTGCGTATTGAACTTTTACCGAGCGGGTGGAGCTTGTTTCCACCCGCTCTCTTTTTTACACGATATGGAGACACTGTATAGCGGACGCTTTCTGAATATGGTACGCGAGGGCAGGTGGGAATACTGCGAGCGTGTGAATCAAACGGGAGCCGTGATGGTGTTCGCGCTCACGCCCGATGATAAAGTGCTTTTGGTGGAAGAGTTTCGCCCGCCCATCGGCAAGCAAAGCCTTTGCTTTCCCGCAGGGTTGAGCGGGGATGAGGGCCCGGAATCCGAGGCTGCAGCCGCCCACCGCGAATTGCTGGAGGAAACGGGCTACGACGCTGCGGAAATGCAGTATTTGTTTACAGGCCCCTCCTCCCCGGGATTGACCTCGGAATCGCTCTCCTTTTTTTTGGCAAGCGAGCTTTGCAAAGTGGGAGAAGGCGGGGGGGTGGAGAATGAAAACATCACAGTGCATGAAGTGCCGCTGCCCGAGATAGAAACCTGGCTGATGGCAAAAGATGCCGCAGGCGTATCCATTGACCCGCGTATCTTTACCGGGCTGTACTTCATCCAAACACGCCTGAAAACTGACTCTGCACACAAAGGGTGTGGCTCAATTGGTGTTTGACATAGGCGGGGTACTCTGTTAGCATAAGGGCCTATGAAATGGCCTGTGATGACGACCATGTTGGCTCTGTTGACCGGTTACGCCGTAGCTCAGCAGGAGTTGCCCGCCGCCGGAGATGCAAATCATGCTCCCGTGAAGGAGACTGTGGAAGAGCGAGACTTGCGCATGGATTGGTGGCGCAAGGCCAAGTTCGGTATGTTCATTCACTATGGCCTTTATTCCGGCTTGGCCGGGGAATTCAAGGGGCAGCCGGGAGGCGCGGAGTGGATTCAGACCAATTTGGGCTTAGATACGGATACATACGCAGCTGAGGCCAAGCCACTTTTTACCCCTGCGCCCGGTTGTGCGGAAAAGTGGGCGGCATTGGCAGAAGCAGCGGGGTGCCGCTACATGGTGCTCACCTCCAAACACCACGATGGTTTTGCCCTTTTTAATACGAAGACGAGCGACTATAGCTCGCAAGCTTTGTTGGGGCGGGATATTGTCAAAGAATTCACCGAAGCAGCCCGTGCACACGGCATGCGCGTGGGGCTTTATCACAGTGTGATTGATTGGCACCACCCTTCATACGACAACACCATCTGCCCGGATTTGTGCTATCCAGTCAATCAGGCAGAGATGCTCAAGCAAAAGGGGATTCCCCGCAACCAAGATCAATACTGCGAGTACCTGCACACTCAAGTGCGCGAGCTGCTGACCCAATACGGCACGCTGGATATCATCTGGTGGGATTACTCGCAGGGTGCGGCAGAGGGGGAGCGCGCATGGAAAGCCCCGGCGCTCATTGAAATGTGCCGTGCCATCAACCCCGCCATCATCATGAATAACCGGCTTTATTCTTTCTCCGGTTTTGATAAGAGCCGCGATGGCGTGCAACTTGATTTGCGCTGTGGCGATTATACTACCCCGGAAAAAAGAATCCCCGAGCAGGGGTACCCCGGCATTGATTGGGAATCCTGCATGACGGTGGGGGATAAATGGGGCTATAATCGCTATGATGTAAAATTGAAGGAGCCTGCCGATATTATTCGGCAGTTGCAGCAGTGTGCTGCGCGGGGGGGGAATCTCCTGCTCAATATAGGGCCCAAGGCAGATGGCTCTGTCCCCGAGGGGGTGGAGGAGGTGTTCCGCCGTGTGGGAGAGTGGATGGAAGTGAATGGCGAGTCTATCTATGAAAGCCGCCCGGTGCCCTCCGTGCATCTGCCGGAAGGGTGGATGGCCAGCATCGTTTACGAGGATACGTACATTTTCCCGCCCAAGATGCAGCCCACGGAAGATGTGGTCATTCGCATTCGTGCGCACGAGATAGATACTGTGGAGCCCTGTGTGCTGGGCCAGCCTGAGTGCTATATCGAGATGGAGCGCGTGGAAGAGCCGGGCAAAGACGAGCCCAAAGCTTACATGCAGTTCACCATACCGGCCTCCGCTTGGGAGGATGCAGTAGAGGGGATGCCTGTGTTTAAATTTTCCAACGCTAATTAAAAGAGATGCAGGATTCCGCTGCCAATACCTATATGCTGCCCCATTTGCTGGCAGAGCAATATGTGCTGACCTCCATCCGTAGTGAAACCCCCGTAGGCGTTTTGTACGAGGCCACCCAGAAAGATACACAGCGAGAGGTATTGGTGCATTCTCTTCATGCCGGCGCGGCGCTGGATGCTATGCTTTGCAATACGTTTATTGAAGATGCCAGAGCATGCTCGCGTGTGCAGATGCCTTTCGTATCGGCTGTGATAGAATTGCTGCCGGCAGACGATACGTGGCATGTGGTATTTGAGGGGAACGGCACGGATTCTCTGGATTTTGCAGCCGCAGCCAAGCAGACCATCAGGAGCGCGGATATGATGAGCTTGCTGCAAAAAATAGGCAAGCTGTGCCTGCATCTGGATGCAGAAGGAATCAATTCCCGCCCATTCTGCTTGGCTGGTGTTTACCGCTTGGGTGCGCACTTTTTGATGGATAATCCCGCGTGTTCGGGGCCGCGCTCGCCGCAGGAGAGCAACCGCTACGTGATTGCCGCGGCCAAGGCCTTGTTGCCTTTGTTGGAACCGGGGCAAGATGAACAAACGGTGACCTTGCGCAGCATGATGCAGCGTATTGCAGATAAGCCGGCAAGCTGCGCCCTAGTAGCATCGGAGCTGCTCTGCGAACTGGCTCGTGTGCCAGTGGTGCAGGGGGAGGATGACCTTCTTCTTTGATGGTGCCCGCTACAGACCTTGCAGTTTCTCCAGGAGCTCTTGGCGCCCGGCCGGCAGCTGCTGGAAGTGCTGCATGAGTGCGTTGTGCGCCGGGACCATGTCGCTGTACAAGCCGTGGAGCCCGGCCAGCCGCTTTTCAAAATGGTACAGGATGTTGGCTCGGGAGGGAGCCTCCGCAATGTAGTCTAACGCGCCGTGCATGAGTTGGTGCCACGCCGGGCTCGTGTCCCCGGTCTCTACCGTGGCAAGCAACAGCCGCGCGCAGTAGCTTGCCAAGCGCAATTTGAGCAAATCTCTGCGCAGAGGCAAGCGCGGATTTTGTAATTCTGCAGCGTGTAGGGTGCTTAAATCTCCCTTTTTCGCATCGGAGACGAGGAGCTCACAGCTGTGAAATAAATCAATGCGCCCTGTCAAATCGTTGCCGGGTTTGCGCGCATTGCGGGCAGCGGTACGCACGATGCCGTGTTGCACTGTACACCACGTGATGATAAGACCATACTCCCCCAAAGGCGTAAGCCGTAGGATGCAGCCTTCATCCCGCCATTTCATTTGCTTTGGCTTTTCTTTTTTCTCATCATTTCGCGCAATCCGCAAAGTGAGAGGTTTTGCTTGTAGCCGGGCAGGTGGCCATCCCGCGCAAAGATGAGATCTGCCGTGTTGAGCTCTTGCGTGGCTGCTGAGGGATTGCCCCGGAGCATGTGCAGTGCTGCTTGGCTGTAGTAGTAGAGCGGGGAGTCATCGATGGGGGATATATCGGCCACCAAGGCTTTGGCTTCCTCTGTGCGCCCCAGCATGATTAAACACAAAAACTTGCGGTAGGTCAGGCTGCGGAGTGTGCCGAAAGTCTCCGGGGCTGTGGTCAGTTGGCTCAGCACTTCATCCGTTTTGAGTATAGCTTCACTGTAGTTTCCCTGAGCCATGTGCAGCAGGGAGAGGTTGAGTCTTGCCACCTCGCTGGCCTCATCCGATTTCAGTGCTTTGTTGATGTATTCGTGGGCTTTTTCATATTGCCCGAGCTGGATGCAGACACTTGAGCGCAGCAACCACACATTGGGGTTGCGTGTGAAATACAGTTCACAGGTGTTGAGATGCGATTCGCAAACGGCCATCCGGTTGGTTGCGTATGCCTCTTTTGCGGCCTGAAACGCCCGCAGATAGGCGTTTCGGTCTTCCTCCGGCAGATTAGAAAGCTCTATCACCCACTGGGGTACCCCCTGATTGATGGGCTTCTGTTGCTCTGTCTGCTCGGTGTTATCCCCCACTGTCGGCAACAATCCTTGCCCCATGCCTGTATGAGCCAAACTGAGTATGGCTACCACTACCACCAATACGTGTTTCATTTGTGCTTCGTTGTGTATGTTGCAAGAATGTCGGCAGTGATATCTTCGGCGGTGAGGCGGTGTTTTGCTCTCAGTTGGGCTAGGCTGCCGTGCTCTACAAAGGCATCCGGCCAGCCAATGCGCAAGACGGGTGTGGCTGAGCCCAACTCGCTGATTTTTTCCAGGACAGCAGAGCCAAAGCCGCCATAGATGGAGTGGTCTTCCAAGGTGACAATCAATTTGCAGCGGTTTGCGTATTTCTCAATCGTGGCTGCATCCAAGGGCTTGATGAATCGAGCGTTGATGTGCGCACAGCTGATGCCTGCTTCCGCTAGCTTTTGGCGCACGCCTGCGGCCAAGCTATTCATGTTGCCCAGCGCCAGCAGGGCTACTTCATCACCATCCTGCAGCAACTCTGCTTTGCCGATGGGGAGTGCTTGCAGCTCTTTCGGTAATTCCACGCCTTCACCTGCACCTCGGGGATAGCGTATGGCCGAGGGCTTATCCGTGATGTTGTTCATGGTGTAGAGCATGTGGCACATCTCAGCCTCATCCTTGGGCTGCATCATCACCAAGTTGGGGATGGCGCGCATCATGCTGATGTCGAAAAGCCCGTGGTGCGTGGGCCCATCATCCGGGGATAACCCGGCGCGGTCCATGCAGAACTTGACCGGCAGGCTTTGTAGGGCTGCATCGTGCTCTATCATATCCACGCATCGTTGCATGAATGTGGAGTAGATGGCCAAATAGGGCTTGAACCCCTGCGTAGCCATGCCGCTGGCGAAAAGAGCTGCATGCTCTTCTGCTATGCCGACATCAAAATAGCGCTTGGGAAACTTCTCGCGGAAAATATCCAGCTTGGTGCCGCCCGGCATGGCCGCTGTGATGGCAGTGATGGTTGGGTCCTCTGCCGCCATTTGGGTGACACAGCGCCCAAATACCTCGGAATACGTAAGCCCGCCTTTGCTGACCGGAGAACCGTTTTCAACATTGTACTGCCCGACACCGTGGAAGCTCGGCGGATTATCTGCTGCCGGGGCGTACCCCCGGCCCTTGGTGGTAATGATGTGCAACACCACCGGCTCGTTGCGGCGCGCGGCTAAGCGCAGTACACGCTCGATGCGGTGCACATCGTGCCCATCAATGGGGCCATAGTAGCTCAGCCCCATTTGGCGGAAAAAGCCCAGCGGGGAGATGAAGGCCCGCGCGGCTTGCACGAGCTTGGCTGCTTGCTCCTGTATCAATTTGCTGCCGATGCCCTCTACAAAGGATTTGGCGCGGTCGCGCAAGAGGGTATAAGTGTCTGTTTCCTGAAGCGAGGAGAAATAACGGGAGAGCGCCCCCACGTTGCGGTCAATGCTCCACTTGTTGTCGTTGAGAATCAGGATGAATTTGCGGGTGGTGGCGGCAAGGTTGTTGAGCCCTTCCAGAGTGGTGCCACAGGTGAAGGCCCCATCCCCCACCACGGAGATGACGTGGTAATCGTCTCCCTGTAAATCGCGGGCCGCAGCCATGCCTATGCCGGCAGAGAGGGCCGTGCCTGCGTGGCCGGCTCCGTAGGCATCGTGCAGGGATTCGCTGCACTTGGCAAATCCGGATATGCCACCGAATTGGCGTATCTTGTTCAGCGCGGCCGCACGCCCGGTAAGCATTTTGTGCACATAGCATTGGTGTGATACATCAAAGAGTATCTTATCGCGCGGTGTGTTGAACACGCGGTGAAGCGCAATGCTCAATTCCACCACACCCAAGTTTGGTGCCAAGTGCCCCCCCGTCTGCGCAAGGGTGTCTATCAGTGTCGTGCGGATTTCTTGGGCAAGCTCCGGTAATTGATTCGGTGCCAATTTCTTGACATCGTCCGGGGATTGGATGCTTGCCAGTAGTGGCGGTAATTTAGAAGAGGGCGAATCCATTGTCTCGAGGGGCGGGGGCTGCGCTGCTCTCGTTTTGCTGCGGAGCGGCTTCGTTTTCTAACATGTTGATGCGCAATTCCGCGTTCCGGAGTGTTTCGCGGCTGCTGCGTATGAGTTGTAATCCTTCTTCAACGAGTGTTATCATCTCCTCCAATGCTGTGTCGGGGGCATCGATGCGCTTGACTATGCTGTCCAAGCGCTCCATCGATTGCTCAAAACTGAGTGTTTCTTTTTTGTTTTTGTGAGATGATGACATGGTGAAAGGCTTTTGGGGGATCATTATCTGCTGTAATACACAATCTCCGTTCCCAGTAGGAAGTGACGGTTCGGGAATTGACCTCGGGAGGAAACGATGTGCCCCATGGGGATGGCATCCTTGCTGCTGCCGCTGCTTTCTGCAAAAAAGTCTGCAAATGCCATGTTGTGTTTGGGCACCATCAGCAGCAACTTGCCTTCCATGGCCAGAGGGGCAAAGTCGCCCATGCGCTCGGCTATGCCGGAGATGCCCCCACTCTTGCCAAACGGCGTGTCCAAGGGGGAGTGTGAACTCGGCGTCACGAGGAAGCCTTGCACCTTTATCCCGGATTGTTCAAAAATGGGGGTCAAGGAATGCACATAATCGTCAATGTGCAGCGGCATCCACAAGGCCCTGCGGTCTGCATACCACGCAACGGCCCATGGTTGGTCGGTCACAATGATGTCTGTATCATTGCTCAAATTGGCTAGTTTGACGTTGAGAGCCGGGGGATAGTACGGGGGGAAGTTGGGGCGGCCTCTGTCACTCAGCCAAATACCTTGGTAAATGGCTTTGGGAAGCCCGAAGAGCAGGGGCCCACTGGATATGAGTACCATCAGGAAGATGGATAGCCCACGCGCAACCGAAAAGGTGCGGGAATCCATTTTGAGACGGCTCAGCATGTTGAATATGAGCGATACCCCATACGCTGTGAACAGGGGGGCAAAGACGATTGCCGTTTGTGCCCCATTGTAGGGATAGTTGACCCCAAAGATGCCCATGCCAATGCAGGAGAAGCACCACATGCAGAAGGTGGCCCATTTGATTGCCTCTACCGCAGGTGATTTATAGCGGTTGAGGATAGCCAGCAGGAAGAAGGGTACGACTAAGATGGCCCCCATGTTGGCATACATGGTGCTGAACTGGGTAAAGATGTGCCCCAGCAAGCGGAGGATGAAACCGGAGCTATCGAAAGGAATGCTGCTTTCATGCGTTGTGCGGAGGATAAGCTCCTCGTTACTGCCCAAGCAGTTGTAGAAATTGTAGAAAGCGTTTCCTAAGATGTTGCCTGTAAATGATTTGTTGCCGATTGTGCAGAAAAACAAAGTCGCCACCAAGATGAGCAAGCCGGGTATGGCGTATGCACCGAAGGGGCGGAAATAAAAGGCGCAAAAAATCATCAGTCCCAGTGCACACCAGATGCTTAGCCAGCCGGCCAAACACATGAGCGTGATAAAGATGTACGCCAGCCCCAAGAAAATCAGCAGGCGCAGGGCGTTGCTCTTTTCATGCGCTTTAATGGCGCTGAGCATGCAATGCACAGAGGCAAGCAAGCAGCACATCATCAGCGGTTGCGGCAGACCACTGGTTGCATATTGCAACATGAGGTCGCAGAGTACCAAAAAGGCCGTGGTGGCAAAGGCCACGGTCTCATCAAAGAGACGTGCACTCAGTGTGTAGGCCAACAACATGGCCAGCATGAAAAAGAACATGCTGGTAGCAGATACGATTCTGTCGGGCGCATAAATGTAGGAATCGCCTTCCACCATGCTGCTTTTCTCCGCATCGTCGTAACCGGTGATTTTGAGAGCTGCGGCAATCGCAGCAATGTTGAGCGGTGCATGAGTGGTGTCTTTGAAGTTCTTAAAATCCACCCCTTTGCGCCCGGCTTTTTTGCCCACGTTTTGCACTTCCATGGGGCGCATGAATTTGGTGGTGAACCCCTCGCCCCTCGCGACTTGGCGCGCAATTTGAGCTTGGTCCATTGCCATGGGTTGATCCAAGCCTTTGTAACTAAGCGCCAGTTTGAGAATGGCCATTCCTACGATGAGCAAAATGAGAATGACACGCGTTATCCAGCGTGTCTTGGCACTGGTGGTGATGCTGAGCGAGGCCATGAGCTATTTCAGATTACGATAGATAGTTGCGGAAAATATCTTTGTTCTCAGCCATCTTGCGTTGGAGGGTGCGCCTATTGATGCCTAACAAGTTTGCCGCGGCAGACCTGTTACCTTCGGTGATTTGGAGGGCTTTGAGAATCGTTTGTTGCTCCACGTATTGTAAATTAAGGGTGGGGTATGAATCAAGCTCAAATTTTGTGCGTAGCGGCTCAAGTGCGTGGGCTTGGGGGGGCGTTTGCGGTTGCGCCAGATACTCCGGCAAATCTGTAGGCTCAATATCGGCGGCCTCGCTCATGACAACGCCGTGCTCAATCGCGGTGCGCAGTTGGCGTACATTGCCGGGCCAGGTAAAATGGCGCAGCGCATCCAGAGCCGCACGGGAAAGATGCTTTTCTGCCTTGTTGTTTTCATGGCAGAGTTCTTTCACAAAGGCATTGGCCATGAGCACAATGTCGCCACTGCGCTCGCGCAGCGGTGGAAGGTGCACGGAGATGACGTTGAGCCGCTGGTATAAATCTAAGCGGAATGTTCCCTCTCGCACCATGGCTTCCAAATCACGGTTGGTGGCGGCCACCAAGCGCACATTGACGGCGATAGGACTGTTGCTGCCCACGCGCTCGATAGTGCGCTCGGATAGCACACGCAGAAGTTTCACCTGCGTGGGGATGTCAATCTCCCCAATTTCGTCCAAAAAGAGGGTGCCGCCATCTGCTTCTTCAAAACGGCCGATGCGGCGCTGAATGGCACCGGTGAAGGCCCCCTTTTCATGGCCGAAAAGCTCGCTCTCCATCAGCTGGGGGGAAAGCGCGGCGCAGTTGACGGCCACAAACTTATTCTTTTGGCGTGGGGAGAGGGCGTGGATGGCCTTGGCTACCAGCTCCTTACCGGTGCCTGTTTCGCCGCTTACCAACACGGTGGCCGTGGTGGGGGCTACTTGGCGGATTTTGTTGAAGATAGTTTGCATTTGGGGGCTATCGCCCAGCATGCGGTCCAGCCCCTGCGTGGGATGCAAGCGAGAGACCAGCTGCTTGTTCTCCTCCTCCAGCTCCACCGTGTGGGCCGCGCGGTGCAGCAGCAGCTCCACCTCATCCAGATTCAGCGGCTTGGTCACAAAGTAGTATGCCCCGTGCCGCTTGGCCTCGGCCGCCGTGTCCGGGCTGCCATAGGCTGTCATCATAATGCACTTGGGCGGCTTGGGCAGCCCTTGCGCAAAATCAATCAAATCCATGCCGCTTTCCCCGCCCAAGCGCAGATCGGTGAGCAGGATATCTACCGGCTCGCTCTCCATGATGGCACGCGCCGCGCGCCCATTGGCGGCGGCGTATACCTCGTAGTCGTCCTCCAGCGCAAGACTCAGGGCATCTCGCGTGGGCTTTTCATCATCTACTATCAGGAGAATGGGCTGCATGAGCAGAGGAAAGGGCAGGTATCTTGGTAATCATCAGATGAGCCAGAGCCCCTCTGTCTCGTCGAAGCCGAACATGATGTTGAACGCATGCACACCCTGGCCGCCAGCTCCCTTGATGACATTGTCCTCGGCGCTCATCAGCACCGCGCGGCCCGTGCGCTTATCCACCGCCCAGCCTATGTCTACAAAGTTCGTGCGCGTCACATTCTTGGTATCTGCCGGCTTGCCTGCCCCCATCAGGCGCACAAATGGCGCATCAGCGTAGGCTTTCTCGTAGCAGGCTGTCAGGTCATCCACCGTTATCCCCGGGGCCAGCTTAGCCACCGTGGTGGTGAGAATACCTGTGTTGACCGGCATCAGGTGCGGGGTGAAAGTGATTGTCACCTTGCTGTTGGCTGCAAGGGAAAGCTCCTGCTCAATTTCGGACAGGTGGCGGTGGCGGGGCACACCGTAGGCGCGCATGCTTTCGTTGCACTCGCAGAAAAGCAAGCTCACATCGGCCTTGCGCCCTGCGCCGGATACACCGCTGCCACTGTTCACTACAATATCCTCCGGCAACAGAAGCCCCGCCTTCAGCAGCGGCACCAGCGGTAAGATGATACTGGTGGGGTAGCAACCGGGCGAGCCCACAATGCGAGCCTTCTCAATCTCCGCACGGTGCCACTCCGGCATGCCGTATACCGCCTCCTGCATCAGCGGAATATCCGGGTGCACGTTGCCGTAGAACTCTTCATACACCGCAGGATCATTCAAACGAAAATCTGCCGACAAGTCAATCACGCGAATCCCCGCTTCTACCAGCCCGCGCGCGTATGAGGCCGATACCCCGTGCGGCAACGCCAAAAACGCGGCTTCTGCTCCCGTGGCTGCAATCGCCGCCACATCTGAATCCGTAAATTTCAAATCTGCGCCCGGTACATGACGAAAGCGCGTAAAAAGATTGCAAAGCTCCTGCCCGGCATACTGGCGGGAGGTAGCACACACAAGTTCCACACCCTCATGGCGCAGCAAAATTCTCAATAGCTCTTGGCCCGTATATCCACTGGCCCCCACAATGGCTGTTTTTACCTTTTTCATGGCAAAAGTGAGTGTATCATGAAAAAAATGTGTTGACAACTTCAAAATTTAATTGTATACTCCGCTCGTCGACCACCTACGGCGGTCAACAAACAACAAAACGGGCAGTAGCGCAGTCTGGTAGCGCACTTGCATGGGGTGCAAGGGGTCGTGGGTTCGAATCCCGCTTGCCCGATACACAAAAAAGGATCGCCAAACGGCGGTCCTTTTTTGTGTGCTCCCTCAGCAGGATTCGCCCCGCACCACGACGCCTGCAAGGGGGACCCGTCTTCGCCCGGTTTCCGGGCTACGCCGTGGCAGGGTGGGCGGGTAGAATCCCGCTTGCCTCGCGAGGAAAGAAAAGTTCGGGGAGAGAGAGGCAAAGCGCGGAAAGCTCATCGCCAAACGGCGGTCCTTTTTTGTGTGTTCCCTCAGCAGGATTCGCCCCGCACCACGACACCTGCAAGGGGGACCCGTCTTCGCCCGGTTTCCGGGCTACGCCGTGGCAGGGTGGGCAGGTAGAATCCCGCTTGCCTCGCGAGGAAAGAAAAGTTCGGGAGAGAGAGAGGCAAAGCGCGGAAAGCTCATCGCCAAACGGCGGTCCTTTTTTGTGTGTTCCCTCAGCAGGATTCGCCCCGCACCACGACACCAGCAAGGGGGACCCGTCTTCGCCCGGTTTCCGGGCTACGCCGTGGCAGGGTGGGCGGGTAGAATCCCGCTTGCCCGACGTTAAATAAAATTCAGCTTCGCGCCCTGAGATGATTCCAAGTTTTATGCAACAACTCACGCACCTTTGCTTCTGCTTCATGCGGGGAAAGTGACTCAGCCCCGGCAATATCACACAGGCGTTTCCATTCAAGCGGAGTGAGTCGGACAGAAAACGACACGATGTCATCAAATTTAAGCTCCGGGCGGCGGGCTTGTTTCACAATGGCCTCAATGGCATTCTGCTTCAGCTTCGGAATCGTTCTCCCGGAGCTGAACCATCCATTCACCGTTGTAACACTCACCCCGAGCAATGAAGCAAGCTCAGGCCGACGGATTCCTGCCAATTCAACGGCAGCCCTCAGACGTTGGTTTACTTCATTCATCCCTCGTATTGTACCAAAATCGCGCATTTATGACCAGATGGAAACCGATTCAAGTCACGAAAGTTAGCACAGTGCGTAATAAATAATGCGCCGTGCATATAAAATGCTTGCTTTCGTTCGCAAAAAAATGCTATTTTCAAAAGGTCAAAACTGGTCATGCCTATCATCTCTCTCCAGATTCCGGTAAGCGAACTCCTTGAAACCATTCGGCACCTTCTTGCGGATGGAAAGGATGTTCGTGAAGAATTGGTTTACCTGGCTATTTCGGAAGAGAATCGATAATGGACAGCCCACAACGTCAGAATTAATCACTAACCTATCTCAAATTACTCTATGAAAGAACCATCTATACACTTTAGAAAAGGCATTGAAGCCGGGATTCATGGCCTGCTCGAAGAATCAGCTCAGTGTTTTGCCCAAGGCCACGAACAGGGGGATGTTGAATGCTCTGCTGAGCTTGCTATATGTTATCGTGAGGGCGTAGGCGTTCCTCGCGATTTCAATGAGTTTTATCGACTTGCCCAGGAGCTGGAGCAGAAAGATTGTCCCTTGGCGCATTGTCTGCTCGCTTCCGCGTATGCAGATGGCCTTGGATGCAGGGGGGATTATGAAAAAGCAGAATCCCACCTGGCTCAATGGGCAAAAGTTTCCGAATGCCCCATGCCCGGCATTTCTGAGGAATGTCGTCTGCGCATGCGTGCATATGGTTTGAGTGAAGGGGTGAAGCGGTATATGGAGCTTGCTCAGGCCGAGGACGGTACCGTTCCTTGCATAGACATAATGCAAGCCATCCGCGAATACGCGCAGAAGACAAGCCTGGCCGATAAAATCATGGCGGAGATGATGGTGCTTGCACAGGAAGAGGGCAAGAAAGAAGAATTAATCCGGTTGATGGAGCAGGCCTGCCGCGAAGGAATAGCCGATGCAGAGTGCCTGCTGGGATACTACATGCTACAGTCTTGTGAAGAGGGTGACCTCAATACCTGGAACAAAGGTGTTGAGCTGATACGCCGCACAAACGAGACGAGTGAGATTGAGGCCCTTCTCGAGCGGCTGAACATTGAAGAAGATGAGAAGGAATGCGAAAAACTGAGCAACCAGATTGTTGACAGCATGAGATTCGGCCCATCGGGTATTCATCGGAAAGATGAACTGCCCGTGCGGATAAACGTAACCCGCAACAGATGGTCTGCCGTCTATCTCGTGTACGATGTAGAAGATGCTATGGAGATGATAGACCAGAATCAGGCTGGCAGACTTTTACTCCCGCAGACTCTTCCCTTCGTCCACATTACGAATACAGACAGCACCCCGCTGGAGAAACTCAGCATGCGCTTTGTGCAGGAAGGTATGGGCGGGGAACAGACCTGCGAGTTAGAAAGAGACCTGATGCCCGGAGAACAGCACTCCATAAATCTCAACCAGTTCGCAGCGGATCAAGGAAACAGCATCCGCCTGGAGCTGAGTGTGGCAGATGGCAGGTATACCACGATAGTATTTCCGCCTTGCTTAATTGCTCAGGTCGCCACCCGGATACCGATGGTTGCGCTCTATCACTCCCCTGATTCGCTCATTATCCTGCCCAGAGAGCAGGATATGGAAAAACTCGAACTCCAGACCCCGGACGGTGAAAAAATTGCAGAGCTGAACAACCTCAGGCAGGATGAGCCTGTGACCGTCGATATATGGCACATCAAGAATCTCATGGTGAAAAAGCGTGCAAATGACTTCATCTTGGTCTGTCCGGATGCCGACCCCGCGCTCTGCTTTCTGAAGTAAGAAGCTATAAAAACAGTAATTTAAATACTCGTGTCCACTGTTTCTCTCAAAATCTGGTTTCAGGAGCTGCGGGACGAAAAGAATGCCTTGAAATCTGAACTGTTACGTATATTATGAATAAACCCTTGAAATGCTTCTGGTGGAGCGCGCCTTGCAAAGAGGCTGTATATAATTTCGGAGATTTGATTACGCCGCTTCTGTTGAATGCCTACGGGCTCATTGAATACGCAGAGGCAGATAATAGCAATGGGGCAGCCGTAAATCTTGTCATTGTGGGCTCTGTTCTCAATCCCTTCTGGAATAATCATCCCCTTACCATCATAGGTTCCGGTCTGTTGTGGAAGGAAACAAAACGATTCCCGGTAGATAGAACGCTGGCTCTGCGTGGAAAACTTACCAAAGAATGTCTGGGGATAACGAAGGATATTCCCTTGGGCGACCCGGGATTGCTTGTTTCCAGAGTGCTGCCCATACCGGTGGATTCTGCTGCTGCAAAGCCAATTGGTATTCTCCCCCATTGGAAGGACTATGCCTCACCCAGACTGGATGCTTACCGGAACAATCCCCGCTACAAAATCATCAACCCGAGATGCGAAGTACCATTTGCGGCACGGGAGATATGCTCCTGCTCTGCTATCATCGCGTCCTCTCTTCATGGGCTCATCATAGCCGATTCGTATGGCATTCCCAACATCCGGCTGGAATTCGGGAGCAAGCAGGTTGATACGAATGATTTCAAGTACCGGGATTATTACTCCGCCCTTGGCTGCGAAGAAAGAGCGAAGAAGTTCATTTATCCGGAGGATATCGCTAACACTGATCCCGCGAGATTTGATACCGATTACCAGAAAAATATTCAGCAGGTGCAGGATAAACTTCACCAAGTGCTCCTTCAGTTCGCAGAAAATATCCATAAAGAGCATGGAGAGGTTCCCACGGCCGCCTGTCATTTCGATAAGAACCAGGCAGACGCTCACTTGGGCGATGTGCAAGCAATGAATACCCTGGGTGACCTATACTACGAAGGTAAGAGCGTTCCGAAATCTTTCGCGATGGCTTACCAATGGTACAAGGCCGCTGCTGACCGAGGCTACCACTGGGGGATGTTCAACCTGGGTAAGTTCCATTACGAGGTGGCAGAGTACAAAAACGATGACGAGTCGCGCAAGTGGCTCGGCATGGCGGCCAGTTTCGGTAATTTCTGGGCTTATGAAAAACTGGCAACCTGGTTTAATGACGGCGATAGTATGCGGTACTTATCAGATTGCTATTTTAACGGATATGCTGAGTACAGAACCATAAAAAAGGAAGAAAGTCTGCAAAAGGGCAAAGAGTGGCTTGAAAAAGCCACTGCGGCAGAACTGCGCGCCTCGAACATGCCAGAAGAAAAAACGGCGGAAGATAACTGGGGATTCTAATAACTTACTTATATTCAAAATCTTTACAATTCCATATACTCCATGACAACATTACTCAATCAGGACATCGTGCAGCTGCGTCAGCAGAAGGCGCCGCAGCTGGAATCCATGCTGGCATCTGCCGGTGATTTGCACCAGATACTGGCACAGGTCATGAGCTCACCACTGGTGCAGCGCAAACCTATAGAAGGAACTCAGTTGCTTGCCCGTCTTGCCACTCTTCAGGAACAACTGACCAATAAAGTACAACTTTTCCGCAACGGCGTTATAACCGTGTCGGTTGCAGGTGTGGAGAAATCCGGTAAGACCACACTGCTCAAAAACCTGACAGGGATAGAGAACTTGCCAACAGCAGATGAACGCTGCACTTCTGTCTCCTGCGAAATCCTGTTCGCAGACTCTCCGGCAAACGAGGGGCTCGACATCATTTATTATACCCGGGAAGAGCTACTGAGCGTGGTGCAGCGTCAGCTTACCTACTTGCAGCAGGAAAGCGATCTCTGGAAAGACGGCCGGGCACATACATGGGCTGCCACGCCTGATTCCATCGAGAGGTTCAGTGAATATACGCTACCCGCCGTAACCGATATTGCCGAAGAGAAAAAGCCGCTGTATGATGGTGCTCTTTCGCAAGTGAACGCAATTCAGGCCGTCATCAAACAATTTGCAGCCAAACTGGGAACCACCGAACACGACACTCTGGCCAATCTCCCCATGTACGCCAGTCACAAGACGGAAGGCAACGCCTGTGTAAGCGTCATGCAGCCCATCATTCGCAAAATCACCGTGCGCAAGCACTTTGCCGGCGGCGCCCCCTTCCTGCGGCTGTGTGACACGCCCGGCGTGGATGACCCGAACCCGCAGGCTCTTGAACACACTCTCCAAGCCATCAAGGCTGAGACGGATTTGCTTATCATCGCCAACCGTCCCGGTAATATGCCCAGCATTACCCAGCCACTGGCCATGTTCCTCAGCAATCTCAAGAAACTGGATACCACGGCTCCGCTCCGCGACCGCTCCATCTTCTTTGTCAACTGGCATCGAGATATCGACCCCGAGCAGAAGAATGCCAACATCCGCATTCAGAAGGTTCATGAAAAGAATGTATTCCCGGCATCTTCCATCTACGGCCCATGCGATATCATGAGCAATGAAGCCATCAGTGAGTTCCTCAACCATGTGAACGGCAGACTTCGCAATGATATTCCCCGGCAGGATAATGAACTCATCCAGAACTTCACCCGCGAATGGAAGAGCATTCAAGCTTGTGTTCGCACTCAGGTGCTCGATATGCTGCGAGGCCAGGCACCGCCCATGCCGGACGAAATGCGGCGAGACCTGGACTTCAAGCTGGATGCCTGGTTCGATAAGCGATTCGACAGTTCATCATCCAACAGAAACGAAACCGAATATTTCATGGGTTGTCTCCGCACTCGCATGAATGAGAAAACCCGCGGGTGCCGCACTCACGCCACCTTGGAAGACCTGCGTGGCCGGGTCAAATCCATCCGTGACGCAAAGAGCGAACTCATCAAGAACTGGCTGAAAGAAAACGCCTCTGAAGATAAGTGCAAGATGATGATTGATGCTCACACCAGCCCGGAAGCGGAAATCCTGCCCAAGCTGGCAGAGCAGATGACCGAGCTTGTGCAGGATCTGACTGCGGTGGCAGAAGATATCGGCCCGGTCATTCAGGATGATGTGTATCAGGTCATCACCGAAGCACTCGGGCAGGATGTGGCAGCGCAGTTGTGCCCGGGTAGCACCCCGGCAGAACGCCTCGGCACCCTCTGCTCAAAACTGGAAACCACCAGCCGGGATGAAGACGTGGCATTCATCACACGGAACCTTCGTGAATTTGCCGGCATTTCCATGCAAATGCGCTGCATCATGCGCCACGAACTGCGCCCCGCACTCAATCTGCTCGATTCTTTCCGCTGGCATGCAGACCGCCGCCAGGAACTGGTGAAGGAGGTGGCAGACATGATAGGCACCGCACCCCAAGGTGAGATGTGCAAAAAATGGCTGACGAACGCAAAGCTTTGCTCCTTAAGTGATGAAGCCAGGATTCACAGCGATTTCTACAAAAAGCTTTTCACCACCAGCATGATGGTGATTGATGCCGTACTGAGTTCCAATTCCAACAAGTTTGCCAAACTCATGGAGGACTACATGGCCGATGCCAGCCAGACCCTGGCCACCCAGCGCCGCTGCGAAAACGGCTGGCGCAAGGCTCTGCGCCCCTACGGCAATATCATCCTTGCCGCAGAATGGGCTCGCGTGGCCGGACAGGCCGCCAACGCCAAGCAATACGCCGAACTGATAGACAATCTCGAAGACTCCCTTTCTTAAACTTTCCAACCACGCAACACCATGAATATACAAGACATACTTCAATCCGCCATCTCTCTTGCCGGGAAATATGGAAAAACCGACCTGGCAGCAAAGTTCTCTGCTCTGGCCAACGCCATCCGGAACGACAAGCTCAAAGTTGTTGTTCTGGGAGATTTCAAGGCCGGTAAATCCACCCTGCTCAATCGCCTGTTCATCCGCAAGAACCTGTTGCCTACAGATTACATGGAAGCCACGGCCGTGCCCACCCACCTGAGCAACGGTCCCATGGGCATGAACACTTGGATGCGCAATCCGGATGGTGATGATGTACTGGTGACAGAACGCCGCACCTTCGGTGATGCCGAAGTGGCTGCAACCGTCACTGCCTCCACCGAACAGGAACGCGCCGACAAAGCCGGCCGCTACAGCAAAGTCAGCATCACCATGCCCGGTATACTCCCGGATAACATCATCCTCGTTGATACTCCCGGGTTAAATACAACCAACACGGCTATCTACACCGGTACGTTGGAAGAAGCCCGCACGGCTGATGCCATTCTCTATGTGGTACGCGCTAAGCAGCTCAGCAGCCGTGAGGAAGCCCTTATTGTCGACCTCGCAGGCAGCCAGAAACTGAAAGTGCCGATGCACGTCGTGCTGACCCACGATAAAGCAGCCGGGATTAGTGAAGGCCAGTTAGAAAACATTTGCCAAACAATCAAAGCGCAGTTGAAGCTCAAGGGGCTGAATTGCGGAGTCTCCATTTTCTCCATCGATGGAACGGAAGAAGCCACGTCTTCCCTGATAGAAAAGATTGACACCACCTTCGGTGACGATTGGGGATGGGAGTCGACAAAGTCTACGGTGGAGACCGCTAAGCCCGCCACCGATGGTTGGGGATGGGACTCACCGGCTCCGGCAGCCCCCTCGGCTTCGGCAGAAGTTCCCACCGCTCCTGCCCGTGATTTGGAGGCTGAGATTCTCGCCTTCTTCAATGGGGAGGTTAACCGTGGCCGCATGGCACGTATAGCACGCGAACTGAAGCCCATGCTGTCCACCCTGATATCAGCTATCGAAACACGCTTGGCTCTTGCCGGAGCCAAAGAAGAGGATATCAAAAAACTGGAGGCTGGCAAAGTTAGTATGCAGAAGGAATACCTGCGAGTGGTAGAATCCCTGCTGCTGGACGTCCGCTCTGCCCAACATCAGTTCAGTAACTCCGTAGAGGATGACCTTGATGATCTGAGAAAACAGTATGAAAAAGATCTGAATAAAAAAGAATCCACCGGCGAGATTCTTGCCAGCATCAGCGATTGGCAATCAGATATACCGGAGCGCCTGCAGCGAGTTCTTAATAAGCGTAAGCTGGACTTGCAGCGGGATATCGATGCCATCAGCTTGAAACACCAACAGGATCTCATGAAAGGACTCGCGCCTGAAGGAATTGAGACCGAAATGCCGAGTGACTGGGTGATTAAGTTTGTGAACTTTGTTCCCAACTGGATGCTGCAGCTGGCCGATTACGTGATATTTGATTTGATATCGCCCTTGCCGGTCTGGCTTGATGTTCCGGTGCGCATGTTTGTGGATAAAATCCCCGGCATTCGCAATCTAATGCCGGCCAATATCGCAGCCACTCTGGCTCGTAAAATGGCTATTGATAAACTGGGGGAATGTGTTAAAGCCATCAAGGAGCAGGTACGCCAGCAGCTGGACGATAAGTTTAACGACTTGAATGCCAAGCTGCGTAACGCTCTCACGCAGGCAGACATCTTTGCCGAGCAGGATGCCGCAATTGCAGAGGTGCGTGCCGGCACCCTCACCCCTGAACAAAAACAGCAACTCCTGGCCGAAAAAGCGCAAATCGCAAGCTGGGGCCTCGAAATCTAGCCTGAAACCAAACATGCGACCTGAAACATGAGTACAAATATCTGTAGCGAAAAGCTGGAGCAATACAACTTCCACCGCTCCCGTCTTATCGATTTCTGCGGTAAGGCCGACAAAGTACTGAAAACAGCAGCAGAAATCCAAAAACGCCCCGATAACTACGAGAACCCGGCAGATAAGCTGAAGGCTGACACCTATACTCTGGTGCTCATCGGCGCCTTCCAGAGCGGCAAGTCCACCCTCTTCAATTACCTGTGCGATGGCAGGGAACTTTCCCCTGTTGGCCCCGGTGGCGGCGGTATTCGCACCAGCGGCTGCCAGGTAACGGCACACCCCATCAAGGAGGGGGAGAAAGAGCGTGCCGAGATTACCTGGCGTAGCCCGGCTGAGCTGCTGAGCGCGCTGGGTAGTTGCCTGATTGAGTACTTCGAAGAGCCTTCTTCCCCCTATACCCTTACAGAAAAGGAGGTGAACCTTGCCAGCGAGCAAGACCGAGCAAAACTCGCGGGCTTCGCAGTACAGAAATTGACCGACCCCGAAGAAAAGCATAGCGACAACGACAGGGAGCTGCTTCGCTTTACCCTGATTGTCTGCAAATTCTACGGTCAATTTGCAGCGCGTTGTTCATCCGGCAAATCGACCTGCTCGTTGGAAGAATCCGTCAAGCTCTCTTCCTATCCGCAGGATTGGTGCAGCAAATGGCAGTACATAGAGGAAACTCAGGATTGGTCGTTACCCAGCTTCACAGCAGATGAGGTGAACTTTGCCTTCTGTGGTGGTGTGGAGCTGTTCCTTGATTCGCCCATACTCCGCAGCCTGGGCTGCAGCATCATCGACTGCCCCGGGCTCTTCATATCCAAATGGGATACCGACATCGCCACCCGCTGCATTCGGGAAGCAAACGCCATTCTGTACATGTTTGGCGGCAATAAGGCACTGACACAGGAAGACCTTGCAGCTCTTAAGACAGCCGTGCAGCTCGGCGGCCGCCATAAAATTATTTTCGGTGCCAATCTTCATGTCGCTAGGGTGCAATGGGACAATATACTACAGAATGCCATCATCCCCACCCTTAAGATGAATGGCTTTGACAATCCGGTGGTGCACAACTTCCACTCTGCGATTGCCCTGCGTTCTCGCGAGCTGATGCTTTGCGAATATGATATGCTTTCCCCGATGTCCGAGGCCGCTATCAAGCTTGATATCTCACTGGGCAAGAAGGACATGAAAGTTATTAAGTTCCTCCGTCGTCAGCTTGACAAGCATATCAGCAACCTTACCAACTGGGATGAGGGCCTCGAAGACTATAAAGATGACTACAATGCGCTGGATCAACTCAGTGGAGTACCGGCCTTTGTAAGCTCGGCCAACGAGTTCGTGGTTCGCAACCGCGCCGTCAGCATTCTGGTACACGAGGGCACCCAGCAAATCAGCGACTCCCTGCAACTCGCAAGCGCTGAGCTGGGACAGAAGGTAGAACTGTTGGAGAAAGATGTTGAGCAAGCTCGTGAAATTCTGGACGGCGAAGAAGCTGCTCTCAAGGAATTTCAAAGCAGCCGGCAGTTGTATGAAAAAAATATTACCAACGCACTAAAGACATCCGAAGCTGCTCTCAAAAAACATTATGAATCACGTGTAGCCAAAAAGCTTGAGGAGCGTAAAAAGAAGCTTATTGGTATTACTCGTGACAAGCTGCCTCCCACGCTCCTTTTACCCTTTATTAGTAGAAACAAGCGTGTTAAAGAGTATTCAGCCGCAGTGGGAGAAGTGCTCAAAAGTGTTCTGGAAGAGATTCGTAAGGAGATTCTTGATGGATTCACTGGGCTGACGGCTTTTGTTGCGTACAAAGACGCATACGAGGGAAATCGCAATAAACTTCTGCAGGAAGCTGAAGCCTTTAAAGAGTTGAAAGGGCTGGCAAGTATCAATCCACAATTCCCTGAAAGTTTTGTGAATTCTGTGCATGGAATGCTCCTTCCACAGGCAGAAAAGCTGATGGAGGAAGTTTTTAATCAACAGGGCGGATTTTGGGAGTATGTATGGGCTATCCTTACGTTCGGTTTAAAAGATTTCAAATGGACTAAAGAAGGCCAAGCAACGGCAATCGTGAAAAAATACTTGGTAGACTTCCGGAAAATGACTTTCGACCAGCTGTGGAAATGCATGGATCAGGATACTCCAGCAGGCCCTATAAAAGCTCTTAGATCCTCTCTGACCGACTTCAAAAATTGCTTCAACGAAGCGGAAAAAATCGTGCGGCGAAATCTCGATGGAGCAAAGAGTCTGCTGGACGATGTTAAGCGCACGGCTGATGTGGTACCCACGTACAAACAGCTGAGTGCCGAACTCCTCCAACTAAAGGATGAGTGCGGAAAACTCGAAGCTCGCGTGCGCGAAGATTTCCCATCCTCGTAAGCTAAAACACCCCAATCCCGGCAGCCTTTTTTGGCTGCCGGGTCATGTCACCTCACATAAATGTCAAGCCCTCCCCCCCCCGAGGAAATAGAACAAATCCGCCTCATAATAGCCAGTGAGACGGAGGAAGAACTGCGTC
>Ga0233364_1000009_pt1 | contig 32841 bp, 20 predicted proteins | sample ElkDunMinimDraft_19_FD_180675 | JGI IMG/M metagenome (GOLD analysis project Ga0233364, IMG submission 180675) | Fecal eukaryotic communites from dung pellets of Tule Elk in California, USA - Elk Dung C2 | ecosystem: Host-associated > Mammals > Digestive system > Large intestine > Fecal | place...
CACCCGAGAACTGTATCATTTCCTATACGAGATGCTACAAAGCGAAAAATAGAAACTGTACATTTTTAATATAAACAATAGATAATCAATGTAATATATTTTTGCTAGCAGTACAAACACACATACCTATTGCAGCGTTTCGGGAAAAGCAGTACCTTTGCAGCAGAATTCCTATCTCTCCGCTGTTAATTACGGTAGATATACGGTACATATACGATAGATATACGTTAGATACACGATAGATAACTATAGGAACACCATAAGAAACCCAAATGTATAACCTATAAATAATAGCGATATGAAAACAATCAATTCCCTCCGCAGCAAATTCTTTGCTCTCACCCTCGCCATCGTGGCAAGTGTGTCATCTTTCGCGTATGAATTTGAATATGTGAATGATTTCCACATTGACGGCTTTGCGTATAAAATAATTTCCCGTACTAATCCTTGTTCTGTTGCTTTAATTGAAGTTGCAGATTGCGAAAAGCACGTTGCTTTACCAGAATCAGTCACTTATAATGATTCCACTTTTATCGTAACTACCTTGGGTATGGGCAACATAGTTTTTTCTGGTACAGCCCGAAATACTATGGAATCAATATACATACCTAAAACGATAATGATTGTTAACTATCGCGCCTTAGGTGATTGTCCTAATTTGAAGTCTATAGTTGTGGATGAGGAAAATAAATACCTGGATAGCCGCAATAATTGTAACGCCATTATCTCCTCCAACGATACCTATAGACCAGCAAACCAACTTGTTGTAGGTTGTAAAACGACTGTTATTCCCAACTCTGTGACCGAAATTGGTAATTACGCATTCGTGAGATGTGAGACATTAGAGAATATAACAATTCCTGAAGGTGTGACAAGGATTTGCGATGGCGCATTTTATGAATGCACTTCACTATCTTCTATTAAATTACCTGAAAGTATTACCCAACTGCCTCAACAATGGATTTTTAGCGGATGTACAAACCTAAAAGAAGTGTTTTTCTTTGCCAAAACTCCACCATATATTGCATATGGTATGTTTCAAGGACTCAATCCAACCATCTATGTACCAACAGAGTCGCTAAAAGCGTATATAGATAAACTTTATTGGCAAGATTTTGATATTCAAGCCATTCCTGATTCTATGTATTTTGACGATAATCATTTTGTAAAGGATAGTATTCATTATCATATCCTAAATGATACTATTGCTCCATTTGAGGTGGAAGTGACTTATACATGGGGAGCCGCAAGTAATTTTACTCAGAAGAACTATAACGAACTAACTGAAGCCAATATACCAGCAACGGTAGAATACAAAGGCAAAGTGTATAATGTGACCCGTATCGGAGAATTTGCATTCAATTTCGCAACTAAATTACAACGAGTTACGATGAGTGATAATATCAAAGTAATTGATCGCTTTGCAATCATTAATTGTTCTCAATTAACTGAAGTGCAAATAGGAGAGCAAGTTGATTCCATCTTGTTAGATGCGTTCTCATATGGTAGATTAGAAACAATCTCAATTCCAAAGAATGTTAAGTATATAGCACCACTTATCGTACGTAACAATCCTATCACATCTATCAAAGTGCATCCAGAAAATGCTAACTATACCTCAGTGGATGGTGTGCTATTCAATAAACAAGAAAATCTATTACACTCATTTCCCGCTGCCAAAGCGACGGAGTATGTAATACCAGAAACAGTGGATACAGTCGGTGGTTGTGCTTTTGCTAATGTAGCGATAACATCTGTTACATTTCCAGACAATTTAGTTTATATAGCTCAAAATGCTTTCATCAATACCAAATTGAGTAAACTGAATTTTCCTGCCTCAATAACAGCCATAGAAATGAATGCGTTTGACCTGTGTATTGGCATTACTGAAGTAACTTGTAGAGCAACGACTCCACCTAGAATGAGTGATGGTCAAGAGGAATATATGACAAGTGTATTCTGTAGAGTACCTCTTGCTGATGCAACGCTTTATGTGCCCGCAGAATCTGTAGAAGCATACAAGTCTGCAAATCAATGGAAAGACTTTGGTCAAATCTTGCCTATTGAACCTACCTCCTACAAATCCCAATGGTGCGACACATGGAATGTCATGTGGTTTGATGGTATGCGCTTTGATGAAACAGCAAGTACTTCTCAATATCGACTGGGGAAAGACACTGTCATCGGTGATTATACATATAGCAAATTTACCTCAAGAACTTCCGTACGCTTCACTGACGATAGAAAAGTATATGTCTATTATGAGGGCTTTGATGACCATGACCCATACACCGAAGATTTGCCTACAGGAGAGTATTTAGCATACGACTTTTCTGCTCAAGTAGGCGATACGCTGGAGATATTCTCAGGAGTGGGTACATATAGCACATATTCATGCGTTGTATATGATGTAGAAACAGCACCATCTCCATGCGTTGTAGATGACGAGCAAGCAGATCTTAAAACCCTCCCGCTTATCATAAAGTTGCGTCCTTTATGTGATGTAGATGGAGAAGGTAATATGGAAATATCTAGTGAGGAAATAACATGGGTCGAAGGCGTTGGCTCTCCTGAAGGATTTTTGATTAGTTCTCTTCCGTGTGGCTGGGTTGGCGGAGGTACCTATGCGCTCCTCTGCGCCTACAAGGGCGATGAACTAAAATACACAGGTTCTTTATATGAGCGTTTTGGTTGTGACTATAAAGCAGGTGTAGTCAGCGACGACCTTTTTCCTACATTATCTGGATTGCAACGAACAATTTGCCGTGAGTATTGCGAACAAGCCGACAATAAAACCCGAATTGAACAATTCACCAACCTAACAACAAGAACTGAAACAGGTGGACCATATTTATATTACTCGCCATTTTTGCTGCGTGAGAAAGATAATAAGATATTGATTTACAGTCGTACTTTGAACAAGGATCTTGTATTATATGACTTTAATTTGCAAGTAGGAGATTCATTACCGATGCTATACATTGACTTCTTTGCAAAAGATGATTGGATCGCAGATCGTGATATGGAGATATGGTGTGTAGTAGATTACCACAAAGATTTAGAGGGTAATATACTCCCAGCAGATACGCTGATTGTTACCGATGTTTCCGCTATCACCCTATTGGATGGCAAAGAATACAAGAAATGGACATTCAACAATGGTATGGAGTATGTAGAAGGAATAGGTAGTTTTGGTAATAGACAATGGTCAGGCGATTTCTTCCAATTGATAGTCAATAGGGATGTCCCTACAAGCTTGCAAGGTGAACACCTCATTTGCGCAAGCAAAAACGGTCAACTCCTTTACAAGATGGACGATACCGAAATGGAGCAATTGGAAACAGAGTGCTTGTGCGAGTATAATGCAGAGCAAAAACCTGAAGACCTCTTCCCAACCCTTTGGGGATTACAGCGAACAAGTTGTGATGAGTGGTATGATGGATGCGGAGAAAACAAAAGTTATTTATTTGCACCAAAAGAGGTTAAAGAAATAAACGGGAAACTATATCTTAAATGTGGCGGTGTTTTTTTGCGTGAAGAAGATAACAAGGTGCTGATATATAGTTTTCCTTATGAGAAAGATTTGGTGTTATACGATTGGACATTGGAAATAGGCGATACGCTGCAAAATCTTGGTATTGACCCATACTCTTTCCCTGAACTTGAATACGCAGCGGTAGTGGATTACATAGCATACGAAGATTATGATGTAGAAACAGGGGATTTTATAATTAAGAAAGAGCCATTAGGAAATAAACGAGTGAAAGATATTTCTACAATAAGATTATTAGATGGAAATGAATATAAGGCGTGGTTGTTTGGATATGATTGGGAGAGAGGAGATTATTACATAGAAGGTATTGGTAATGCCAACAAATATGGTGGTGATTATGTTGACTTGGCACATCCTTTTGCTGTTCCTACTTGCTATTATGGAGAACGATTGGTATGTGTTAGCCGCGATGGTGTATTACTCTATCAAATAGACGATGCCGAAATGGAGCGTCTAGGCACGGAGTGCCTATGTGATTATAATAGTGGTCCTAAAAAAGATAATGCCAAGAACGGTAAGATTGGTGGCAGACCTACGCCTACTCAATGGAATATGTTAGAAGTAGAAACCAAAGAGATGGACGGTACCCCAACTATCCTGCGTGCAGAGACCTTTAGCTATACCTTGGAGAACGACTCCATAATAGCTAACAACAAGACCTTCTACCAACTTGCGCGCCAATCTACCAAAGATACTGCTATCACCAAATCTTTTGTGGGTGCATTGCATTTCGGCGAAGACGAAGACAACCGCGTATATTTCCTCCGCGATGAAGTAGAATATGTGCTCTACGACTTCACCGCCGAAATAGGCGACACTGTGGAAATCTTTGCAGGTATCAACAACTACCCTCAAGAAACCACCTACACTCATGTCGTGACCGGCAAAGACACCCTAGAGAATGGCGCTTGCCGAATGATGTTGGAAGTAGTCTTCCCTGATGAAACCACCACAGCTACAAACGCAGAAAAAGTATGGTTAGCAGGCTTGGGATCTATTGACGGTATTGTGCATAACGCTGCCCAACGAACAAGCGATACTCACGCTGCCCCAGCCAAAAGTGCTAGTAGCGAGACACAAACTTCCGTCATGCTCTGCGCTTGGCGTGAAGATAGTTGCCTCTACACAACTAATCACCCCGAATACGACACTTTCGGCTGTGTCTATAACCAAGACCCTACAGCGATAGAGAATCTTACCTCTCCATCTTCTTATCAAAAGATTATTCATGAGGGCACACTCCTTATCCTCCATGAAGGTAAAGTCTATAATGCAATAGGAATACAAATCAAGTAAATCACAGCCAACGTATTTCTACTAATCAATTTATCCATACAAAAATCGCCTATACCACTTGGTATGGGCGATTTTCTTTTCTATAGAGAACTCTATTTTGTTTGTACAATCGTTATAACTTTGCTACTATCTTCACCGTATCAACTATCTCTCCCGATTGGAGGTTATAGGTATGAATAAATAATGACGTAGGAGTACTCAATATATGTTCATATACAGGTTCACCCGAGAGCGCTGCCTCATATTTATTGTTTTCTTTCACAGGATACTTCTTCGTAGAAGCATTGGTGCCAATAAAGACAGTGGGCTCCTCTCTCTTCCAAAATCTTGCTTTGTAGTGCTCGGTATGACGAGCATAGTTATGGTCATGACCAGAGAACACAACATCCGCCTCACGCATAGCACTACGAAAAGCCAACCACATCAACAGGTTACTTCTGCCTTCAGCAGAACTATATACAGGGTGATGCATCATCACCATAGTGAATTTCTTACCAGCATCGCGTAAGGTCTTCTTTAACCAAAAAGCCACTTGTGTATAGTCGGACATGCGATGCAGACCATCAGTATCTAAAGCAATCAAACGCAAGTGTGGGAAGTCCACATAATAAGTCGTACCCAAGAATCGAGCAGGACCATTCTGCGGATTAGGGAAGATTGTTTTCCAATGCTCGGGCAAGGTTTTCACTACACCTTTAAGATATTCATGATTACCAGGAATAGCTATGATGGGTAGCGAATCAAGACGTGTACCTTGCAATGATTGATACATCATCTGCTCGTAATACATATACGGGCGCTCCATCCAATCGCCCATCTGTGCCCAGAATTGTATATCCGAATGGCGCTGAGAGAGAGCAGCCATTTGGTCGTTCGTGAGCGAATTGTGAATATCGCCCAACAAAAGAAACGACAGTGTGTCGCGCTGTAATGCACGCAACACACTATCATTATTCATTGTAATGAACTGATGAGTGATTTTCTCTCCAGTCCACTCTGGTTCGGGTGGATTACCAAACCATGCTTCCCAACGGATGGCGCATACCGTAGCGCCACCCGCAAGAAGACATAATCCTATTATCCATCCGATATACCGTTTCATATTTCCTGTTCCTCCCCTTTGAAGGGGGATTGAGGGGGTCCTTAGAAGGGGAGATCGGTTGTTTCGTCCACACCTGCCGCAGCATCAAAAGTAGCTACATTAGCTTGTGGAGCAGCAACTGGCTCTGCAGCAGGCACAGCTGCTGGAGCTGCCGAAGCATCTACTACACCTTGTTGGATTTTCCATGCGCGGATAGAGGTGTACCAACGACCATTGAACTCGCGGCTCTCAATATCGAAACTAACAGTCACAATATCGTCCAATTGGCATGGGTTGGCTTTGATGCGATCTTCGCCAAACACCTCAAAGTGCACCTTACGTGGGTATTGCTCCTGTGTCTCAAGCACATAAGCTTGGAGTTTCCACTCCTTGCCAGAGGTTTTGCTTACGCCACCTTGCTCTGGCAATACTTGTATAATCTTACCTGAAATTTCCATACTGCTTATCCTTTGATTGCTGCTACACCTGGAAGCACTTTACCCTCGATTGCCTCGAGCAATGCACCACCACCAGTAGAGATATAACTTACACGGTCAGCCATGCCGAACTTGTTCACGCATGCTACGCTATCACCACCACCAATCAAGCTATATGCACCATTGTCGGTAGCAGTAGCGATGGCCTCAGCGATTGCTTTAGAACCAGCAGCGAAGTTGTCAAACTCGAATACACCTGCAGGACCATTCCAAAGGATAGTCTTAGCGCCTTCGATAGCAGCAGCAAATGCTTTGCGGCTCTCTGGACCAGCGTCCACACCTTCCCAACCCTCTGGGATAGCGTTGCTTGGGCAGACTTGAGTATTTGCCTCGTTGCAGAAGTCGTCAGCTGCTACGCAGTCGGTAGCCAATACGAGGTTAACACCTTTTGCCTTAGCTTGAGCAATGATATCAAGAGCGAGCTCGAGTTTGTCGTTCTCGCAGATAGATTTACCAATCTCACCACCGTTTGCTTTAGCAAAAGTATAAGTCATACCACCGCAGAGGATGAGGTTGTCCACTTTATCCATGAGGTTCTCGATGATACCAATCTTGGTAGATACTTTAGAACCACCCATGATAGCTGTGAAAGGACGCTTGATGTTCTTGAGAATATTATCTACAGCCTCAACCTCTTTCTCCATGAGGTAACCGAGCATCTTGTTGTCAGCATCGAAGTAGTCAGCGATCACAGCAGTAGAAGCGTGTTTGCGGTGAGCGGTACCGAAAGCGTCATTTACATAGCAGTCAGCATAGCTTGCGAGAGTCTTAGCGAACTCTTTTTGGCTTGCCTTCATCGCTTTCTTAGCCTCCTCGTATGCAGGATCCTCTTTGTCGATACCTACTGGTTTGCCTTCCTCTTCTGGATAGTAACGGAGGTTCTCGAGAAGAAGTACCTCACCTGCTTTGAGAGCAGCAGCTTGCTCAGCAGCCTTAGCGCAATCCTCAGCGAATTGTACAGGAGTACCGAGTGCAGCGCTAACTGCATCAACGATTTGCTTCAAGCTATATTTAGCAACCACTTTGCCTTTTGGTTTACCCATGTGGCTCATGATGATGAGCGCACCACCCTCTTCGAGGATGTGTTTGAGGGTTGGCAACGCACCACGGATACGAGTGTCGTCTGTGATTTGTCCATTCTCGTTCAATGGCACATTAAAGTCCACGCGAACAATCGCTTTCTTTCCAGCGAATTTGTAATCATTGATTGTCATAGTTCTTATACTTTTAATTGTTAATTATTGTCATTTCAATGCCTGATGCACCAAATAAACTAACCGCACATCTTCGCAAATTTCGCTACAAAGGTAATATTTTATTTTGACATATGCAAAAAATGTTGTATCTTTGCAAAAAAATATACAATCTGCCATATGAAAAATACAATTTCAGCACTCATTTTCCTCTGTGGAATTCTCTTGTTATCCACCACCAGCAACGCCAACCCTGTTTTTCCAAAAGACAGTGCAGATCAAGCTATTATGAATGCTATTGCCGACACCATTATGCCTGGGGCAGTCCTATGCGTAGTCGAAAATGGACAAATCACCTACCTACAAGCTTACGGTAACCGTGCAGTCTGCCCAGAAATTGAGCCAATGACCACCAATACCATCTTTGACCTCGCATCGGTGAGCAAACCCCTCGGAGCAGGTACCGCAGCACTACTGCTTTGTGCAGAGGGGAAACTATCCGCAGATGATTTGGTCTGCAAATACATCCCGCAATACCATCCTGATGTGCAGATTCGCCATCTTATGAAACACTATTCAGGGTTGCCCGCATACATGACAGCCAAACGACTTGAAAAAATCTATCACGAACGCCAATTGGACACTACCATGTCCATTTCCGATTTCATGATTGACACCATCGCACGATGCAAACGTCCATCAGCCGTAGGAGAGAAATATCGCTATTCATGCCTCAATTTCATCTCTTTGCAGCGAGTAGTAGAAAATATTGTAGGCACCGACATCAATTCTCACCTCCGCCAAACTCACTATCGCAACCTCAACCTCCCCACAATGGGCTGGTTACCCAACGATTCGCTCATCTACCGTATCGCACCCACCGAGTGCCTCGAAGACGGATGCCTACGAGGTAAAGTACACGATCCGCTCGCCCAAATCATGATGCAAGGTATATCTGGAAATGCCGGTCTGTATGCTACAGCTACCGAAGTGGCACAATGGGCTATTTGGTTTATGAATCTGCCCGCAGAAACTCGCGTCAATGGTTGCAATGCTGGACTTTGGACCGACAGCGTTACCACCTCTATCGGTACACTCACACCGAGTTGTCGCCACACTGGCTATACGGGTACATCCGTTACAGTCCTACCTGAAGCCAAACGTGCGCTGGTATTACTCACCAACCGTGTTCACCCAAAAGACGAACACAATCTATCAGCATTACGCCGAATACTCAATGGCTACCTAACTCCGTAAAACCTTCTGCACTGATACGCAACCAAACAAAAGGCGCTCAACATTTTCATGTCGAGCGCCTTTCTTTTTATTCAGTACCGCGAGCGGGACTTTCTACGTAAATCCCTGCGCACTACTTGCAAATAAAAAAACAAAATCCCTTTGAGAGATTTTGCTTTTTTATTCAGTACCGCGAGCGGGACTTGAACCCGCACAGCCATCACTGGCCAAAGGATTTTAAGTCCTTCGTGTCTACCGATTCCACCATCGCGGCTTGAAATCGGGTGCAAAAGTAGTGTTTTTTTTGCATATACGCAAGAATTTTACAATAAAAGTTCATATTTTTAACTAAAATCACAAAAATATTTGGTCAATCCAAAAAAAAGTACTACCTTTGCACCCGCAATTCGCAAGTTTGGTACCTTGCCCGAGCGGTTAGGGATCGGTCTGCAAAACCGGGGACGGCGGTTCGAATCCGCCAGGTACCTCTCGAAAGCCGCTTGAAAAAGCGGCTTTTTTGTTTACTATTAAGCCAATTAGACTAATCGGCCCAATAAGACTTCATAGTCTACCGTCAATTAACGAGAAGGAAAGTACATGAAAGAAATAGAAGAAATAACCACCCAAGAATACAAATACGGTTTCACTACTGATGTCGAAACCGACATCATTCCTGTTGGCTTAAACGAGGAAGTCATTCGCCTGATTTCGGCTAAAAAGCATGAACCCGAATGGTTACTCGAGTTCCGCCTCAAGGCCTACCGTAAATGGCTAACAATGCCCATCCCTACTTGGGCACACTTGAATATTCCACCCATTGATTTTCAGGCCATCTCATACTATGCTGCCCCTAAAACCCATACGGGCGACGAAAACAAAGAGATTGACCCAGAACTCATGAAAACCTTTGACAAATTGGGTATTCCGCTCGAAGAACGAGCTGCCCTCGCTGGCAACATGGCTGTAGATGCAGTCATGGACTCCGTTTCCGTCAAAACCACCTTCAGAGAAACGCTTGCCGAGAAAGGGATCATCTTCTGCTCTATCTCCGAGGCTGTACAAGAATATCCTGAGTTAGTACAACGCTACCTGGGTTCCGTAGTACCTGCCAACGACAACTACTATGCTGCCCTCAACTCCGCAGTATTCTCCGACGGATCCTTCGTCTATATCCCCAAAGGCGTGCGATGCCCAATGGAACTTAGTACTTACTTCCGAATCAATGCGGGTAATACTGGTCAATTCGAACGCACACTCCTCGTTGCTGATGAAGGCGCATACCTCAGTTACCTTGAGGGATGTACCGCACCTATGCGCGATGAAAACCAACTGCACGCTGCCATCGTAGAGATAGTTGTGCACAAGGATGCAGAAGTAAAATACTCCACCGTACAAAACTGGTACCCTGGCGACAAAGACGGCAAAGGTGGAATCTACAACTTTGTTACCAAACGTGGTATCACCCACGAGAATGCTCGCCTCAGTTGGACACAAGTTGAAACAGGATCTGCCATCACATGGAAATACCCTAGTTGTATACTTAAAGGTGATAACTCCAGCGCCGAGTTCTACTCCGTAGCTGTCACCAACAACTACCAACAAGCCGATACCGGCACCAAAATGATCCACATCGGTAAGAACACGCGCTCGCGCATTATTAGCAAAGGTATATCCGCTGGTAAGAGTCAAAATGCCTACCGTGGTCTTGTGCGTGTCATGCCTAATGCCGAGAATGTGCGCAACTATAGCCAATGCGATAGCCTGCTATTGGGCGATAAATGCGGTGCACATACCTTCCCTACCATGCGCATTCAAAACCCAACGGCCATCATCGAACATGAAGCTACCACCAGCAAGATTAGCGAAGACCAACTCTTCTATTGCCAACAACGTGGTATCGGCATCGAAGATGCTGTCGGATTGATTGTTAATGGATATGCCAAAGAAGTGATGGACAAACTCCCTATGGAGTTCGCTGTTGAGGCACAAAAGCTCCTACAAGTCAGCCTCGAAGGTTCTGTAGGATAACACTATCAATAGATAATAACAGCTAACTATATTATTAAAACTATGAATGATTTTTTGAAATTTGCCGTTGACAAAGGCATGAACTCCATGCACGTAGAGAAAACCATGAACGCCTCTGCAAGCTACATTAGCCCATCCATCTTGGAGGAACGCCAACTCAACGTTACCCAAATGGACGTCTTCTCTCGTCTGATGATGGACCGAATCATTTTCCTCGGCACAGAGGTTAATGACTATACAGCCAATGTCATCCAAGCACAACTCCTATATCTCGACTCTGTAGATTCTGAGCGAGACATCAATATCTACCTCAATACTCCTGGTGGTAGTGTATATGCTGGTTTAGGCATCTATGACACCATGCAGTTTATCTCCTCACGCGTAGCGACTATCTGTACAGGTATGGCGGCTTCAATGGGTGCAGTACTGCTCGTTGCTGGCGAAAAAGGTATGCGCGCTGCATTGCCACATAGCCGTGTGATGATACACCAACCATTAGGTGGTATCCAAGGACAAGCATCCGACATCGAAATCACAGCACGTGAGATCCTCAAACTCAAAGATGAGCTCTATCAAATCATCTCCGACCACTCTGGTCAAACCATGGAGAAGATTCGCCAAGATGCTGACCGCGACTATTGGATGAAAGCACAAGAAGCATTGGAGTACGGAATGATTGATAAGGTGTATTCGAAAAAGTAGTTTAGAAGAATGGCGAATAAGAAAATAGAGAAATGTGCTTTCTGTGGACGAGAGATGAAGGATCTCTTTCGCGCAGACATTCCAGGCGTCTATATCTGCCACGAGTGTATCGAGACAGGACACAAGATGATCATGGAGCTGCAAATGCAGAAAACACAAAACACAGAAATAGAAGGACTTGAACTAGAAACATTGCCTAAACCTGCTGATATCAAGTCCTTTCTTGATCAATACGTGATTGGCCAAGACGAAGCAAAACGCTATCTGTCCGTAGCTGTATATAACCACTATAAGCGAGTGCTTCAACCAAAGGGAGATGACGGCGTGGAGATCGAAAAAAGCAATATCTTATTGGTTGGTTCGACTGGTACTGGTAAGACATTACTCGCTCGCACGATAGCTAAACTGCTGAAAGTACCTTTTGCGATTGTGGATGCCACGGCATTGACCGAAGCGGGATATGTGGGCGAAGACGTGGAGTCACTACTCGTTCGTCTATTGCAAGATGCCGACTATGATTTGCAAAAAGCACAACGAGGCATTGTATTTATTGATGAGGTGGATAAGATTGCTCGTAAGAGTGAGAACCCAAGTATTACCCGCGATGTTTCGGGCGAAGGTGTGCAACAGGGACTATTGAAACTGCTAGAAGGATCTGTAGTCAACGTACCACCTCAAGGAGGTCGCAAACACCCTGAACAAGAATTTATCCATGTAGATACACGCAATATCCTATTCATTTGCGGAGGAGCATTCGATGGCATTGAGCGCAAGATTGCGCAACGTATGAACACCCAAGTAGTGGGATTTGATGCACAAAAGAAAGCCAAGACTATTGACAAGAACAACCTCTTGCAATACGTAGCTCCACAAGACCTCAAGTCCTTTGGTCTCATCCCCGAAATCATTGGTCGTCTGCCTATCCTAACTTATCTCAAACCGCTCGATAAGCAAGCACTTCGCAACATCCTCACCGAGCCTAACAATGCGATCACTAAGCAATATAAGAAACTGCTGGAGATGGATGGGTATCAGTTAAGTTTCGCAGATGATATGCTGGATTATGTGGTGGATAAGGCATTGGAAAACAAATTGGGTGCGCGCGGATTACGCGGACTGATGGAGACTGTCATGATGGATGTGATGTTTGACTTGCCTTCGTCCAAGAGCCGCAAAAAAACATTTGAGGTAACCAAAGCCTACGCACAAGAGCGCATCGAAAAAGCCGATATTTATAAATTAGCATTAAGTGAAAATTAATCCTATAAACATGAAAAAAGTACTAATTATGATTACTCTTGCAGCCACACTGATGGGCTGCTGTGCTAAGAAGCCTCATTACGAGAGCGTCAACGATTACCCTGTAAAGCAAGGTTCGCTCACCGAAATGACTTATTCTCCAGAGAAAACCACTTTCTCTGTTTGGAGTCCTAATGCAGACACCGTGTATCTCAACTTGTACGCAGATGCGACCACTGCAGAACCATTGCAAACCCTCACCATGTGCCGTCAAAAAGATGGCAGTTGGACCAAGACAGTGAAGGGTGACCTCAATGGTCAATTCTACACATTCCTAATCGTAGAGCCATCTTCTCGTTGGACACTCCACGAGACACCAGGTATCTTTGCTAAGGCAGTAGGTGTGAACGGTCGTCGTGCGGCTATTATTGATTGGGCAACCACTAACCCAGAGGGTTGGGAGAATGATGTGCGTCCTGCTTTTGCGGGTGCGAAAGATGCAATCATCTACGAAATGCACCACCGCGATATGACTATCCATGCTACTTCAGGTGTACAGAACAAGGGTAAGTTTGTCGGTTGGACCGAGCATGGTACCAAGACCGCAGAGGGATTGGCAACAGGTATTGACCACTTGGTAGAGTTGGGTGTAACGCACGTACAAATCCTCCCTTCTTATGACTATGGATCAGTAGATGAGACTCGTTTGAGCGACAATAAGTATAACTGGGGGTATGATCCAGTGAACTACAATGCTCCTGATGGTGGTTATAGCACCAATCCTTATGACCCTGCTACTCGTGTGCGTGAGATGAAGCAGATGATTCAAGCACTCCACAAAGCTGGCATCCGAGTAATCTTAGACGTAGTGTACAACCACACCTTCAACGTAGAGAATAGCAATTTTACACAAACTTGCCCTGACTACTTCTATCGTCTGCATGAGAATGGCGATTTGGGTAACGCTTCGGGTTGCGGTAATGAGACTGCTAGTGAGCGTGCGATGATGCGCAAGTTCATTATTGAGTCATGCCGCTATTGGATTGAGGAATACCATATGGATGGCTTCCGTTTTGACTTGATGGGAATTCACGATGTGGAGACCATGAACCAAGTGCGTGCGATGATGGATAGTATTGACCCAAGTTTGTTGCTCTATGGCGAGGGTTGGGCTGCTGGTGGTCCATTGTATCCAGGTGATGAGTTGGCGATGAAGGCGAACATGCAGAAGTTGCCTGGTATTGGCGCTTTCTGTGACGATATGCGTGATGCATTGCGTGGCCCATTCTCGAATAATAACAAGGGTGCATTCTTGATTGGCGAGAAAGGTCATGAGGAGAGCATCAAGTTTGGTTTGGTAGGTTGTATCGAGCATCCAGAAGTGGATATGGAGCAAGTGAACTACTCTAAGCAAGCGTGGACGAGTCAACCTACTCAATCGATCAACTATGTATCATGCCATGATGATATGATGTTGACCGATCGCTTGAAAGCAAATAAAAAACTCAAAGCAGGCGAGTTGCAACGCCTCAGCAAGCTGGCACAAACAGCGGTATTGACCTCACAAGGTATGCCATTCCTGTGGTGCGGTGAGGAGATTGCACGCGATAAGAAAGGTGTGCACAACTCATATTGTAGTCCTGATGATATCAACGCAATTGATTGGTCATTGAAGGCAGAGAACTTGGATTTGTTTGCATACTATCAAGGTTTGATTGCTATGCGCAAGGCTCACCCTGCATTCCATATGGGTGATGCTGATTTGGTGCGTGCGAATGTGCACTTCTTGGAGGCTCCAGCAGGCGTGGTGGCATATCAGTTGAATGGTGAGGCAGTAGGTGATGAGTGGAAAACGATTATTGTCATTCTCAACTCTCAATTGTCAACTATCAACTATCAACTTCCAGAGGGTGAGTACCATGTAGCAGTAGCAGATGGCAAGTGCCCAGCAGCGGCTCAAGGCTTGCTCAAGGGTAGCGCAAAGGTTGCTGCGCAATCTGCAATGGTATTGTATCTATAATGAAAAAAACATTGGTTATATTGCTGCTAATGGCAGCAATGGGAATGTCGGCACAGGAAGTGCCGACATTTTTTCCACGCAAGTTCTTGTTGGAGCATTTCACAAGTGCGAATTGCAATCAATGTCCAATGGGAATGAAGTATATCGTAGAGTATTTGGACAAGCAGACAACACCCTATATCTGGGTGAGTCATCATGCGGTGTATGGCACGGATGAATATACCATCCCAGCGAGTAATGCCATCGCGATGAACTATTTAGGTATGAATACAGTACCTAGTGTGGTGTTTAATCGCAGTGAGCAAGATGGTCTCCTGGTGATAGGAGCTTGGAGTATTGAGAATTTGGTAGTGAAAGATGATAGTGTGGCAGAGGCATCAGTGGTTATTGAGCATCAGTTTGATGAGGGTAGTCGCCGTTTGGATGTGACAGTGAGCGGTCAGGTGGCAAATACGGATAGAAAGGAATATCTGCTTAGTATATTGATTAAGGAGAATGGTTTAGTGGGTAGGCAGGAAGATGCTTATTGCTCTTGGAAGGGAGCTAAGTGGAAAGAGTATATGCACCCTCGTGTGGTTCGCGATATGGTGACTGCTACTTTTGGCGATACGGTCAGGGTGGAGAATCAGGCGTATAGTTATACGACGAGTTATGTGGTTGATGATGAGTGGGTTGCGGAGAATTGTTGTGTGGTGGTGTATCTGACTCCGTTGGAGAAGAGTCCTGTGATCAATGCGGAGCAAGTGGCATTGGTGGCTGGTACTGAAGGTGGCGAACAGTATGGCCCATATGGTATCACGGAGGGTAAAGGTCCTAATACGAGTATTAGTTTTGATAGTGTGCGAGTGACAAGGTTGGGTAATGGTCAATTGGAGATGATGTTGATCTCTTCTAAGACGATTAAGACTAGTTATTTTGGTATTTGTAAGCAGGTGGGTTATGTGTGTGTGAATACAGAGGATAGTGTATTGCAGCCTGGCGTTTATGCGATAGAAGAGGGAACTGCTGATGGTACTATTACGGCAGGTTATCGTGTGGACGAGGAGGAGACGTTGGGTGGTTCGAGATTATTGTATGCTGTGTCTGCGGACTTGAAGAATGGAATAGTAACCCCTATACATATGTGGCGTATGAACACAGGTGAGATGACGATAGGTGCAGATGGTAATATATCGTTGAACTTCACGACCTATAATGGCACGAGTGTAACGGCGACAGCAAAGTATGACTTCTCGCCTGCGGCGACGGGAGTGGAGGATGTTCAGGAGTTCAGGGGGGTAGGAGTGAGGAAGGTGTTGAGAGATGGGCAATTGCTCATTGAGCATCAAGGACAATGGTACACGGTTTTGGGCTATAGGTTATAGGCGAAAGGCTAAAGGCTAGAGGCGATGGATATGAAAACAGCGTGGTTCGAACCACGCTGTTTTTTGTTAGGGGAACTAGTTGTACTAGTGAGACTAGTCGTGCTAGGGGCTCTAGGAGCTCTAGGAATACTGGTTTGCTAGTAATACTAGATATTATTTTACAAGTGCGCCGTTGGCGTTGTAGGTTTCTCCGTTGCGGATAATGAGGAGTTGACCATTGATTAGGCGCTTGCTGATATTGGTATTACCAGTGGTGATATCCTCTACAGCACTTTGAGCTGGGTTGTAGTGGAGTTTTACAGACATATCGTAGGAGTTGAGTGCATCTACCTCTACTTTCATCTTGCCATCTACTTTCTCAATAGTTACAGTACCATCTACCATGCACCACAAGTTCAATGGGTCCAAGTAACCTTCCGCATCTACAAAGCAAACATATGAAGGAAGTGGACCATCAGGTGCAACACCAGAGCAAGCTAGTGTGGTACCTGATTGCCATGAAGCATTGACAGGATAAACACCAGCTGGGAGAATAATATCAGGATCAGCTGCAACATCTTGATCTACAACGAAATAGAAATCTGCAGCAACTGTCTCGTCGGCATCTACCATGAACAACTCAATGAGACGATAATCCTCTGGTCTCCAATCTGTTACCTTGATGTATGAGTCAGGTCCAAAGGTAAAGTCAAGATCCTCATCTTCCTTATCAAATGGAATACGCTCGCGCGTATGTTTGGTTATGAAGGTGAGGTTGTATTGTACAGCGTTATCGCAGATGAACGAAGCTACCGCAGTGAGGATACCATTTTCTACGGTAACGGTCATAGTACCCTTTTGCACAGAAAACTCATCGTATGCTTTGGTAGTTGTATTCCTAACCTTGACATAGGTATCTGGCGCATAGAAATCGGTATGCTCAAAATTGCCATCGTTGTAGAAAGTACCTTCAATGCTCTTATTGGTAATGCGCTCCACATTCACTTTTGCCATCAAGTCACCATCGTCGCTCATACCATCTAGGATAAAGATACCAGAGGAAGATACGGCATTGGTGAGCAATACAGCCTCTTCGTTTTCAAGTCCGTCGAAGGTATAAGTGACAGTCTTTGTAGGAGTTGGAATGGTGTAGAACATAGAGATTTCGTATTGGATAGAGTCAAAGCCCAAAACGGTAGCTGTAAGGAAAGTAGTATCATTCTTTTGCCAAATCTCACCGCCAAACTCAGCGAATCTAACAGGAACATCTACAACATGTCCATCTTCTACAACGTGATGAATGAGGAATGTTTGTTCCTCAACGGTATTTGCTAAATCAAACTCGCCGCCCATCACTTGATCAATGTAGAAAATGTCAAAAGACACAGAGTACTCCTCGTTGTAGTTCGCCATTTGCAATTCCTTGGAGCCAAGTGGATCAATGTAGAACATAGTCTTAGAGATATTAGGGAAGTCCAAAACTTTGGTTTCTTTTACCTCTGGCACACCATAAGAAAGGTGCATGATGTAGTACTTGTAGTCCGTACCGAGCATGCGGATTTCTACTTGGTAGCCATCATTCCTGCTACCCGTAATCTTGAGGTTACAAATGATAGACTCAATAACTTCTTCCGTCTTCAAGTCAGTCAAATATACGTAGGAAGAACCAGTAGGATATTCAGCAGGAGTAGTGATTTTAGAGGCATTGTATGCAGCATTGATTACGTATTCAGATGTACTAGCATCAACCAAAATCGTTTGCTGTGACATGCCATAAGCATCGTTGATGATGGTGTTGGTAGAGGTAATCTCGATGGTGTCTTTAGCTTGTACAGGTGCCTCCATAGCGATGTTATAGAAGCAAGTGTCGGTGGTAAATGCCTCGCACATAAAGATATATGTCAGACCACCATAGATGTTCTCTGCACCATAGATGACACCTTCGAGCTCCATTATTTCTTTGGTTTTGCCATTGTGAACAATCTTGCTGTTCTCCTCGTCCATGAGTTTGTGTGAGTAGTAACCCTCTACGCCAGTCTCAGTGAAGAAAGTGAAGTCCACTGCGATTTCGCTATCTTTACCCGCAATGCGGAAACGGTCTTCTTCTGGGGTGATAGAACAGTTGTAGAGTGCAACATCCAGTTTGGATTTAGCTACAACTACTTCGTGTTCAGCATGTACTTTGAAGTAGCCGTATTCTTCGCCACCGATGCCGAGTGTGGCTAGGATAAGTGCATCAACGATGTATTTGATTTTGGTGTCGCTTACTTTCTCCTCTTGGATAGTCAATTCGCAAGTCTTGTAGTAGTGGGTCTTGCCATTTGCCTCTGGGAACATACACCATGAGAACCACTCGTCTAAGTCCTTTTCGGTGTATGTACCCGCCAATGTTTCAGGCTTGGCGTTATTGATGATGTCAAAGTTGAATTGATAGCGTTCGTTGATAAGTACGAAATACCATTCCGCATTTGTAATAACGGTGTCACCTTGACGACCTACCACTGTGTCAGCAGGGTAGAAGTTAGGGTCTTCGTAGAAGGAAGTGAAGTACACTTCAGTAGTGTCGAGGCCCGTGAGCTGTGCAGGAGCTTTAGCAGCATAGGTGGTAGCAGTCCAAGTAGCTGGTTTCTCGGCTACGAGTTTTGCTTGTTGGCGAGCAGGTTGCTGCTTAGATTGCAGGGTATTGCTCAAGTGCTCTTTTGCCATGAGGGTTTTCAAGGCTTGTGGCTTGGTCTGTGCAGTAGCAGCCAGAGTCAAGCATGCGAGCAAGATGAAAGAAAGAATTTTTTTCATTAGAATGATGTTTTTGTTGTTATTTTATTGGATTATTGTTCCTTGGAGGTTGTATTCTATATTATCGTAGTTGATGATGAGTTGACCATTGCGTAAATATTTTCGAGGTTGAGCAGTAGGTTTTAGCGGGTTGATAATACTTGTTTGGGTTGAACCATCGTATATGATGTGTACGGGAACATCATAGGAGTTGAAGGCGTTGACTTCGAGGTAGAGTTTGCCGTTTTTCTTAGCGACAGTGATAGTACCTTTTACCCACATATAGATATTGGTCAAATAACCTAGATTATCAACAGTTGCATAGAAAGGAGTAGATATTTGGTTTTGGTCATCAGGTCCTGCATTGCCGAGTACTGTACCAGGTCGGAAGGACTTGTTGATTTTGTACTCGCCTTCAGGGATAAGGATATCCGCATCGGTAGAGTCCACAAAGAAGTGCATCGCCATGAGGTCGGATTGGTCAGCCGCTCCGACAGCGAGGTATATCCATCCTTCATCTTCGGATTTATCCATGGTAGACAGAATATCGGCAGCCGTATATGTTCGCTCTATTGAGCCGAAAGGCATATCGCCACGCAGGTATTCGCGCTCGTAGTGAGCGGTCATAGTGATATGATAATACACGCTATCTGCACAAATGGCTTCAGCGACCGCGGTGATATTGCCATCAGCGTCCATGGTGACTGTCATTTTTCCCTTCTCTAGTGGCATGATAGCGGTCACGTAGTTACCATCCATCTTGGCAATATAGGTATTGCGGTATTCCATCTCCATTCGTCCACCTTCTGCACCAAACTTGCCGAACAGACCGTCATTGACAAATATACCTTCAATCTCATCAGACAATGGACTGAATGCTACTACATAACTGGTATCCGCAGAAGGACCATAGAGCTGGTAATAACCATCTTCGTTGCGCATGTCGCCAAAAGTGACAGGGAAAGAGAGTGTGACCGTGTCAATCGGTGTTGGTACGGTGTACCACAACTCAATGTCGTAGAGGGTAGCATCCATGCTGATGAGTTCGGCTTGCATAAAAGTCGTGTCCCCCACTTGGAAAATACGACCATTGATATCTGCCAATTCGGTGTAGGACCCCGTAAGCGAGTCTTTGACGCCACAGAAATCTCTATCCACATCCATGATAGAGAAAGAACTCTCCATAGGTATGTTGCGAACATTGATGGAGGCGTAGAAACGCTCGTCTTCGTTCTCGAAGAGCAAGTCATTATCCATATCGGGCGTAAAGAATGCTTTGGCGGAATGGTCAAAACGTACTACCACAGTATCTTTAGGCGTTGGTACAACATAATTCAAATTCAGATTATATACCACATTATTATCTCCTCGCATCGTGCCATAGATTGTCCAACGTCCGAACTCATCCAACATGACGTGTATGGTGGCATCCAACGAATATACTGTCTGATTATTTTGTATATCTTGCAATTCGATAGATAAATCGTCTTTAGAATAGCTACCCTCTTGGGCTTCTATATCCACCCAAGCTCCAGAAATAATGTATTGGTCGTTCTTCGCATCAAAACTCACCACACCCAATTCCTCAGAAAGCGCATCAGTAACAATCAGATTAGTGGCTTTAATATCCACATATTCGGTGGGCGCAGGGAAAGTGTTTGTCATCTTAATGACATATAATATAGTATCGCGTGTGAGGAGAGCCACATTCGCCACACATGCCAAATCATCGTTCTTGAGTTCGGTCGTTACTTCTGCTTGGATAGATAGAATATCCAATTTCTGCTCGTTGTAAAAGAAATACGTTTGCTGCAAATCAATATGCTTCATTGCATATTTACCAACCAGTTTGTTGCTATTGATAGTGATGGTGGCTTCTGTGTTATCATTCATACCTTCCAATGTGAAGGTATCTTCAGTGCGAGATAAGGTGGTATTGCTGATTTCTGCTGTAATTTGCTTGGTGGGTGTAATGCTATTGTGGATACATGTCACAATGTATGTAACACCATTTTTGCCAAGCAGTTGGGCATTTGCGATGGTTTGTGTAAGGTTGTCGCTCACTTTTTTCTGCTCCACCGTCAGGGTCACCTCCTCAAACAGCACATCTCCGCTGGGTGTATGGATATAGGAGTCTGCCATATTGATTTGATTGTCAGCAGAGGTGAACGTACCAAAACCGTTATTGGCTGGCGCATAGTATGCCAACTCTACTTTGTAGCCGTATTCGGGCTGCGAGGGGTCTGTGCCCTCAATGCGCATAAACCAATCTTTGTAATTGGTGTCGTAGCCGAATTGGCTAAAGCCAGCGAAGTTGAGAGTAACCGTCTCTTGCTGCTTGTAGGTGCCTATGATATGGAATACCTGGTCTTCTGCCGTAGGTTCTTTATCGAATGGGGCTGTAGAAAGGTTAGCATCTAAGATTTCTACTTTTCCATCCTTACTCCATGCGGCATTGCCTGTCAATGTGAGTTTACCGACAGTAGCATAATACACTTCATACGTTTTGTAACTGCCATTGTACTCGTTGAGGTAAATGGTAATCTTACCGTATGTATCGTGCTGACCATATAGTACAAGGTTAGCATATCTGCCTGTACCCTGTACTTCTTTGTTAGTAATGTCAAATTTGATTTCCTCAACTGTTTGTGCACAAAGATTCACACTACACAGCAGTGTAATCAAACAGGACCAAATGAAGACAATTTTTCTCATACCCTTACAAAACTATCTCATGATTGCACCTTGAGCATTGTATGGAATGCCATTCTTGATGATGATGAGTTGTCCATTTTTAATCACCTTGCTTGCATTTTCTGGTTGTTGCACTTCATGCAATGCAGTTGGATTGTCTTGCTTCGAGAGGTGAATATGATATGCTTTGTGATTTTTACCCAAAGCCACTATTTCTGCGGTATATCCTTTTAAGACATTACCAGCTATAGTGAGTGTAGTTTCATACATCTCAATCGTTTTTTCCGTTGCGGTTTCCGTAAGGTAAATCGTGACATTTTCACCTTGATACGTAGCAGCACTGACTTTCGCAGCACGGAACAAACCATCTATAGAATATTCTCCGTTGGAAGCATTGAGCATGATGGTTTCTTCTTTTGCTTGTGAACTATCCCACAGCAAATTGTAACAAGTAATATCCACCGTATCGGTAGCCACAATAGGTGCTTCAATTTTCAAGTTGTATGCAACTACATCTGGGCTCATAAATTGCATAGCAGGAATAACGTAGCCCATCTTGCCACTACTCAAAGTATCATAAATCACTTCCATCTCCAACTCTGATGGGATAAAGGTTTGTCCCTTGTGCGTAATGGCGGTATTGACAGAATCTACGTGGTAGTTTTTGAAGTAACCAGCTATACCAAATGCCGCTCTGATTGACAAGTTGATATCCAACTGCAATGCTTCGTCCTTAGCTACAAGTACAAAACCATAATCAGTAGGGTTGATTTGTGCGTCTAAAATTTCAGCCTCTACCACCTCAGTAGCGGTCAACACATCGTGTGTGGCTTTCACCAAGTAATCGACATCATCGGTTGATACGATAGTTGCCTCCAATGTGTAACGAGTAAGTGTAGCACTTGGTTTGCTCTCTGTAATGGTCAGCACACAGGTTTTGAAATTAATTCTCTCAGCATAAGGTTTTACTTGCTTATCATAACCATAAGTGTAATCCTCTAAGAAATCACTCTCCTGCAACGAATATACACCAACGAGGTTATCTCCATAAAAGTTAAAAGAGAAACGATAGGTATCATGCTCCAACTTCACTAACCAGTTGGCTGGAGTGATGATTGTTTCGCCAGTTCGGCGACTAACCGTAGTATCTGCAGGTGTGTAAATAGGATCTCCATCAAAGGCATCAAAGTTTACCTCTATCACCTCTTGTCCATAGGTGGCGAGTGCTAAAAAAAACGCACAAATAAATAGAACGAATTGCTTCATAATCGTAAATCATTATTGATTAATTATTATTCCTAATGCGTTGTATTTAATGCCTTTGTAGATGATCACAACCTGACCATTTTCGATTACCTTTTCCGGAACTGCGTTAGAATGGATATTATCAAGACCAGTATTTACTTCTTCTGCTGTCGTTGCATGGATATTATACCATACATGGTCTGAAGCAAGAATACCAATCGCAGCGGATTTATTTGTGTCTGCTTCTAAAACTTTAAGATTACCACGCAAGATAGTTAGCTTTTGTCCCGCTACTTTGACATAGGATCCATAAGAGAAACAACTCTCATCCACTCCATTGAGCCAGTTGCCATTAGGCACTTGGATCTTGATTTCGATAGCATCATTCTTTCCTGATACCGTATTGAATCCACTCATCTTACCGATATAAGCTTTGTAGATGGTATATTCTACTGTGTCATTAGGAACGATGTTTGCAGGATCCACGTATGGTGCACCCGTCAGCGTGAGAGCAAGGGTATCGCTTTCATATACAAATGAAGCCACGAACTTGGCCAGCTCTCCCTCTTGAGAAAAAACAGCAGAAGTGTTTTCAACTAAGGATACTGAAGTATTGTTGATAGTAGCAAAAAGGGCATCCGCAGAATAGGTGGCATATTGCTTTTGCATACCACCAAAGAGTGATATTTCGAAGGCGTAGCCTCGTGCATGGGCGGTTAGTTTAAGATCGTTTGGTTCCCAAAAATCTGGAGCCACTTCCATGTTATCGCTTACAATCTCTATGGTAGTTGCTTTCTTGGGGCCTACTTGTACATTCAGCTGATAGTCATATAGATATCCCAACATCTTGCCAGTAATAGTGATAAGGTCTTGATTTTTAGTAATCATCAATCCTTCGTCACAAAAAGCGGTTTCTTCGCCTGCCAACTGCAAGTTGCCAGCATATCCCGCAGCGGCACCTCCCGTATTATCCCAGCCATAAACAATCAAGGTAAGTGAGCCCTGATAGCCGACTTCTTCGGCAGAAAGGCCAGTAACTGTAAGAATCTCGCCAGTAGTGTAACTTGCGTTAGCACCAGCAGTAACAACAGCGGTGGTTTTAGCAGCAAAACCCATCGTAGAGAAAAGTAAAGCAGCAAGTAAAAGTGTAAAAATCTTTTTCATACTATGTTTGTTTTTAGTTGTAATACTCCATGCCTTTCATTATTAGCAAAAATATAAATAGCCCACAAAGGTAGTAAAAAATTGTCAAACTTGCAAATTTTTGAAATGAAAAAAGTTTTTCTCCTGCACCTCTTTATCAAATACTATGAGATTACTATGTGATTCCGCCTATACTCCCACCTCGCGCTCCGCGCGACATCATCTTACTAATAATGGCTTTGTATCCAATAAGTCATAAAAATGTCATATACGGAATAGACCCCTTGCTCTAATGTAACAAAGTCTTTTTCTAATAACCCACGAATAGCAGATTGTACCGAACTCGCAGATTGGAGTTTATACTGATTGACAAACGCAGATGATGTGATTGCTTTTGTAGCCCCATTCTTTGCCAGCGCAATAAGCACCATTTTTTGTTTTTCTGGAAGTCGGAAAAGCATCTCTTCGTAGTTATACGATTGAGTTTTTAGTACATAATTTAAAGCATCATTCACATGGTTAGGTTCGCACGATTCATTCTCTGCTGTATTAGCAAATAGTGTATTAAATAATTTTTGTGTGTACCATGTTACGCCACGACTGATTGCATAAACTGCTTCTGTTACTCCATGTGCTAATGTTCTGTTTCTTTCGGAAAATAGTGATTTGGCAAAAGCGTCATACGTGTTCATATCAATGGCATCAAGATGCATAATAGATACACTTTGATAGAAAGGTCTAGAGGCATTCATAAACATAGCACTCATGGTATGTCGCTGACTTCCAGAGAATATGAATTGTGCATTATGACTATGCTGTACGTATGTGCGCAATTTGGCTTCAATGTTTTTTTCAGGGAAGGTGCTAATTTGTTGAAACTCATCTATAGCCACAATACATGGTTTGTCAGCAGTTTCAAGATACTGAAAAATTTCCTCCAGCGTTGCTTCGCTCTCTCGAATATCTCCTATCTGCACGTTGAAGCTAGGTTCTCCCATTGGCGAGAAAGTAATACCTGGTTGCAACGAACGCATCGTTTCCCAAAAACGCTGCAAAGCACGTGTGCCATAAGGTTTTAAGCGCATAAGAATTTCTCGACTTAATTTTTGCACTAACTCACGCAAAGATTGCGTGTCATATATATCAATAAAGAAGGTGTAATATTGTTCTCGTATCTGAGGAAGAGCAAAATAGTGTTGGATCAAGCCACTTTTTCCCATACGGCGCGTGGCTACAAGCGCAACATTGTTGCCATTGGCTATTTCTCGTTCTAATTGAGCTGTTTCTTCCGCTCTGTCGCAAAAATAATGTGCACCTTCATATCCACTGATAATAAATGGGTTACTTTGAGTTCTCATAATTTTATTATTTTGCAATTATTATAAAGTAATAAAACAAATTTCGGCTGCAAAGGTACTACTTATTTTTGAATTGTGCAAGAAAAAATCGCTTAAAGGCGATTTTTTTGTTTAGAGGACGCCTCTTTGAGGCTATAGGACGGTGCACAGCACCTATGGGACGCGGCAGAGCCGCTATAGGTTATGGGACGCCCTGAAGGGCTATGGGCCATAGGGTCCATTACCCTATAGGCGGTACGCCGTCCATTAGCGAAGCGTCCATTACCCCATAGGTGGTACCCGTCCAAAAAAACAGGGCTCCCTCAGATGAGGAAGCCCATTTTTAGGTATGTATTAGTCCGTTTTCTATGTTCTAACAGCCACATTGTGGCGGTCTAACAGCGAAGCGGTCTAAGGTCTAACTTCTTATTTTACCACAGCACCTTGAGCGTTGTATTGAACGCCGTTCTTGATGATAACGAGTTGACCGTTGTTGATCATCTTCACTGGAGCTACAGTAGCGTTAAGGTTATCAACAGCGGTAGTAAGATTATCTGGCAATGTACCAGAGATGGTTACATGGTATACGTCACCAGTACCCATGCATTCAAATGTACCAGTAATAGTTACGATACCTCCACTTACAGTTGCTTCGACAGTTCCTTCTGCTTGGTTACCACCGTTTATGATGCCACCGTCAATGAAGAAGTTAGCCAAAATATTATCAGCTGTTAGCTCGTCGCATACCTCTACTTTGATAGTGTGTCCATCCCACTCGCCGGTCATATCAATGTAGTAGCCAGAAGTGTTTTCTGTAACAGTAGCGTTAGTGATGACAACGTCGTACTCAGCAGCAACAGGTTCTTCGTTGTATAGGGTGGCCCATACTTTCAATGTTCCGTCTCCAGATGTGAGATCAGCATACAAGACATCTGTTCCTGCCCAATCTGCGTACTCAACAGTAACTGTACCATACATGTCGTAATACTCAACTGTCTCATCACCATAATATACGTTTGCTACCTCATAAGTACTATGACCAGTATAGTTCTCAATGTAAAGCTCCAAGAACCATGACCAATCACTTGCAGCATAGCTAATAGACAATGTGCCTTCTTCTTCGGTAAAGAGGACAGAACCTTCCCATTCTTTGTATTCTGGCTCTACCACAGGATTATCACCTGTAAGAGTGATGTTGTAGATAGCACCTTCAGAATCTGTCGCAGTAGCAGTAAATGTGAATGTACCATCGCTGTTGTCAGCATAAACACCTTCAGAAGTTGGAGTTAACTCAGCAGCACCCAAGAAAATAGGAGCATAGTCTTCAGCAGCATAGGTACCAAATCCTTGGGTAGCACCACCTTGCCAAAGCATGACAGTCAGTGCTTTTTCCTCCCAACTACCTGAGAGAACGATGTTTTGACCTTGTGTAGAAACAGTGGCGGTGGTAGTAACGTCGTAGGTAGGAACTGGGTAAGTCACTACCAAAGTTTTAGTAGCGTATGTGTATGTAAACACATAGTCACCAGCGAGGTCGGTAGTGAGTTTGCCGTTGCCCTCACCATTCTCTGCAAAAGATGCTGAGTTTTTGTCTTTGGTAATAGTAATAGCGTTAGAGCCATACCACTGTCCGTTAACAGTGAGTTTGAGTTCATAATCTGTAGCTGCTTTCAAATTAAGAGTAACAGAAGCAGAAAGATAGTCATCAGCAACAGTCATCTTGTCGCCGTCCCAACCTGTCACACCCATTACTGATACTTGTGGGAGCAACTCTTTGAAGTTTTTATTCACATTTTCGAATGCTAGTTGGTCAGCAGATTGAATATCACCTACTACAATAAGGTATTTAACGCCAGTTGCTTCGTCCACATCTTTGATGGTGTATGAGTAAGTATTCTCCTCGCCAGTAGCCACCATATCAGGTTTGGTTTCCCACTCGGATCCCGTTACCTTGTCACCACCTTCCCAGTAGTGAATCTTAGGAGTAGCATTAGCTACAACAGTGATGGTGATGTCTTTGTAAGTTTTAGGTGCATCGGGTGCATATACAGACCATGTACCAGTAACACCAGGATTTCCCCAAACAGGAGAAGTACTAGTGATAGTGTATAGGTTCTTGTCATCGGTTGGAATGTCTAGGTCAGCTGTTTTTGCTCCCCAATCAGATACTGTACCTGAACCATTAACACGAGTAAAGATGATATTTTGATATTTACTCACATCAATATCAATATACCATAAATCTGTCTCACCTGAAACCTTGGTCATACGGGTACCAGGCCAACTTGTACCATCACCGGCAGTGCCCCAATAATGAGCGCCTACAGCAGCGCCGTCTGCCTTCCACCAATCTTGGGTGTTCTTGCAGTAAATTCTTGTTGTTGCTGCAAACATCGACATTACCATTGCCAATGCAGTGAATAACGTAAAGATTTTTTTCATAATAATAATGAATTTTAAGTTAGTAATAAAGTTAATTAAAAAAGTTAATTGTTTTGTTGATTATATATCTTAATGTTTTTTACTATATATGTTTCGTTGTTCGTGAAAGACATAGTTTTTAAATGCCTTGTGGGTTTGTTATATAATTTCTCGTAACAATTCTACAACTTTTTCGTCAGATATATTTGCCATTTCTGATTTGTCGTATATGTACAAATACGTAATAGTACCCTCGTTCTCTTCTAATATGATGTTGATGTGCGTAATCACACGCAAGCCACCACTCTTCCCTTTTCCTTTACTGCGTACCGCTAAGCGTATCTTTCGAACCCCTTCCCCCAAATCAGTCCCTAAGGTAGGGTTTTCTATAATCTGTTCTGATAGTGAGCGTATATCTTCAGATAAAGACCGATACTTTTTGAGCAATCGTTTAAATTGTCGCCCAAAATCTTTTGTAACGCGTAGCTGAATCATTTTGTTTCTTGCAGTAAAGAATCAAGTGATTGTATTTCGGCTTTACCAGTACGAAATTTTGCGATAGCTTGTTTGGCTTCAAAAATAATCTCTGTCGCCCGTGCGCTATCGTTTGATTCTAATTGGGAAGATAATGTCTTGGTTAGCCAACCCATTTTTTTCATCATAGCCACATATAACCTACGATCAGCAGATGGGATGTTTGTTATAAATGTAGTAGTACTCATAATGAAATAAAAAGTTAATTGTTTTGTTGATTATATAGTTTCACTTGATTCGAAATATATAGTTTCATATCCTCCCATGCATCTTCAATAAACATTCGTAGCATAAGCAACGCCAATGCAGTTCCGCCCACAAGACGCAACTCACACAAAGCTGGTTCCTGCATAAGTGCTTTTAGCAGTTCCAGAGTGTGGGGTTCGATTGTGCGTAATGATAGCATCTATAATCTTCTTTTTTAGTGTCAGTTATACAGCAGATATAACTAAGTGCCTCAGGACTGAGAGTGCGTAAACTTTTACAAACCTCTACTACTTGTTTTAACCCATAATAATCACGAACTAAACACCAGTCACTCCATTCGCCTCTCTCTAATACGCGTTGGATAACCTGCGCAGGGCATTTGTCCACATGAAAATCAGTTGGAGCAACATCCCAGAAGAGGTTCTTGCTAAAGTGGTGTATAGATGGTGCTAACATCATAGCATAGTGTTAATTAAAAAAGTTAATTGTTTTGTTGTATATGTACAAATACGTAATAGTACCCTCGTTCTCTTCTAACAACTATCTGCTACCTCATTAGAATCAATATCTACATCAGTACGCAGCTGCATATATACAATTATTTCGATTTCAACCTGCAAAATTACAGAAAATAATCCATATACACAACAATTTTAATAAAAAAATACAATTTAACGATATTTTTCGTATATAATAATAGCAACAAAACAAAAAAATAGGCTCCCTCAAAAGAGGAAGCCTATCGTTTGTATGTATTAGTCCGTTTTCTATGTTCTAACAGCCACATTGTGGCGGTCTAACAGCGAAGCGGTCTAACTTCTAACATCTCATTTTACTACAGCACCTTGAATGTTGTACTCTACATCATTCTTGATAATGATAAGTTGACCGTCACGGATAACTTTCATCGTTTCATTGCCAACTTGGATATTGTCAAGAGCAGTGGTAGGAAGTTTACCAGAGATGGTGAGGTCTAATGCAACGCCATTGCTTGTAGTAACCAAACCCTTAGCTGTAATGACGCCATCCACCGTAGTGAGATTGAGGAAGCAGCCATCAACACCACCTAACCATATTTCACTAAAGATATTCTCACCTACTACAACGTTAGAAATAGCATCTGCTTGCTCTGTTACGTTAGGATCGTAAACCAACACCTCTACTTTTACAGGATAGGTCAAACCGTCAGCCTCGTTGGTCCAATCTGCGGTCATTGTCAAAGCGTAGTTGCTTGTTGGAGCCTCAGGGAAGTCCTTCCATTCCTCTACCTCAACAAGAGCGTCTTCAACTACGATAACTACTGTTTCAGCAGGAGCACCACTCATAGTGAGGTGGAATTCATATGTCTCCGATTCACTCAGTTGAGCAACAATGACAGCTGTTGCAGCAGGTGCAGACTGATCAGACAGATCAATATCTTTGACATAACCAGAGAGGATAGTGAGATCATTGTCATTGAGAGCAATAGAGCTTTGTTCGAGATCCAATGCGAAAGTGCCATCAAGATTATCTTGACCGAGTACAAGGAAGACTTCAAGACCATATTGAGTACTTGGACCACCGCTAAATGATTGCTCTTCGGCATTATATGTCAAGTTGGTGATATTATCTTCCATAACTGGGTACTCAGGTTCAGATTCCAATACCACCTCTAAGGTATGGAGAGTAGCATCAGCAACGAGAGTGATAGTGAGTGTGTTCTCAGCAACAGCAACTGCGGTAGCAGCAGCGGTAGCCTCAACAGCAGCGTCAAGATCAGCAGTAGCTACCTCAGTAGCAGCATCCAAACCTGCGGTGATGTCAAGCACCTTCACACCAGCGAGGAGACCCTCAGCAGTAGCATAAGGAGCTACCATGAGGTGTTGCTCACCTACGGTTACGATAGAAGTACCGTTGAACTTCTTACCAAGGTCGGTAGAGAGAGCAACGCAAGAAGAAATCTCTACATTGTTGGTCTCTGGCTCAACGATCTCAACTGGGTTAATCAACTCTGCGTCGAGGATCCAGTTCATAACACCAAGAGGAGAAGCAGTCAACTCATATTGAGTACCAACGGTAGTCTCAAGAGCTACAGCATCAGCAACGTCGTAGAAGTGATAATAGTCGTTGTTGTTAAAATCTGGCTCAGTGTAAACACCATCGATTACGCGATAAGAAGATGTGCGTGCCCATGCTTTTGTTGCGTGGATACCAGTTGTGAAGATCTCCATGTTGTCAGAAGTACCCTTAACAGCCATGGTCAAACCTTGCTTGCTACGGAACCAGTTAGAAGACATCTTAGAGGTGAACAAGATAGCTGGATCACCTGCGAGGTTGTTCCAGAGGTAAACGCGAGTCTCACCACGTTTGTAACCTGCGTCTACATAGTCGTCACCTGATTGAGTTTGCATGTAGTTGATAGCAACGAGTTTGCCATCCTCAGTTACAGCGATATCAGAGATTGCGAGGAGGTCGCCTGCGTTCTCAGGATCGCGAGCGATAACGCCCTCTTGAGATACCTTGTAAGCTTCTCCATCGATAACGTTGTAGAGGTTAGCAGTACCATCAGCCTCGTGAGTGAGGACAACGGTGCTTTCGCCAACAGTGAGGGCGCGCTTAACCACACCAGTCATCTCAGTCTTCTCGAGCAAGTTGCCGAGGTGGAATGCGTACTTAGAAGCAGCAGGAGTCTCAACAACACCGCTGTAAGGCATAGCGTAAGCGATGATTTTCTCACCAGAGTTACCTACTACATAGAGATTCTCAGCATAGTCAACTGCGAACTCGTTGAGGTTACGTCCAATACCGTTAGCTACAACAGACCATTTCTCGGTCAAAGTAACTTTACCATCAGCATCTTTACCAATAGTCCAAACGCCGAAGTTACCAACTGTACCACTTGTACGAGCTTTACCCTTGAAGAGCATACCATTGTGAACCAATACACCATCACCACCATAGAGACCAGCGTCCTCAGTGTAGTAGTCTTGCTCACCTGCAGCATTGATGTGAACCAAGTTAGGTTGGCCTGCATTACCTGCACGGCTACCACCGAACCAATAGCCACCTTCACCGTCGTAGATAAACTCTACGTTGGTGTGAACAACACCGTAAGCACCACCATTGATAATATTCTTTGGAGTGCCTGTCCATGTAGTAGCAGTACCGAGAGCGTACTCATCCAAACGATAACCTGATTGGTTGAATGCAATACCCTTATTGTTGGTAGAATAGAGCAAGAGTTTGAGGTCTTCGCCCTTACCAATTACATCCATAGAGCAGTTAGGGCCTGCTACGAAGTTACTATCAGCGTCATAGATATTGTAGTCAGTAGCATCGTTGGTACCAGCGATAACTGGAGTCCAAGTTTGGAGATCTTTAGATACCTCCCAAACAACAACACCGTTCAAGTCAAGAGAAGAAACGAAGATACGTCCGTCCTCAGAAATCTTAACGCGCCATGGTTGGTAACCGTTAGAAGCGAGGATACGAGTAAAGTCGTTACCACCCTTGTAAACGGTAGAGTCGGTTGTGAATGATGGGTTGAATGCATGGAGACCAGCACCAATACCAGAACCGAGGTAACCAGCTTTATCCTTAACTATGTTCATAGCGTCAGCTACGAGGATACGACCGAAGTACTCAGACTCAGGATCTTTATCAATAGCTAAGCCGTGAGGGCAGTACATGCTGTACATTTTCTCCTCTTGTGTAGGAGCTTCTACAGAAGTACCCTTAACAACCACTTTCCATGTCAATTGGAAGCCTTGTGGGAGGGTCGCAGTAGGAATAGCAACGGTGTTCTTACCGATAGTAGTAGTACCAGGAACAGTAGCAACCACTTTGTCGCCCTTGAGAACAACTACATCCACTGAAGTAGCGTTAGAGTTGTTCAAGCGGTAGGTAACAACCAATGCAGTGTCATTGAGCTCAGACTCAAGACCGAATGCGAATGGGTTGAGTTTGTTCTCGGTGTAAGTTGGCTCTGGTTGCTCAGCTGCTGGTTCGTCGCCAGCAATGAGAGTGAAGTTGTATAGAGTAGCCTTACCCTCAGCATCAGGAGTAGAGGTAAATGCAACAATTAATCCATCAGGGGTGTATTGACCATCGCCATAAGGTTGGAGTTGAGCGTCACCATACCAGATGTTGCTAAATGCATCACTGAAGTAGAAACCATAGTGGTTCTCCAGAGTTGAGAGATTATTCAACCAGAATGAAACACCTGTCTCACCACCTGCAGAAACCATAGCCATGTTGCCTTGAGCCTCGAGGGTCAAGTTGTAGAGAGTAACATCAACGGTGTCTGTAAGAACAACTTCAA
>Ga0233364_1000011_pt1 | contig 28766 bp, 15 predicted proteins | sample ElkDunMinimDraft_19_FD_180675 | JGI IMG/M metagenome (GOLD analysis project Ga0233364, IMG submission 180675) | Fecal eukaryotic communites from dung pellets of Tule Elk in California, USA - Elk Dung C2 | ecosystem: Host-associated > Mammals > Digestive system > Large intestine > Fecal | place...
CAACCAAACATATATACCTACAGAAAAAGACATTAAAGAAATTGATAAAATAGAACAAGAATACCTTAATCTAGACTTCATCCATAGCCGATAAATACCTCTAAACACTAAACAGTAGCCCGTAACGGGCGTCCCCTAAACACTAACTATCTATCTCGCTGAGCTCCAACCATCGCATTTCTGCTTCATCCAATGCGTCTTGCACTTCTTTGTAGCGTGCAGATGCTTTAGCTATATCATCCGGATTGGTGGCTCCACCTGATAACAAGGCTTCCAATTGTGCTTTTTCTTCTTCAAGTTGTGGCATCTGCTTCTCCAATTCTTCCAGCTCACGTTTCTCCTTGAAACTCAATCTGCGCTTCTGCTCAGTCTTTGTTTTCGTGCCTTTAACCTCTAAACTTTCTCCTTTTAAGCCCTTCCCTTCAGGGATGGGTTTGGGGTAGGCTTCTTTCGCTTCCAACCGATACTGCGTATAATTACCAGGGAAATCTTGCACATGACCTTCGCCATGGAACACGAAGATATGATCCACTACTTTATCCATAAAATAGCGGTCGTGACTTATTACAATCAAGCACCCTTGAAAATTCTTCAGATATTCTTCTAATACATTGAGGGTAGGGATGTCTAAATCGTTGGTTGGCTCGTCCAGTATCAAGAAGTTCGGACTGCGCATCAACACTGTGCATAGGTGTAAACGTTGACGTTCACCTCCCGACAACTTGCTGACATAATCATATTGCTGATTGGGCGAAAAGAGAAACATTTGCAAAAACTGACTTGCTGTCATCTTCTGTCCGTTGCCCAAGTCCACCATTTCAGCAATATCGCGCACCACCTCTATCACTTTCTTCCCTTCATCAAACTGCAATCCCGTTTGTGCATAGTAGCCAAACTTTACTGTGCTACCCACGTCCCAACTACCACTATCCACAGGCACTTCGCCTAATAGCAATTTGATAAAAGTACTCTTTCCTGTGCCATTATTGCCTATGATACCCAACTTCTCATAGCGTGAAAATACATAGTTAAATTGGTCTAGAATCACTTTCTTTTTGCCTGTAGAAGGTGATACAAAGGCTTTGCATACATCTTTCGCTTCGAAGATCTTATTGCCTATATAACCTGATTTTATAGCCAATCGTACATCTGCTTCATTACGTTGCTGTTTAGCTTTTTTCTCCAGCTCATAGAAGTTATCAATACGGTATTGTGCTTTGTGTGCGCGTGCTTGTGGCATGCGTCGCATCCATTCTAGTTCGGTACGATAGAGGTTGCGTGCTTTTTCCACTTCTGCATTTTGTGCCTCAATTCGCTCAGCGCGTTTTTCGATATAATAACTATAATTGCCATGATAGGCATATAGACTATGCTCATCCAATTCAAAGATATCGGTGCACACACTATCTAGAAAATACCTATCGTGAGTCACCATGAGAATGGTAAGTGCTTTCTCGCCTCTTATGGTGCGATTGTTGAGATATTCCTCCAACCACACTACCGTATCCAAATCCAAGTGGTTTGTTGGCTCATCTAGTAGCAGGATATCAGGCTCGTCATCCAGTACTTCTTGCAAAAGCATTTTCTTTTGCTGTCCGCCGCTCAGTTTCAAAAACTCCTCGCCTTTCACCTCTAAACTATAGCCGCTTGCGGCGTCCCCTAAACAATCAACACGCATGTGTTGGGGCAAATACCTCACTTTCAAATCTTTGCGCCAAGTGATTTTACCGCTATCATAGTCAGTTCTCCCCATCAAGATGTCTAATAGCGTACTCTTACCAATACCATTGCGTGCGATGAGTGCAATGCGTTGCCCTTTGTTCACCGCAAAACTGATATTGCTAAACAATACCTTCGAACCCACAGATTTTGTGAGATCCTCTACTAATAGATATGGAGTTACAACTGCCATCTCTCTAAATTCTAAACAGTAGCGAAGCGTCCTCTAAACTATTTTACCGTATCTTGTGGCAATTGCAAGGTGTACAATATTGCTTCTGCTTGACGTAGTGCCGTGCGTTTCTTTTGTCCAGCGGCATAGAGGAATGTTTCGGCTGTTACTACTCGCCCATTCACTTGATCCAAACGCGTATGGCTCACATAAGGACCACCCATAGCTTCGCCATCCAATATCTTCCACAATCCGCGCACTTCTGTAGCATGCTCATCTTCTTGTACCACGATATTGCGTACTACAGGAGGCATCACCTTGTATTCCGTACCCATATATGATCCCTCAACGCTAGCACTTACTACGCGTCCCAATACCTCATCACGTTTAGCATTAAGATAATCCTGTGTGAAAGTGTTTTCATCGGTATAAGGATAACTATATACCACCAAATCGCGACGCATGCTGCCTTTGTTGTTGCAGCACCACAGCAGGCGTACTTCTGGAGCTACGGCGATAGGGTTGCGCAAACTATAGGTGGTGGCTCCTGCCAATGTGGTGTCCATAATCACCATATAATCTTCAGGAATCAGCATATCGTATCCCTCTGTTTGCAGAATTGCACGTGCAGCCTTATTCGTGCTAGCACGATAGAATTTCATTTGTCGTTTAATCTCTTGATTTACAAACCAATCGCGAATCTCCTCTCCGTGCTCCAACCAATAGGCTACAAACTCCTCCTCCGATGGCGATTGTACGCGGCAAATAGCTTGTGGAGTGGACCAATAGTCATTTGCTACCTTGGTTTTGAGTTGCGTGTATTTTTGTGGATTAATATCTACAAATAAGATATTACGTGTAGGTTTTAGCATGTCGTCAAACAATGCAGTCTTCACTTGTGTCAGTCGAAAGTAAGGCTCTACTTGTGGCATACATGGCATGTCTGCCCCCATGATTGCCTCCACCAAATCGTATAGGCTTGCTATAGGTTTGGTATAGCCTGATGCCTCATTCACCAACGACAGTTTAGCCACTTTATTCACTTGCTCTTGTGTCAATGCTTCATCGTTCATTACCACTAAGCATTCATAGATGGATCCAGTGGCAGAAGTGAGTGTACGCCCTGTGCCTTTACCACAACTCACCAATATAATGGCCACCAAAAATACTATTCCATGTAATTTTTTCATTGCTGTAATTATTTTAATCCGTTGCAAAATTACTATATTTTTTGCACATATGCAAATTTTTTTGTACTTTTGCACCCACAATTCCAACTTCTTAATTCATCATTCTCGATTGCTATGCCACTAACTGAATATATCGAACAACATTCTTCGCCCGAGAGCGAGGCTTTGCACCTCATCACCCATCGCACGCATTTGCGTGTAATCAATCCGCGTATGCTGTCGGGGCATGTGCAAGGGCGTGTGTTGAGTATGATCAGCCAGATGATTCAGCCCAAGCGTATCCTCGAATTGGGAACCTTTACTGGCTATTCGGCTTTGTGTTTGGCAGAGGGCTTGCATGAAGACGGTCGCCTCATCACCTTGGAACACAACGATGAGATGGAGGATTTTATCCGCGAGAACCTAGCACTTTCTCCGCTGGGTGAAAAGATCGACCTTGTCATTACTGATGCCAAAGAATACCTTTCAACGCTTAACACGCTTGATACCACCAAATTTGATTTGGTCTTCATTGATGCAGATAAGAAGGAGTATTGCGATTACCTAGATTTGGTGCTTCCCTTGATGCAACCAGGAGGTTGGATCTTGGCAGATAATACGCTGTGGGATGGTCATATCATTGATTCGGCTTATGATAAAGACCGCCAAACTATCGCTTTGCGCGCTTTCAACGACAAAGTAGCGCAGGATCCACGCCTAGAGAAAGTCATCTTACCTCTCCGCGATGGTCTGACGATAATTAGGGTAAGATAATTGTTATGATTTCTTTGCTATTCTCTCCTATATGTGTTATAACAATCGTTATTTTTTGAAAATTTTCCATATGTGGTATTTCCGAATAGATTGTTCTGTGCATGATACTTCTGATATATGCAGTACAAAACGTTTGTAGTAGGATATTAGTAAGGTGGTGATTGGTAAAGCGATGATCATACCTACAAATCCGAGTAATGATCCCCAGATTGATAGACTGAGTAATATCCATGCAGGTCCCATACCCGTGACATTGCCCATGATCTTGGGTACAAGCACCATATCTTGGATTGTTTGTATAATGATAAACACCGTAGCGATGCAAAGCATTACGACCCATACTGGGCGACCTGTCTCTGCCGACTGAATCAAGCCGAGCAAGATACATGGTGGAATGCCCAGTGCTTGCATATATGGCACCAAATTTAGCACACCGATAATCAAACCAATACCAATGCCCATTGGTAGGCCAATAATTTGAAAACCAATGGCAAACAAAATACCTACAATACTCGCTACCAGAGCTTGCCCGCGGAAATATGCATTCATATTGCGGTCGAGATCGTTCATCAACATTTGTATGCCATTGCTGAAGCGTTGAGGGATGTATTTGTGCCAATTTTTGCTGATTTTCTCATAATCAATGAGCAAGAAAATGATGTACAAGATACATACGAATCCAATTGCCAAACTCATTACGGCATTCACGCCGCTATTGATCCAATCGCCTAAAATAGGAAGTGCTTTTTGTATGCCGCGCTGCAATTCGGGCGAGTGGAGCAGTGCGTGGATATCCATGCTTTGGATAAGTTCCTCTATCTGCTCGTTGACGCGTGGTGAGAAATAGTCGTTGTCATTGAAATTGGCGACATAGGTCTTGACGCTATTAGAGAGCGAAGTAGCTTGTTTGCTAATAGCAGGCACGAGAGCCGCTATGGCGCCCGTCAGTACGCCAATAACTAATAAGATGGTAACAATTACGGACATGACGCGGTTTTTTAATCGGCATTTATGCTGCATGAAATTCACTATAGGCGCTAATATATATGCCACTACAAAACTAATCAAGAATGGTAGCAATACACCGCTCAAACGATGGATTAGTACATATAACGCAACCAATACTGCAAGTGTGATGGCACTGCGGATGATAGTAGTGCGATTAATCGTAGCATGACAATTCTTAATACTTTCTGACATAATAACTCATTTTACACAAAAATCATGCAAAGATACAAAAAAATACATATAAAAACAAAAAAATGCAGAAAGTTTTACATGCTACTTGATTTTTTCTTTAGACTGTCTGATGCAGATTGGGCTAAGTCAGTAGATTGTTGTGTCTTAGGTTATAGGTATAGGAAAGAATAATGGTGTAAAATGTAGTACATGACCATTGTTTTTATTATACAAAAGTATTTTTTTTCGAAAAATGCATTTTTTTTTCAAAAATATTTGGTCATGTCAAAAAAAAGCAGTACCTTTGCATCCGCTTTCGAAAAGGAAGTATGCGGGATGTAGTTCAGCCCGGTTAGAATGCCTGCTTTGGGAGCAGGAGGTCGTGAGTTCGAATCTCGCCATCCCGACTAACCCAAGAAAGAGACTTATTAAAGTCTCTTTCTTGTTTTTTGTAATTTACTCTTCTGGAGTATAGATGTGAAAAAGCCCGAAATTTCGGGCTTTTTCTCATCTTACTAATTCACCTTGTATTGCAGTACCTCATCCGCTTGCAGTTCTTTCAACCAGTGAAAGAACGCTTGATTCATACGGATTGGGCTTGCATTGAATGTTATCACATTTTGTTTGATGGTGTCGAATATCTGCACACGCAACGGAGTTGCACCTGCATGTTGTTGGGTCATGTCCGACAAACTATCAATCAAGTCTGGTTGTACATTCTCAATTGGTATTTGCAAGGTAACGCTTTGCAAATCCTTTTGCGCCTCTTGTATCAGTTGTACTTGTTGCAATGCAAACTCATACTCCGCTTCTTCTACAGGTTTGGGCTTAAACCACTTCATATGTGCACCTCGTTGTTGCATCACGCCAGATAAATATACATATACATTGGGTTTGAGCAATGCAGCGAAACGCTGGTAAGTCTCGCCAAATGCGCTAAACTGATAGCTGCCAGTATAGTCCTCAATCGTATATTTACCCCATGGGTTACCCTTTTGCGACATACGATCTTCTGCTGCCACGATAATACCGCCCATATGCAATGGTTGTCCAGCACGCTTCTCAATCCACTGATTAGGAGTGAGTTTTTCTTTTTCTTCATCTTCTTCCTCACTATCGTTGTCTTGCGAGGCGGCGGCGTTGCGCGCGGTTGGTGAACTCCATGCATCAAACTGATGCATCTCTTCAGCAGTGATATTGCACAACTCGCGCACTTCAAATTCCCATTCATCCAATGGGTGTGCCGATAGGAAAATGCCGATAAGGTCTTTTTCTTTGTTAAGTCGTTCGATGCTTGACCAGCGAGGCACGACTGGCAATTCTGGACGTTGCACCTCTACACCTAATCCTCCAAAACCATCAAACAACGTAATGGATTGCTCCTGTTTGTCTTGTTGATAGCGGTTACCATAGCGCATCACTACTTCCAACATGTTTTCACCCTTGCTATTGGTATCAAATAGCTGCTCGCGATAGAACCCATCAAAGCAGTCAAACGCACCTGCCAGTGCTAAACTCTCTACCGTCTTTCGGTTGCATGATTGTAGATTAACACGTTCCAAGAAGTCGAACAAATCTTTATACTTACCATTCTTCTCACGTTCGTTGATAATCGCTTCTACAGCACCTTCGCCAACGCCTTTCACTCCGCCCAAACCAAAACGCACATCGCCTTTGCTATTGACGGTGAAGTTCATCTCCGACTCATTCACATCAGGTGCAAGCACGGATATCTTCATCGCCTTGCACTCGTCCATGAACTTCGTTACATCTTTGATGTCATCTTTCGCCACAGTCAAGTTGGCTGCCATAAACTCGGCAGGGTAGTGAGCTTTGAGATAAGCGGTCTGGTATGCCACCCACGAGTAGCAAGCAGCGTGCGATTTGTTGAACGCATATGATGCAAACTTCTCCCAGTCTGCCCAAATCTTCTCCAGCACTTTCTCGTCGTGTCCGTTGCTCTTACCACCATTGATGAACTTAGGTTTCAACTCCGCCAGCATTGCCATGATCTTCTTACCCATTGCCTTACGCAGCTGGTCACTCTCACCACGAGTGAAGTTGGCCAACAGACGAGACAGCAACATCACCTGCTCTTGATATACCGTTACACCATAGGTGTCCTTCAGGTATTTCTCCATCACAGGTATATCGTATGTCACGGGTTCTAAACCATGCTTACGGCGGATAAACTGCGGAATATAGTCCATTGGACCAGGGCGATAGAGGGCGTTCATAGCAATCAGGTCACCTATCACAGTAGGCTTGAGTTCCTTCATATACTTGCGCATACCTGCCGACTCAAACTGGAATACACCTACTGTTCGTCCCTCTTGGAACAATTTGTAGGTCTCTGCATCGTCAATTGGAATGTGGTCAATATCAATGCTGATGCCATGTGCCTTGTATATGTTTTGCAAACACTCCTTGATGATAGTCAGTGTTTTCAGTCCCAAGAAGTCCATCTTGATCAGTCCCACACTTTCTACCACGTGGCCATCGTATTCCGTTACCAATACACGCTTGCCCGATTCGCGATCTTCCACTGTACTTAGCGGAGCAAACTTAGTCAGGTCATCCGCACCAATAATCACACCGCAGGCGTGCACACCTACTTGACGGATCGTATCTTCCAACTGTGCTGCGTAGGTGAGCATATTGCGAATTTGTGGTTCATCACCATTCAGCAGCATGCGCAATTCATCCACATACTTGTAGCAGTTCTTAAGATTAACCTTAGGCGATTTGCCTTTCTCATCTTTGATATTATCTGGGAAACTGCGATCTGGGATATAACTCTTAATTTCATTCACGCGAGGCAAAGGGATACGTTGAACACGTCCCACGTCTGCAATCGCAGATTTAGTTGCCATCGTACCATAGGTGATGATATGTGCCACCTGTGTATGTCCATACTTATCGCTCACCCAATCCAACACTTTACCACGACCAGCATCATCAAAGTCGGTATCGATATCGGGTAGGGAGATACGGTCTGGGTTCAAGAAACGTTCAAACAGTAGGTCGTACTTCAGAGGGTCTAAGTCGGTGATTCTCAAGCAGTATGCTACTACCGATCCTGCCGCACTACCACGACCAGGACCTACACTCACACTCAACTCCTCACGTGCTGCACGGATAAAGTCCATCACAATCAAGAAGTAACCAGGGAAACCCATCGTCTTCATGATATGCAGCTCAAATTTAATACGCTCCTCTTGCTCCTCTGTCAGTGTTTCGCCATAACGCTCGTGTGCACCCTTGTATGCCAAGTGCGCCAAGTAATCCGCCTCCAACTTGATGCGATATAGTTTGTCATATCCACCCAATTTCTTGATTTTCTCGTTGGCTTGCTCCTCATTGAGCACCACATTGCCGTGCTCATCGCGTGTAAACTCCTCAAATAGGTCTTGCTCTGTGAATTTATCGCGATAACTCTCCTCAGTGCCGAACTCTTCTGGAATAGGGAATTTTGGCATGATTGGTCCCGAGTCAATGTCGTATATCTCCACCTTATCCACAATCTCTTGTGTATTCTCCAGTGCTTCAGGGATATCGCTGAATATCTCTGCCATCTGTTCGGGTGATTTCAGCCACTCTTGCTTGGTGTAGTGCATGCGATTCTCATCGTCAATAAAGTGGTTAGTACTTACGCATACCAAATGGTCGTGTGCCTCTGCATGCTCTTCTTCTACAAAGTGTACATCGTTTGTGGCTATCACCTTTACCCCATGCTTCTTTGCCAATTCCACCAATACGGGATTTACTTCGCGCTGTACTTGATATACGTGCTGATCAGCTCCTGGCTTAGTGGTTTGGTGACGCTGAATCTCAATGTAATAGTCTTCGCCAAATAGGTTCTTGTACCACTCTATCGTTTCCTCTGCTGCTTGAAAAAAGTTTTCACTTTTAACATTTCCGTTTTCACCTCCCATAGCAGACATACCCTCCATAATCTTCTGTGGCAACTCACCACCTAAGCAGGCTGAACAGCATATCAATCCTTCATGAAACTCTTCCAGGAGGTCGCGATCGATACGTGGACGACGATAGTAACTGTCTTCCATAAAACTAGCACTCACAATCCTACACAGATTGCGATAACCTTGCATGTTTTTGGCTAGCAATATCAGGTGCCAACCACTTTGGTCCACGATATATGCTTTGCCTTCTGCATTCACAGCTTTTAAGTCTTTGTCGCGTTGCAAGCGACTACGACGTGCGCAGTAGGCTTCTACGCCTACAATCGGTATGAAAGGCACAAACTCGGTACCTTCTTCTTTCGCCTTCTCTTTGAGTTTTTTGTTAGTTTTTTTAGTGTAGTCAAGGAGTTCCTTGATACCATACATGCATCCGTGGTCGGTCAATGCGATAGCGGGCATACCCATCTTAATGGCTTTATCCACCAAATCGGGTACTTTGCTCATGCCGTCGAGCACAGAGTAATGTGAGTGTACGTGTAAGTGAGTAAATTTCATAGTTGTTTAATGTATTGTAATATTGGTTCCTAATATATTATATAAGGTGTTATTTTTTTTGATGAATAATTGTCCATTATACCATATTTTCTCCACCTCGTATGCGTGGTAGTCATCCACGTATGGCAGATTATTTCCAGTACCTTTGCCATAGGCTTCCCATAGGTCGGGTATGCCATATCCATATTGCTCATGGGGCGTTGTGTAGCGGTCAGCTGAGCGAATAATACGCTCACGTATTTCCATATTGCTTGCTGTGGGCAATGCTGACCATAGACAGGCTGCTGCACCTGCTATCAGTGGACAAGCAAAACTGGTACCATTACCATTCATCACCCATCCATCACTCGGATTGAGCAATGATGTCTGTTTACCCACTGCGCATACCTCAGGTTTAACTCGTCCGTCAGCCGATGGACCAAACGATGAGAATGCTGCAATCTCACCATCAATATCCACAGCACCTACCGTCAAAATACTATCTGCATCGGCTGGGGTAGATAGGTAATGCCATGCTTTGTTGCCATCATTACCTGCTGCTACCACCAATAACATACCCTTGCGTGCGGCAATTGCGGCGGCTTGTGCACCACGAGAGATACGACCATCCATATCGGCGTAAGTGAAATCGAATTGCTCGTCATCAAAGGTTGTATATCCCAATGAGGTAGAAACAATATGCAACCCCAAGGAATCAGCCATTTCAATGGCTGCTACCCAGTTATCAAGCTCTTTAGGGCTTTCGGTGTATTGCTCTTCGGTGCGGAAGAGGAAGTATTCGGCTTCCACTGCAGCACCTTCATAGTCCGATTGACTTGCTAGGATAGCGCCTACACACAAGGTACCATGATTGCCTGTGCTACCAAAGAAATCATCTTCATCATCCGTGAAATCCGCATATCCTAACCATTGTGCTTTAGGCAGTGCAGACATGGTGTTGGCATTGTAGAATCCTCCATCAGCCACTCCAATACGTATGCCCTTGCCTCTATAGCCTGCTTGGTGGAGTGGTAGCAGGTTGAGTTGATCCAATTGCTCTATGCTGGCAGGTGGTGGGGGATCACTCGGCAAACTATTTTCTTCTACCATTCGTTTGCGAAGGGATACTGAAGCCTTTCCCAATGGGAGTAATCCCTCTTCTTCCCTTGTCAGATAGACTGTATCCACAAAGTCGAATGCTTCAATTTTGGCAATCGTTTGGAGGTTTGTTGTCACAGTCGCTCCATTTATCCATCGCGATGTGTGCAGCACTTTTGCTCCCATGGCTCTCACCGAGTCCAAATAGATAGGCGATACCTCATAATCCAACGAATCAATGGCAATTCCTCGTTGCTCGCGCATCTCCATTGCTACATCGCTTAGGCACACGCGCTCACTGCCCACCTTATCGGTGAAGTGAACAAAAAAAACCGAAAGAATCAGTAATAATTTCATCGCCTTTAATCTCTCTCCCTTTAACCTTTAATCTTCTCTCTTTTCCAACAACACCACATTCTCTACGTGATGCGTATGAGGGAACATATCAACTGGTTGCACTTTCACCACACGGTACTTGGTATCCAACATATTCAAATCGCGTGCCTGTGTAGCTGGGTTGCAACTCACATACACAATGCGCTTAGGCTCGGCAAACAAAATCGTATTCACCACATCCTCGTGCATACCTGCACGAGGTGGGTCAGTAATAATTACATCTGGGCGTCCATATTGCGCGATAAAGTCCTCATTCAAAATGTCCTTCATATCGCCTGCGAAGAATAGGGTATTATCCAATTTATTAATCTTCGCATTAACTTTGGCATCCTCAATTGCTTCTGGAACATACTCAATACCAATCACTTGGCGTGCTTGGTGTGCTATGAAGTTGGCAATCGTACCAGTTCCTGTATAGAGGTCAAACACCAATTCATTGCCTGTCAGTCCTGCAAATTCACGTGCTACTTTATAGAGCTCGTATGCCTGCAAGGTATTGGTTTGGTAGAAGGATTTAGGGCCAACCTTAAACTGCAGATTCTCCATCTGCTCCATGATATGGTCTTGCCCGTGAAAGACATGCACTTCTTGGTCACCAATGGTGTCATTAAACTTGCGATTCACCACATACAACAGACTGATAATCTCAGGGAAACTATCGCGGACATACTCCATTACGCGCATATCGGGTTCGTCTGCCCATACTATGATGAGCATAATCTCACCCTTATGGTTTGAGCGCAAGATTAGTGTACGCAATTGTCCCTCATGCGCATGCTCATTATAGAAGGTGATACCCAATCCTCGTGCATACTCGCGTATGCCATTGCGGATGCGGTTGTTAATATCGGGCATAAGGTGGCACTCGGTAATATCTAATACCTTATCAAAGCAGTTCGGGATATGGAAACCTAGTCCGTGACTATTGTCCACGTTCTCTAGTCCGCCTGCGGCGCGGATCGCATCCCAACTCAGCCATTTGCGATCAGAGAAGGTAAACTCCAACTTATTGCGGTATTCATACACCTCTTTACTACCGAGGATAGGGGAAATCTCGGGGAGTTCAATCTTACCGATACGCGTAAGATTGTCCACAATCTGCTGTTGCTTATGGCGCAATTGCTCTTCATAAGGTAGTATTTGCCACTTGCAACCACCGCACTCGCCATAGTGCTTGCACACAGGCTCGCACCGCACAGGTGATGGCTTCACGATACGCTCCACACGTCCTTCCATAAACGAGTGTTTCTTGCGTGTTACCTGTATATCCACAATATCGCCAGGTACGCAGTAAGGCACAAATAGCACCATATCATCCACACGCGTAAGGGCTTTACCCTCAGCAGCTATACCCGTAATCTCAATATTTTCCAATAATGGTAAATTCTTTTTCTTTTTCATCACTTTTTATGTCTAACTTCTAACAGCACTGCGGTCTCTCAGCCGAAGGCGGTCTAATATCTATTTTATTTCATCAACCATTCAATACTTGCTTTGTATAGCGCATCAAACTCATATGCACTCTCTAGCATAATGCTCCAGCACAGCGTTTTTGCGCCACCTTCTTCTATTTTGTCATACCCAATTGCTGCTGCCACATTGGCTTCTGGGAAACGTGCTACCACAATGCCACCCTCTGCGGGGTAGATACCATCCGCATTCTCGGTATGGATTATCGTGTCGTTGGGCTCAGTGCGGAAGGTGTAATTGCCTTTTCCCAACTGACGTTCGATGCGTATCTTGCCTGTTTTCGAAGCGTTGGTGGTGCGGAACTCATAATGCAACTGATTCTTGATAAACGCCTTATCCTCCTCGCTGGTCATGTCGCTCGCGATGTACGCACCTGCTAGCAACAGGCGACCGCCATGTTGCAGATAGTGCGTGAGTGCGTGTTGCAAGTTCATCGGCATACAGTGGAACGAAGTATCCTTACCCATGATAGTGGTCTTCTGCTTGCCCAATATCACGTCCACAGCATCATAACCCGCAATGCTATCCAATGCATCCACACCAGTTGTGACATACGAGTAACCCATCTCTGCCAATACCTTGCCGTGCATAGCAGAATAATCAAACGTGTTACCCACAGTAGGATGATCCATGTGGTCGCTATAGCACATGCCCCAACCACAGTTGTCATCCGTCACCCATTCGTTGCGACTATCAAAGTCATACACCTCACCGATATAGTTCACGCCCTTGCCATATGGCACAGCATGGCTATTAGGGCGAATACCGCCATAGATGCTATCGCTCCACCATTCAGGACCGCTCACGCGGGTAAAGCCGTTTACAATCAGCACGTTGCCCTTATCCTCAGGAGCAATATATGCCGACAGTAATTCGCTTTTGAAACTCAGACCACCTGCATTGCCTGCTGCCACGCGAATATCGTAGCGTGTACCTGCTTCAGCAGTAAATGTGTATTCATTCTTTGTCACGCGTACACCGTTATTCCAATCGCCATCATTTGTGCGGATATAAACGATATAGTAGCTTGGCTTCGCCGTTGGCTCCAACACATCTAGAGTAGATTGCCAACTTACTCGTATCTCTTCGCCTAATCGACTCATCGCCATACCATGTACAGGCAATGGTTGCACTACATAATCCGTACCATATTGCTCATGGATAAACTTCAAGAACGATTTGTACATTGCACGTGAGATGGTGAAGCGCACACGAGGATCAAGACCATATTGCATATCGGTCATATTTTGGTGCGAAAGCAATTCCAATAACACAGCTGGCACTTTAGGGTGACGTACTTCGGCATACGATGAGTTATCCAATTGACGGCGGGTCCATTCTGGGGCATACAATGCACGCATATCTTCCACGATTTGTGTTTGCATATAGTCTGCTAAATCGCGATTCAGTATGCGGCTTTTGCCTGTAGGGTAGGTTTTGCATTGCTCGTCGTCGTGATCTTTGTATATCAGGAGTGTACCCACCATATCTTTGCGCACACCCGCATCGGTGTGGAATGCCAAACTAGCATGCAATGGCACATTCAATCCTGCTTGATGAGGGTTAGCTGCGCTACCACCTGCCAGGTAGTTCACCCAGATACCACGTGCTGCGTAGTCGTCCACATAGTCGTTTTTGCTGTCGGTGTAGTTGTAGATGCTATCTGGAATACCTGAGTATTGCATCCAGTAGCGTGCTGCTTCGATATAACGTGGCAAACCGCTGGTCACCGCATTAGCTTGATTCTGAGCCAATTCCTCCATATATTGTACGCTGTCCACGATTACTTGCTCATCGGGTAGTGTGTTCGACGATTTCACATTCTCAAAACTATCTGGTTGCTTGTAACGTGCTACGCTTCCCATACCGCCACCAAACTTCACCGCGTCAGTAGTCACCACGTCTTTGCCATTAGCCGCTGCGGCTATACTCACGTAGTTGTTTGCCTTGTCGCCGTCAAAGGCAAACGTGCCAAGATACACCCATGTGCCACCGCCCATCTTCTGATTCACAGCAAAGGTGGTTTTTTGTCCCTTATGAACCACAGTATATTGTGCTTTGCTGGTACTATTGGGCAAGGTCTTATAGCTCACATATACCGCATATTCACCTTCTGGCAACGATGGCGTATATTTCATCTCACCTTTGGTCTTGTTACCTGTTGTTTCTGTGGCATAACAACCCAAAGTAAAAGGATTCTCCCCTTCCATCAGTACACCATCTTCATCTCTTCCCCAACCACTTCCTTCTTGAACCACATTGAACAATGTTGCACCACTTTGAACTGCATCACGATCATCTACCACCTCCTCATGCGTTTGCGTGTCGCGCTCACGAGGTTGTACTACCACCGCACCTGCATTCTCCAGCATCGGTACCAAGAATGGCATGGTATAACTGGTTGTATATAAATCCTCCACCGTACTCCATACCTTTGCTCTTTGCCAACGCCATGACTCCGTAGGTTGATGGAAATATTGCCCATGACTTCCCCATAGAGCGATATGCTTGCCGTCCAGACCCTGCTTAGCCGTGTATGGACGAGAGGTATTGGTTACCCATTGGACAGTAGCGGGTAGGGTATAACGTTCATTCTTTGCGCGATGACGGTGTACTGTCGTCACCAGTTCGCCCACCTCGTAGCCATCCGTGTAGATGCTCACTTTGCCTTGGTTGTTACCCAATATCATCTGACTTACCAATAGGCGCAGGTCGCGCACCTCACTGTTGCTCAAAGATACTTGGCTCAATGTGCGATTGGTATAAATGAATACTTGTGAATTGCGAACTCGTACGCGACTCACCGTCACGTTGCTCGTGTACGCGCGTGATTTAACAAAATGGGTCAAAGTATCTGCTAATGCTTGTTTGTCAATAGCATACAAACCCGTGCCAATTGCAATGGCAAAAACTAAAGTTAAGATACGTTTCATAGTGAAATAAAAATATGCGACAAAGGTACAACAAAAAATGCACATACGCAAGTAAACGAACGTATTTTTTTTGAAAAGATAGACTTATCTATCAATTGGGTTAGTACCAATGTACTCGGTGGGAGTTTACTCACAAGAGAGTACATAGGTACTAATTCAATGAAAGGCGAAGCCGTATTTCAAAAAAAATATGTGAGTTGCTGAAGTATGTGCTGCATCGTGCGAACGTAGCTTCGGGGGAATTGTGACGATATAGTTTTACTATTGAGTCACAAGGCGGCGTCCGAAGGTACAACAATCCCCTCTCCCTATCTTTCCGCTATCTTTCCGCTATTAACTACGGTAGATATACGGTTGATATACGGTACATACACGGTAGATACACGGTATATTAGTATATGAACATTATATGTTCCTCTGTACTGCCCCAACAAATGGAATTATGGTGGACATGTGTAATATTTGGATTTTTTTTGCAAATTCTGTGTAATAAATTTGCTCAACTAAAAAAAAAGTACTACCTTTGCAGCCTGATTCACAGAAAACGGTTAAGACACTCTGTTTGATGACGCTAAAAACGGCTACATATTTCGCGACTTCTTTTTATGCCATAGGGTGTAAGATTTGTTGGGCGGAGTAGTATAAGTAAAATGGTAGGTAAGGCAATCTATCATTTTCTTTTTTTATTCATCAAACGGTATATATAAGATGTTATAGTGAAACGAAGTTAAACAGCAATAAGTAACAAAATGCCCACACCCCAGTTTATAAATAGAACAAGTATGTTGGCTGACTCCGACTATGTTCAGTGGCTGTCTGAACTAAAGCAACGCTATCGCCAGAGCCAAGCGAAAGTTGCCGTACATGTCAATCATGGCATGTTGGAGTTCTATTGGTCATTGGGTAGAGATATTGTTGCGCTCAAAGCAGAAAGCAAGTGGGGAAGTAATATTTTGCAACAACTCAGTGCTGATTTAAAGGAGGCTTTTCCAAAGCAGACAGGTTTTTCATATACAAACATCAAGTATATGAGACAATGGTATTCCTTTTATTATGAGCAGATTACAAATCGCCAACAACCTGTTGGCGAAATAGAAAGTATAAATCGCCAACAACCTGTTGGCGAAATGGAAAACCAAAATCGTCAGCAGCCTGCTGACGAAATGGTGATGCCTGATAAATTTGCTTTTGTACCTTGGGGACATCATATAGAACTCATATCCAAATGCCACTCACTTCAAGAGGCATTCTTCTATATAAACCAAGTTATCAATGGCAATTGGAGTAGAGGACGATTGGAGGATGAAATCAAGGGCGACCTTTTTGCTCGAAAAGGTGGTGCGATTACCAATTTTGACAACACACTCCCCGCTCAACAGCAGACGCTAGCACAAGAGATACTGAAAAGTCCGTATAACTTTGCATTCTTAGAGATTCAAAAAGAACACGATGAGAAACAGTTAGAAGAAGCATTGATAAGCAATATTACTCGTTTTTTGCTGGAATTAGGACAGGGATTCTCTTTTGTAGGGCGCCAAATGGAATTGCAAATGCCAGGCGGACAAACTTTCTATCCCGATTTGATTTTCTATCATATTCCACAGCATAGATATGTGGTGGTCGAACTAAAAGCAGTGAAATATATTCCAGAGTTTGCTGGCAAACTTAATTTCTATGTGACTGCTGTAGATCAATTGATGAAAGGAGAGGGAGATAATCCAACAGTGGGACTCGTGATTTGCAAGTCCACAGATAAAACTGTAGTAGAATGGTCGCTAAAGGATATTTGCAAACCCCTTGGGGTTGCCACCTATCAATTAGAAGAGGTGGTAGAGCGCACGGTAAGAGAAATTGAAGCGCAAACTCAAATGCAAGAACAAAAAACAAATTAACAACAATTTATAATTAACTTTATTTATTAACAAAAAATTCAAAATTATGAAGAAATTATCTTTCTTTTTGATGGCAATGCTCTTCTCAGTAATGAGCTTTGCTGCTGAAACGGTGGCGTACACGCTAACCACTGTATCTACAGGAACGGGTAACTCACATACGGGTTACGCTAATGCTGTGGATTACACTAGTGATGGCATTACTTGGAATGTCACTGGTAACTCGAACATGGTTCCATGGCGTATTGGCGGTAAAAGTATTACAAATGTTGATCGCGCAGTTTACACCAAAACGGCTTTAGCTGCAGATGTAACTAAAATCGAAATCACTCATGGAACAGTAAACTGTACCCTTAATAGTTGCACTCTGATTGTTTCAGATGCAGCAAACGAAGCTGGCGAAACTTTTGCTGTTACTGTTGCTCAAAACACCACTTCTACTATAACCCTCCCTGAAGGTGATTATAGTAATAAATTTTACAAGTTAGTGTATAATGTAACCAATACTTCAGGTTCTAACAAGTTTGTTCAACTTTCTGAAATCAAATTCTATACAGAAGTTCAAACATCTATTGAAGCTCCAACTTTTACTCCAGAAGAGGGTAAGGTGGCTGCAAATAACACTTTTGCAGAACCATTTGCATTGACAATTGCTTCTGCTACTGAAGGGGCTACCATCAAGTATACTTTAGACGGAACTGATCCTGCATTGGAAACAGCTTTGACCTACGAAGCTCCTATCACTATTTCAACAATGGTTCAAGTTCGTGCTATTGCTGTAAAGGGAGAGGAATCTAGTGTGGAAGCTACTGCTACATACATCGTGGCATCTACCGAAGAAAAACCTTATACCGCAAGCGAAGCTATTACTGCACAATCATTAGGTTTGGCTGCTAGTGTATATGTAACAGGTACTGTTAAAACAATTGAAGAAATTTCAACACAATATGGTAATGCTACTTACAACATTACGGACGGTGTAAAAGAATTGAAGATTTATCGTGGTAAAAACCTTGAAAATGCTAAGTTTACTAGTGAAGATCAATTGCTTGTGGGCGATGTTGTTGTCGTAAAAGGTGATTTGACATCATACAATGGCGCTGCACAATTAGGTCAAAACAACTATCTCATTTCTCGTATCCCTGCTGTAGTTAACTACACTATCGCCGTTTCTGCTAACCCAGCTGAAGGTGGTGTTGTAACTGGTGGTGACGAGTATGAGGAAGGCGCTACTGCTACTCTTACCGCTACTGCTAACGAAGGTTACGAGTTCGTTAACTGGACAGAAAACGAGGTAGAGGTTTCTACTGACGCTGAATATACTTTCGAAGTGCTCGCAGACCGCGCTCTCGTTGCTAACTTCGAGAAAGCTGCTCCTGCTACCGAGACTGTTTACTTTGTAAATGCTCAAGGCTGGACAGGTACTATCAATGCTTACGCTTGGACTACCGATCCTAATGCTGCATGGCCAGGTGCTGCTGCAACCAAAGAGGCTGAGCAAATCGCTGGTTATGACGTATATTCTTACACAGCTGAGGCTGGTAAATATGCTAACGTTATCTTCAATGGTACAGGTGGTCAAACTGCTGACCTCGTTTGGACTGCTGGCAAATATTATGTCCTCGATGGTTGGTACACCAAAGAGGAGGCAGAGGCTAAGCTTGCTACTCCTATCGTTGATGAGGTAGTTTACTTCGTTAACAACAAAAATTGGAGCAAAGTGAACGCATATGCTTGGGATCCTGCAAATGCTGCATGGCCAGGTGCTGCTGCAACCAAAGAGGCTGAGCAAATCGGTGGCTTTGATGTATATTCTTATTCTGCTGCTCCTGGTACTTACCAAAAAGTTATCTTCAATGACGGTGGCTCTAACCAAACTTCTGATATGGTTTGGACTGCTGGTAAGTATATCGTAAACAACCAGTGGTACACCAAAGAAGAGGCTGAGGCTGCTCTTGCTGCTCCTGTAGTTACTACATGGACTATGGTAGGTGATAAGGCTTTGTTCGGCACTGATTGGGATCTTAATGCTACTGCTAACGACTTGGTAAAGCAAGAGGATGGTTCTTGGGTTCTTACATTGACCAACAAAACTCTCGCTGCTAAATCATACGAGTACAAAGCTGCTAAAGATCGTTCATGGAATACTACTGTTCCTGGTGGTGACAACGCTAAGTTGACTATCAGCAAGGCTGGTCAATACGACGTTACTTTCACACTCAATGCTGCAGCTACTTCTGTAGCTGCTAAGGCTACTTATATCCCTGCTAAGTACAACGTAACCGTAACTGCTGAGAACGGTACTGTTGAGGGTGCTGGCGAATATGAGGAAGGCGCTACTGCTACTCTTACCGCTACTGCTGCTGAGGGTTACGAGTTCGTTAACTGGACCAAGGGCGAGGAAATTGTTTCTACCGAGAACCCTTATACTTTCAATGTTACTGCTGACGTAGTTCTCGTAGCTAACTTCAAAGCAGTTGAGCCAGAGGTTGAATGGATGCCTATGGAACTTGAAATCAACAACTTGACTACTGAGGTAATGGAAGTAGCAGGTGCGAAATATTTGATGATGATGGGTGGAAATGAAGAGATGGGTGAAAGCGTAACCCTCTTCCTTAACAACTATGCGGATGTTGATGATGACTATGAGGTAAATGCTGAGAGCTCACTTATTGTCTATATGGGTTACGAATTTACTGTAATGGAAGGTACTATCAGTCAAACATCTGAGACAGAGAAGGGTACTCTCTATACAGGTACCGTTTATGCCTACACAGGATCAGGAGATGAGACAATGTACGCCGCATTCACACTCACTATGTATGCTACTCTTCCCGTTGAAGTAGAAGTTACTGAGGCTACCGCACGCGTTGATGAGGAGACGGGTGCTCTTGTTCTCAATGCAGAGTGGACAAAAGATGGTGTTACTTACCCAGTATTTGTTTCTGTAGCAGGTTACGAGAAGGGCAAGGAAGAGTACGCAGGTGCTCAAATTAGTGAGCTCCAAATAGGTGATGATGACAATTGGCTTGATTTTGCAGTTGCTAATGCAGTTGCTGTTAATGAAGATGGTCAAGACATCTCTATCGAGGGTGAATATACCAGCTGGAATACAGGTGCTACATATGTTCTCAATATCTCTGGTAAATTGCCAGTTGTTGAGCCAGAAGTTATCGCTTACGAATTGAACGGTGGTGAGTTGCCAACTGTAGAGGTTCCTACCAACGCTGAACTCTGGGAGGCATTCAAACCTTACTACAACACATTCTATGAAGAGGCGCGTGCTGATCAACCTATTACAATGGTTGCTACCTTTATGACTCAAGGCGAGAAAATCTTTACCGATGCTACTTCTGAGTACAAATGGTTGGGAGATTACCTCGTTAAGATAGCTACCGAACAAGGTTACACAATCAACTCTGAAGCTCTGTGGCGTTGGCATGCAGACGCATTCTTCCAATGCAACCAACATACAGCTTGGCCTAAATCTGCTGACTTCACCGAAGCTGGTAAGCCAGAGAACTGGGGTGCTGCATACGAAGCTGCTCATGAGGTAGTATTGCCAACTGAGCCAGTAGCTGAGGACTATGTATTGCCAACTCCTACCAAATCTGGTAGCACCTTCAAGGGCTGGTATGACAACGCAGAAGGTACAGGTGAGGCTTATACAGTAATTCCTGCTGGTTGGGCTGGTACTCTCTATGCTATTTGGGAGCAAGGTACTACTACCGCTCTTGAGAATATTGCTGTTGAGGGCAAGGCTGTTAAGGCTATCATCAACGGTCAATTGATCATCATCAAGAACGGCGTTCAATACAACGCTCAAGGTCAAGTGATTAAGTAATCTACATTGATCATATGCTATCAAACAAGGAGTCGTTATGGCTCCTTGTTTATTTTTTCGCAAAAAAACAAACATTATTTGTTTATATCAAAAAAAAGTAGTACCTTTGCAAACGTATTGTATTTGACAAACAATTAACTTAATTTATAACTTAATTTAAACAAAAGGTTTTATGAAAAAATTTACTTTATTTTTAAGCGCATTGCTTCTTAGTGCAATGAGTTTTGCAGGTGCTTTGGGAGAAGGTTATGCTAAGGTAACCAACATCTCTACATTAGCTGCTGGTGACAAAGTCGTTCTCTATTCTGACGACGCAGAACTTGGTATTACAGGCTGGGATGGAAACAAAACTGCTACTGCAGCTGCTACTGGTTGGGTAGAATATGTAGTAGAGGCAGCTGATGGCGGTGTGCTCCTCAAAGATGGAAACGACTATATCGCATTGACAGCGAAAAATGCTTTTCATTACAAAGCTACAGGTAGTGTTTGTAAAGTAAATGCTGCTGGTGTGTTGTATATTACATTAGATGGTACAGACTATTTATTGTATGAAAATGCAAACAATGGTAGCCCACTTTATCGCATGTATGTAGATAAAACAGGTAATGCACAATACAAACCATTCTATGTTTATGAAGTAACTGGCGAAGGTGGCGAAACTCCAGAGACCCCTGAAAACCCAGAGACTCCAGAAACTCCTGAGACTCCAGAGACTCCAGAGACTCCAGAGACTCCAGAAGATGGTGCTACTGTAACCTTTGACGCTGACGTAGATAATGCTGGTATTGGTACTGATTCTGGTAACGCAACTGCTTATTCCCTAACTAAAGATGGTGTAACTATAAATGTATCAAGCGGTGTTCTTGGTACATACAATAATGAAAGCCACTATCGTATTTATAAAAATCAAACATTGACAGTTTCTTCTACTGTTGGCAATATCACAGCTATTCAGATAACTTGTACAGCTAATGATGATGCTAAATACGGTCCTGGTTGTTTTACAACATCTGCAGGAAACTACACTTATGCTGCTGCTGAAGGCACATGGACAGGCTCTGCTACAGAAGTAGTGCTCACAGCTTCTTCCAACCAAGTTCGTGCAACTCAAATCGTTGTAACTTTGGGCGAAGGTGGCGAGACCCCAGAAACTCCTGAGACCCCAGAAACTCCTGAGACCCCAGAAACTCCTGAGACCCCAGCTGAGACTATTACTATCGCCGATGGTCTTGCACTTGCTGATAACGCAACATGCGTTTTGAACCCATTTACTGTAATTTATGTAAGTGGTTCTTATATCTATATTGAGGATGAGTCTGCTTATGCACTTCTTTATCAATACAACTTTGGCTTGAAGGCTGGTGATAAAGTTACTGGCTTGGAGGTTACCAAATCTACCTATCAAGATATTGCACAATTTAAACCAGTATCTACTTCTTTGGAAGGTTTGACAATCGTTGCTGGTGAGGCTCCTGAAATTGACGAGATTACTTCTGCTCCTACAGTAGCTGACAACCACTTTGTAAAATTGGTAAACGCAACATTGGCTGGTGCAATCGTAGCTAACGCAACTGTAGTTGCTACATGCTCTGACAACACGACTATCAATATCTACAGTAAATCTGATTATGCAATTGAAGAGGGAAAAACTTACAATATCATCGGTGGTGTAACTCAATACAAAGGTGTTATCCAAATCCAAGCATATGAAGTTGAGGAGTATGTAGGAAATGCTACTACTGGAATTGTTGTAGAGAACATCCTAACTGATGATAACCTCGTAAAAGTATTCGAGAATGGTCAACTCATCATCATCAAAAATGGTGTTAAATACAACGCTCAAGGTGCTATCTTGAAATAAGATGATAACAGTAATGAATTTTTGAGACTATGAGTGCTTATCACTCATAACTCATAACTAAAATGGGCTTCCTCGCAAGAGGGAGCCTATTTTTTTGGTGAGATGGCAATACCTATTGGTATTTTCTATTTTTTCGCGGGGTTATGTGAAGGTAATGAATAGTGCGGTTATTGTCCGGTTATTGTGCGGTGTGAGTAAAAGATATAAGAGACGTATTTGCCACAAAAAACGGCATTGAAATAAACTTTCTGCTATTTTTGTTTGCTCATGTGTATTTTTTGTTGTACTTCGATGGCACCTCCCACTAAAAGTGGGTCCCTCCTCGAAGCTACTTTCGCACCATGCAGCCCATACTCCAGTTCGCTCGAAATTAATCACGAAATCGGTTACACCTCTTCATATCCCACTTATACACCTACTCGTAAGCAAGCTTTCAGTAGGTGCACAAGTGTGCTATGAGATAGATACAATCTATCTTTTTGCAAATAATTTCTCGCTATACTTGCGTATGTGTATTTTTTGTTGTACCTTTGCACTCAAATTATCAACTATCAACTGTCAACTATCAACTGTCAACTGTTATGCTTATTTCCAACCGTATTGCAGCACTTGAAGAATCAGCAACTTTGCAAGTAGCTGCGCTGTGCCAACAACTCCGTGCAGAAGGAGTAGATGTGATTGGTCTTTCATTGGGCGAACCTGATTTTCCAGCTCCTGCTCATGTCAAGCAAGCCGCTATTGATGCTATCAACAACGATATCTCGCATTATGGTCCTACACCTGGTTTCCCTGCTCTGCGTCAGGCAATAGCTGAAACCATCAACAAGGACTTGGCTCCTTATCCTGTGCATCCGTATAATGCAAACGAGATTGTGGTGTCTGTAGGAGCTAAGCAAGCTATCTGCAATGCTATAGAAGCATTGATTGGTCCTGGCGATGAGGTCATTATGCCTACACCATGCTGGGTAAGTTATGTGGAGATGGTGAAGATTGCGCAAGGTAAGAGTGTATTGGTCAAAACTACGATGGACAACAATTTCTGCCTTACTGCTGAGCAACTCGAGACTGCTATCACTCCTAATACCAAACTCCTTATGCTCTGCTCGCCTAATAACCCTACGGGCTCAGTCTATACGTTGGAGAATTTAAAGGCTTTAGTGGAAGTGCTGAAGCGCCACCCACAAGTGGTAGTACTTGCAGATGAAATCTACCAACACATCCTCTATACAGGCAAGCACGAGACTTTGGCACAGTTCCCAGAGTTGGAAGACCGCCTCATCATTATCAATGGTGTGAGCAAGGCATACGCCATGACCGGTTATCGTATTGGTTGGTTAGCAAGCCACGACAAAGACTTAATCACTGCGGTAAAACGCTTGCAAGGACAAGTCATCAGCTGTGCCACTACCATTGCGCAAAAAGCAGCAGAGGCTGCATACACTGGCTCACAAGATTGCGTAGAAGAGATGCGTCAAGCCTTCCATCGCCGTCGCGACTTGATTGTAGGTTTAGCAAAGGATATCCCTGGCATGAAGGTACTTGAGCCACAAGGTGCGTTCTATCTCTTCCCAGATGTGACAGCCTTCTTTGGTAAGCAATACAACGGACAAACCATCCACAACGCCGATGAGTTAGTCACTTACCTCTTGCAAGAGGCACACGTGGCATGTGTATCGGGTAGTGCTTTTGGTGAAGACAACTGCATTCGCTTCTCCTATGCTACCAGCGAGGACCTCATCATCGAAGCCATGCGCCGCATGAAAGAGGCATTGGCAAAACTCGTTTAAGACACAACTCGCCCAAAGGGCGCATCACTTCACAAAGTGACATTGCCTCGCGCACAGCGCGACACAACATAAAAAAGGAACCATCACTGGTTCCTTTTGTCATCTATTCACCGCTTTTACGCGATAGCCTGCCGTTCGGAGTTGAGCCAGCAAACCATCTTCGCCACCTAAATAAATAGCATTGAGCGTGATAAATGCCTTACCTTCACGGAGGTAGGGCGTCAATCGTTTCACCCATTGCTTATTGCGTTGGGCATATACCTGATAATCCGAGTAGGATAGCGATGTTTGGTTATCAGGTCCTTTGACAAAATACGCCATATCTGCCAAGCGACCATATTTATACATGGCAACCAACTCTCGCTCAAAACGTACTTCATGTTCGGGATACTCCACCACTTTCAGCAGCTCCTCGCATTGCCAACGAAATGGCTCACGGTCAAAGAGCATATACATCGTTTCGCCTATGTCGTCTAATCCATAAACAGGAACCTCATTTTGTGCTGCTACTTTCTCAAAGAAAGTCTCCATCGATCGCTCTTCATCGTACTTTAGCCATGTTTTCATCAGTTCGTTGCGATACATCTCTGCAAGATACGATGGCTTCATTCTGCCCAGTTTATCTAATCCCATACCTAAATTAATGCGAAGAGCCTCGTCTATCTCCCGATATTGCTCATCGCTATAGAAACTGCGCAGTTGTACCGAATCGGGTAGGAGGGCAGCTTGTCGTAATGCTGCAATGGCTTCATAGTCTTGCATAGCAAATTCGGTAATCACCTTGTTGCACTCAGCATAGCATTTGAAGGCATTGGGGATGGTGTCAATAAACTGCATATCCACCATGCGATTAGTGGCCAAAATATAGGAAGGAGCAGCTGCCGAGTTACCCGAGATACGGTAAAGCACTTGGCTCATGATGGAGCCAGGAGTCAAGAACCAAGAAACAAGACAAATAAGGATTATTCGTCTAGCTGTCTTTACTCCTTGTTCCTTATTCCTTGTTCTTATTATCATTGGAAGCGTGAGATTAAATTATATGCTTGATAAATACCCAATTCGCCTGCCTTACTCAAATCAGCAATGCCTTTTTCATGCTTGCCAATGTAGATATAGGTCAGACCGCGGTTGAAATATGCTTCCGCAAAGTCACCATCTGTGGTGATAGCTTGGGTATAGTAGGATATTGCAGCTTTGAAATCTTGCTGTACGCAGAGCATGTTAGCTTTGTTATAATATGCAAAAGAGAAGTCGGGTAGGTGATTGATTACATAGTCATAGTCACGCATCATCAGTTCAAAGTCTGCTTTGTCGGTCGCCTCACCCATTGCACGCTTATATTCCAACAACTTATACCGCCAGTTGGCACGGCAGAAATAGGCGAAGTATAATGTACCATCCATCAGTATGGCACGGGTGACATCGTCCAACGCTGAAGAGTAATCTTGCACCAATGCAAACTCAAAGGCACGCGCAATGTACGCAGCACATAGTTGTGCATTGTTTTGTGAATGAGGCATTGCTATTTGCTCGAGCAAGTCAATCTGGTGCGATAGGCTACTGATTTGCGCGAAGTGCTGATTCACCATATCCGCCGTGAGGGTTATCTCCAGGGTGGTGAAGCGCAGTGGGGCAGGCAATTGCATAGCGCGGTTGTACGCATCTACTGTAGCATGCGAGTAATTGGTTTGGCGCAGTGAGTTGGCATTGGTATTGGATGCGTAGTATGAGAGGAAGATATTAGGCTCATTCACCACATCTGTATAGCGTTTTTGTACCGTACCACGGGTGTCGCTATCGTATTTGTTCTCCTCATCATTAGCTTCTTGGTTTTGTGCTGCAAGGGCAGAAAACTCTTTGCGCCGGTCGCGCTGTTGTGGCTGATTCTCAGCCAATTGCATATTAGTCTGTAGCGATTGGATACTATCTTTCTTTTGTTCAAGACCGTATGCTTGTTGGCGCAGTTGATAGGCCTCTTTGCCATGTCCGAGTGAGGTCTCGGCTTGAGCGGCGAGGTAGTAAGCAGGTAAGAAATAGGGATAACGCTCGATGATGGTATTAAAGTCATTGAGCGCCTCTTGCCATTGACGCAGTTGCAGTTGCACCATACCGCGTTGATAGTACAGTTCTATCCTATCGGGTGCAAAGTTAATAGCCTGTGTAAAGTCCTCCAAGGCACGGTTGTAGTCGCCCAATTCCTGTCGTAGTACACCGCGGTTGTAATAGCATTGTGCATCGCGTGGCGAGAGTGCCACCGCCTTGTCATAGTCCGCAAGGGCACTACGGTAGTTATGTTTGCGATAATAGATGATACCGCGATTGATGTAGTCGCCTGCCCATTTGCTACCATACTCAATAGACCTGCTGAGTGATGAAAGCGCATCGTCTTGATTGTCTTGCATGAGTTGCACCAAACCCAATGCTGACCAGTTGGCTGGGTTCTGCGAGTCGTATTCCGTAGCTTTGGTAAAGGCATCTAAGGCACATATCGTGTCATGGCTACGCAAGCATATACTACCTTTCTCAAAGTGCAGTGATGCCGATTGTGGGTCACGATGGAGTAGGTGATTGATATCCCGTAAGGCGAGGTCATATTGCTCCATCTCTGCCAGTACATCTGCGCGCATAGCGATATAGGTCCTATTCTCAGGGGCGAAGATAAGTGCCTCGCTGAAATCGCGTTCTGCTTTCTCCAGTTGGTCGGTTTGGCGGTAGATGAATCCGCGAGTATAATATGCTCCTGGATGAAACGGATTGCGCGCTATGGCAGCGTTGCAATCCAACTCTGCACCAGTATAGTCCCCTAACTGAATCTTAGCAATAGCACGCAGCAGATAGGGCTCGCTAAGATAGGGTTTGAGCTTTATGACCTGATTAAAGTATTGGATACTAAGCACATAATCATCAAAGTATAATGCGTTGCGCCCAATTGCTGTAATACGATCGGTATTGAGTTGAGCAAAACTGGAGCCAAGAGCTAAGAACCAAGATCCAAGACAAATAAATATTATTCGTCTAATTCGAAAGTAGTATGTCTTAGCTCTTTGTTCTTTACTCATGATGTCCATTACTTACACCCTGCCTCTGCATCAAACCACTCTGGCACATCAAACTGCTCCTCTACGCTGTAGCCCAACTGCTCATCGGCATACACCTTTTGCATATAGATCGACCAGATAGGAAGTGCCATGTTGGCTCCTTGACCTGCTGCCATGTTGTCGAAGTGGATACTGCGGTCTTCGCCACCGACCCACACACCGCTCACCAGCGATGGTGTGAAGCCTACAAACCATCCATCGGAGTGGTTCTGCGACGTACCCGTCTTACCGCCCATCGGTGCTTTGAGTCCGTAGCGGAAGCGTGCACGCACACCTGTACCATGATCCATCACATTGCGGAGCATGTATATCATCTTATACGAGGTAGTCTCGCTAATGATCTCGTAGGTCTTAGGTGTGAATGTTGCCAGGATATTGCCATTGTTGTCCTCAATGCGAGTGACATAGAGCGGCTCCACACGAATACCCTTGTTTGGGAAAGTGGTATAGGCATCCACCATCTCTTTGACGCTCACTTCGCATGGACCGAGGCACAAGCTCACCACAGGATCCAGTTGGCCTTCGATACCAAACGAGCGCATCATGCGCACCAGTTGTTCTGGCGTGAATAGCGACATCAGATAGGCGGTGATCCAGTTGCTGGATTTCTCCAATCCCCAGTTGAGGGTCACCATCTCGCCTTGGTTAGCGTGGTGGTCATCGCGTGGTGTCCATGCCACACCATTGCCGTCCACCAGTGTGATGGAGTCGTTCACTGTGCTATCGCATGGCCACATGCCCTCGTCCATCGCTAAGGTAAATAGGTAGGGCTTGATAGTGGAGCCCACCTGGCGGCGACCAGAGGTCACCATATCGTATTGGAAATGCGTGAAGTTCGTTCCGCCTACATATGCTTTCACAGCACCCGAGTGCGCGTCCATCGACATGAATCCGCAACGCAGGAAGTGCTTGTTCCA
>Ga0233364_1000013_pt1 | contig 27680 bp, 18 predicted proteins | sample ElkDunMinimDraft_19_FD_180675 | JGI IMG/M metagenome (GOLD analysis project Ga0233364, IMG submission 180675) | Fecal eukaryotic communites from dung pellets of Tule Elk in California, USA - Elk Dung C2 | ecosystem: Host-associated > Mammals > Digestive system > Large intestine > Fecal | place...
TTTTTGTTATCAATGATTTAAACCGGTCAAAATTTTTGACCGGTTCCTCTTTTTTTACAGTTTTTTTCTAGATTCTATGAGTTTAAATTTTCTATTTTCTGCAATTCCTTTCTTTTTTAAATTCGAGGTTTGATATATCTTGTTAATTTTATTCCATGCTTTAAATGTATTATTGTTAATTTTTCTTATCTATTATTTTAACTAACTGATTGTTAGTATCTATTAGTTTTGTTGTGTGTCTAAATATATTAAATTATTATTGTATATTTGCTTAAAATAATAATATGAAATTTATGAGTAAAATTATTGAAGTAGAGAATAAAATTGTAGTTCTTCGGAAACAGCAAGTACTTATTGATTCCGATGTGGCGGAGTTATATGGTGTAGAAACCAAAGTAATCAACCAAGCTGTAAATAATAATCCAGAAAAGTTTCCGAAAGGATATGTGTTGAAATTGTCCAATTATGAGAAAGATAGGTTGGTAGATAAATTTGATCGTTTTAAAAATCAGAAGCATTCCTCTGTGAATCCTAAAGCGTTCACAGAAAAGGGGTTATATATGTTAGCAACCATTCTAAAAACACCACGTGCGGTGCAGACTACAATTGCTATTGTGGAAGCGTATGCCAAGTTGAAAGAACTTTCGCGTGTGCTCTGTGAGATTCCCAACAAGTGTAATAACCAACAGGAACAAGAGCTTTTATTAAAACGAGGTGGACATTTGGTTGAGCAGATAATCACAGATGTACAACCGCATAGAAGTAGCGAAACCTCTTTTGAGGTTAATCTTGCAATGTTTAAGTTTAAACATTCTGTGAAAAATGAAGAACAAGAGGTGATGCTCTTGAGAAAAGAATTGTCAGAATTGCGCCAATTGATAAACAACTATTCTGATGACGCAGAGTTTGTGACGTGATGATGAGATTGTTTGCCGTTATGATGACCTTTAATTGTAGTTTGAAAATTCGACATTTTTTTTGTACTTTCGCCAAGTTTTTCCTTTTCTGAAAAACTTTTTCTACAATTGAAGTTATGAAGAAACATATACCCAATTTTATAACGAGTCTTAATCTTTTTTGTGGCTGTTTATCAGTAAGTTTTGCTTTTCGAGGAGTGCAATATTTAGAGGTAGCTTCATATTTAATTCTTTTGGCTGCTCTTTTCGATTTTTTTGATGGTTTTGCGGCCAGATTGCTAAAAGTGGAGTCGATTATCGGTAAAGACTTGGATAGTTTAGCCGACAATATCTCTTTCGGATTCGCACCTGCTGCAATTCTCTTTGTGTGGCTAAAATATTGTTTGGGTACATTTTCTCCAGAAATGCAATCTGGAATTTTATCGCTATTACCATATTTAGCTTTTGTCGTAACGATATTTGCGGCTGTTCGTTTGGCAAAATTTAATCACGATGAGCGTCAAAAAACGGAGTTCCGAGGTCTGGCCACTCCGGCAAACGCTCTTTTTGTGGGTTTTATTCACTTCGCATCAGATAAATTTCCTATTGTAACCAATTTTTGGGTGGTAATTGCTTTAGCATTAGTATTTGCACTATTACAAGTGTCCGATATTCCGATGTTTTCGTTTAAAATGAAAAGTCTGAAGTTTAAAGAAAATTATCTGCAATATAGTTTCCTTATTGTTTCTATTCTGCTTTTTATTTTCTTCCAATTTGGAGCAATGCCATTGATTATTTTGGTGTACATTCTCTTTTCTTTTACGAAATATCTATTCAAAATTTAGCATTTATGAAGATTTCATCCATTGCGGTTTTTTGTGGTTCTGCAGCTGGTAATAACGAAAAATATGCTCAATTGGCAGCTGAAGTAGGCGCTTTTTGTGCACAAAATAATGTGAAATTGTATTATGGTGGAGCTGCCTTGGGATTAATGAAAGCTGCTGCCGATGCTTGCCGTCAAGGTGGAGGAGAAGTTGTAGGAGTTACCCCAAGTTTCTTCTCAGATGTTGAAGTCGTGGATACATCACTCGCACAATTAATCGTGGTTGATTCAATGAGCGAAAGAAAACAATTAATGGAACAACATGCGGATGCGTTTGTTATTCTTCCAGGTGCTTACGGAACTATGGACGAGTTTTTTGAGGTGCTAACAGATGCTCAGTTGGGATTACATTCAAAACCTATTGCAATTCTTAATCCGTTAGGTTATTATGATGGACTATTGCAACAAATTGAACGCTTTAGAACTGAAGGCTTTCTGAGAGAATTTCATTACAATCTACTGATTGTTGCAGAATCTGTTCCTGAAATGTTTGCACAAATGGAAAATTATAAATCGGCTAATGATACTGAATGGCTGAATAAAATTAAGAAATAAAGAAATTAAAACGATATAAAATGAAAATTGCAGATTACGTTTTTGAAACTAGTTGGGAAATTTGTAATAAAGTTGGTGGAATTTATACCGTGCTGTCAACAAAAGCCTTTACCGCTGTAAATCACTATAAAGATAACTATATTTGTTTGGGACCAGATCTTTCAAAAGAACAAAATAACGATTTCATCGAAGATTCCTCTCTCTTTAAAAATTGGAGAGATTTTGCTGGTAATGAGGGACTTAAATTTAGAATCGGAAGATGGAATATTGCCGGTAGTCCTATTGTAATTTTAGTTGATTTTACACCCTTTTTTGAAAAGAAAAATGAGATTTTAACCCATTTTTGGTTGCGTTATAAGTTGGATTCTATTGCTGGTCAATGGGATTATGTTGAACCTGCATTGTTCGGTTATGCAGCAGGGCGCGTTATCGAGAGCTTTTACCAATTCTATTGCAGCGCTAATGATAAAATTATTGCACATTTCCACGAATGGATGACAGGAACTGGAATTCTGCATCTGGAAGATACCGTTCCGCAGATTGCAACGGTATTTACTACTCATGCAACAGTATTAGGTCGCTGTTTGGCAGGTAATAATTTCCCGCTTTATAGCAATATGAACTCGTACAACCCTCAAGAGTGCGCAAATCGATTTGGTGTTCAATCTAAATTTTCATTAGAATATCTATCTGCAGTTACCGCAGATGCTTTTACTACTGTAAGTCAAATTACTAATACTGAGTGTGAGGCATTTTTTGGCAAAAAAGTGGATGCAATCACAATTAATGGTTTTGAAAATAGTTTCGTTCCACAAGATGCTGATTATGAGAAAAAAAGGAAAATAGCTCGCCATAAACTGATTGCCGTCGCTCAAGCGTTAACACAACAGAAAATTGATGATAATGCACTCCTAATTATCAATAGTGGTCGTTATGAGTTTAAAAATAAGGGTATCGATATTTTTATTGATGCTTTGGGCCGATTGAATAGTGAAAATGTTGGTAGAGAATTAGTTGCGTTTGTTGCTGTGCCAGCAGGAACGACTGGCTGTCGTGCAGATCTGTTGAATAGAATGGAGGTTGATGAAAAATCAATGCCTGTTTTAGGGGATTATGCAACACATCGTTTGCACGATTATAGTAATGATCCCATTATTCGCAAAATTAAGGAGTGTCAACTCCTCAATGCACCTGAAAAAGATGTGAAAGTAATCTTTGTTCCCGTTTACTTAAATGGATTTGATGGAATTTTTGATATGCCGTACTATGACCTATTGGCAGGCTTTGATTTATCTGTTTTTCCTTCATATTATGAACCTTGGGGATATACTCCACTCGAAAGTGCTGCCTTTGGAATACCAACTATTACCACATCTTTAGCGGGTTTTGGAATGTGGGTGAAAGAGAATTTTTCAAACCAAAAGGGCGTTCATGTCGTACTTCGTAATGATACAAATGGAGATGAAACTTCTGTCGAAATTGCGCAAACTATTCGTTATTACGCCCAAACTCCTAATGAACAGTATGTTACTTTTCGTAACGAAGCTCGACAAGTTGCTAATCAAGCCTTATGGGAAAATCTTTACAAGAACTATTTAGAAGCTTATAGTATTGCATTGAATAAAAGTGCTTTGCGATTTGATAGATATAAAACAAAAGTATCTAAAATTGGGCTGCTTACAAATCCAATATCTAAAAATCAACCTAATTGGATTCAAATTATGGTGAAATCGAAACTTCCCGAAAGTTTGAAACGTTTGGAAGAGTTGGCTCACAATTTATGGTGGAGTTGGAATTACGAAGCTCGCGAACTTTTTATCGAAATTGCTGGCGAGGATTTATGGAAAGAATGTGATGAGAATCCAACTCGTATGCTTCAAATTCTTCCACTTCCAAGTATTAGTGAAAAGGCTGAAAATCAAGATTTTATATCTAAATTGAATCGTGTGTATGAAGATTTTCGTACTTATATGGAAACGCCTCGTACTCGTCCAGAAGGTCAAGTGGCATATTTCAGTATGGAGTTCGGAATTAGTAACGAACTCAAAATCTTCTCAGGTGGTTTGGGAATGCTAGCCGGTGATTATCTTAAAGAAGCAAGCGATAGTAATGTGAATATGGTGGGTGTGGGATTATTGTATCGTCAAGGATATTTTACACAACAAATTTCAGCTTCTGGAGAGCAACTAAATATGTATCCCATACAGAGTTTCTCAAAACTTCCCATTACTCCAATAAAAGATGAAAATGGAGATTGGAAATTGATTTCAATTGCACTTCCAGGTCGAATGCTTTATGCTCGGATTTGGCGTGTAAATGTTGGAAGAATTCCTTTGTATTTGTTAGATACAAATTTTGATAAAAATAGAGAAGAGGATCGCCAAATTACCTATCGTTTGTATGGAGGTGATGTGGAAAATCGCTTAAAACAGGAGCTCTTATTGGGTATTGGAGGTATGCGAATGCTTAAGCTTTTAGGTATCGAACCTGCACTATTTCACCTAAATGAAGGCCATTCAGCATTTATGACATTAGAGCGAGTTTTGGATACGATGTCGCAAAAACAACTTCCTCTTCCCGCTGCAATCGAATGGGTGCGCGCAACCTCTCTATATACAACCCATACGCCTGTTCCCGCTGGACACGATGCGTTTAGTGAAGATTTAATGCGTACCTATTTCGGCAAATATTCCGAGAGATTTAATACCTCTTGGGAAGGTTTCATGGGATTGGGCCGTGAGCCAGGAACTACGGATGGTAAATATTCTATGAGTATTTTGGCATGCAATTTAGCTCAGGAAATTAACGGTGTAAGCCGAATTCATGGAAGAGTTTCGCAAGAAATGTTCGAAAATCTTTACGAAGGTAGATTCTCTAATGAACTCCATATCGGTTATGTTACTAATGGAGTGCATTATCCAACTTGGACCCATAAAAAATGGCAGCAATATCACAAAAGTCTATTGGGCGACAATTTCTTGCCGCAACAAGCTAATCCCGAAATGTGGAAAAATATTTATAATGCTGAAGATAAGGAACTTTGGAACTTGAAAGATGAGTTACGCAAAGAGTTGATTGCGCACGTAAAAATTGTCTTGGAAGCTCAAATGCGTAAACGTGGTGAAGCCCCCTCGCTAATCGTTAATACACTCAAAAATCTCCGTGATGACGTTCTTACCATTGGCTTTGCCCGCAGATTTGCTACTTATAAACGAGCTCATCTTCTTTTTACTAATATCGAAAAGTTAAAAGTAATCGTTAATATGCCTGGACGCCCAGTGCAGTTTATTTTTGCAGGCAAAGCTCACCCACAAGATAAAGCAGGTCAGGATCTTATTCGTCGAATTATTGAGGTTTCTCGTATGCCAGAGTTTGTGGGTAAAATCGTTTTCGTAGAAAATTACGATATGATCTTGGCAAAAAAATTGATTTCTGGTTGTGATGTTTGGCTAAATACACCTACGCGTCCGCTCGAAGCTTCCGGAACTAGCGGCGAAAAAGCAGTGATGAATGGTGTGCTGAATCTTAGCGTTCTTGATGGTTGGTGGGCTGAAGGTTATACTCCTGGCGCAGGTTGGGCAATCAATGAGGAAATAACTTATTCCGAAGGTTGGCGACAAGATGAACTCGATGCTGCAACAATCTATTCGTTAATAGAAGAGGAGGTCGCTCCTAAATTCTATAACCGTAACGAGGAAAATATACCTATTCAGTGGACAGCTATGATGAAGGAGAATTTTGCTAAAATCTCTCCACGGTTTACAATGAAACGTCAATTAGAAGATTATTACGATAAATATTATCATAAGTTGGAAGAACGCTCCCAAAAACTTGCTCAAGAACAAGGTGCATCTTTGATCTCTTTAGTGCATTGGAAAGGTAAAGTATATGATAATTGGGATAGCGTTAAAGTATTGAATGTTTCATACGAGAAATCTAATGTGAATACCTTCTTAGTAGGAGAACAGGTGAAAATAATGGCTGATATAGATTTGCATAATCTTAATCCTGAAGATATTAAGGTGGAACTCTGTTTGATTAAACGTAATGAGGGTAAAACGCAACTCTTTTCTGCTTACTCATTCCAATTTGAAACTCAATCATACGGTGTAGCTCACTATTCTTGCAATATTAATCCAAAGTATGCTGGTAGTTGGGAGTGTGGCGTGCGAATTACTCCAAACCATCCATTACTTCCTCATAATTGTGACTTTCTACTCGTTAAATGGGCTTAATTCAGATGGTTATGCTTCTTGAAAAATTGAAAAATTATAAGATTTATTTGGCATCCAAGTCCCCGCGTAGGCATGAAATGCTGAAAAGTATGGATATTGATTTTGAATTTCTGCCTACTGATGTTGAGGAATATCATCCAGAAGGTTTTTCTCCAACCCAAGTGGTAGAATTTCTATCGCAACACAAATTATCTCCCATCTGCATGGAGAAATTTCCCGACAATGTGATTTTTATTGCTTGCGATACGATTGTCGTTGTAGATGATGTGATTTTAGAAAAACCTAAAAATAAAGAAGATGCTCTTAGAATGTTGTCGATGCTTTCCAATCGGGAACATTTCGTGATTAGCGGTCTTACGGTTAAATCTCACTCTAAACAATTGACCTCACACAGAACTACCCGCGTGCGTTTTCGTAAGTTTACTGACGAGGAATTGCAGTATTACGTCAATCATTACAAACCTTTTGATAAAGCTGGTGCTTACGGAATCCAAGAGTGGATTGGTTATACAGGTATAGATTATATCGAAGGATCATTCTTTAATGTTATGGGACTGCCAACGCAGTTGCTTTGGGAAATGCTCTCACAAATTCTCTCCTAAATGTTGTATTTCTAATTTTCGATTTTCATAAAATAGAAAAGGAGAATCTCTAATGAGATCCTCCTTTTTTTATAAGTTAAAGTTCCTAATTATGGAAGTTGTTCGCCAATTACGTGAATTACTTGAATGGTGTTAACAGGGTCATTTGTAGTTACGTCGATAGTGCACTTGTGCGTACCTTTTCTACCTCTGCTATTCATTGTAATCGTAATCGTTGTGCTTTCTCCTTTTTTCAAAATGTTTTTCTCAACTTTAGTGGAAAATACGTTGCTGCTAGGTTTAATTTGTCTGATAATCAAATCATTTTTACCATTGTTGGTGAGTGTAACGGTTTTACTAGGAGTAGAGCCTTGAGCAACTTTGTCAAAATTAATGTCTTGAACGCTATATGCTGCAATAGGGGCTTCTTTGAGTTGTTTTGGAGTATATTTTGAGAAATCTTCTTGAATATTTACGTTCAAGAAAAAGATTTTATTCGCTTGGATGCTATCTTGTGTGATTAAATCGATTCTTTCTTTGAAAGTACCAATTTCGTTCTTAATTGCTGGATTGTACGCAAAAACAATCTCACCTTCTTGGTCTGGTGCCAAGGTGTTCCCAAAGTTTGTTGATTTAATAGTAATATGTTGAGGAAGAGATTTTGGTGCAACAGTGGTCGGTGATTTCATAAAGTTACGAATGAGAACTGTAAAGGTAATCTCCTCGCTGTTTAATCCGTTTATGTGGTAAGTGTTCTCTTTGATACGAACTGCACCAGTGCCTTGAGTATAGCCAGCTTGTTCATAAACTGTTGGAGGTCTTTTTGTTACGCTTCCTTTGATAAAGATATTGTGAGGAGATGTCGCTGGATCGTCAAATTGAGGTTCGTTGGTGGTAACGCGAATCACTTTGTTAAATCCACCTGGACGACCATAAGGGTTATAAGTAGCTTCAATAAAGCCCTCTTCGCCTGGTTTGACAGGAGTTTTTGTGTAGTTTGCTGCAGTACAGCCACAACCTGGTTTTACACGTACTAAGGTTAAATCCTCGTTACCTACGTTTTTAAAAATAAATTTTCCTGTTACTTTTCCGCCCTCTTCTTTAATGGTGCCAAAATCATAAGTAGTCTTTTCAAACTGAATTTTGGGTTGAGCACAAAGAAGTGTTCCCATTAGGGCAACAATCATTGTAAGAAATAACTTTTTCATATTATGAGTTTTTAACGTTATATATTTTATACATTTATTTGCTCCGCAAAGATATAATTTTATTTGTCAAATTTATCAGATTAATTTTGTCAAAATTTCCTGATGACATAAATAGAAAAACTGTATTCAACGAGTTGATAGATAATATTTTTTCTTTAAGGTTTAATGAGTTATCAAAAACTTGAAGATTTTTATTTTGGAATGAATTTAGAATTTTTTCAGCAGAAATAGGAGGAAGTTTTTTATGTTTTACTGCTTCAGGATTGAAAAATATAATAGGAATATCTGCATTGTCCATGCAGCCAGCATATTGTTGTAGAAATTCTTCCGTTAAACTGCTAAAGGTGTGTAATTCCATACACGCAACCAATTTTTTGTCAGGATATTGTTCTCTGACAGCCGTAATAGTTGCTTTTAACTTGGAGGGTGAGTGTGCAAAATCTTTGTAAGCAGCCGTTTGTTCATCTTTGTAAAGTAGTTCCAAACGGTTACTTGCTCCTTTGAATGATGTGATGGCATTGTAGAATTGTAAATCGCTAATTCCAACGGCATTGCAAGCTAATTTTGCTGCATTTAAGTTGGCAAGATTGTGCTTTCCAAAGATTTGCAAGGGAAAATCACCCTCAGAAGTATTTAAAATTGTGGTTCCATTAACAATCGTGTGTGGTAACATTGAGTATCCCTTTTTATTAGGATGCTCAATGTTGTTGCTCATTTCAGATAAAACAGAATCGTCTGCGCAGTAAATATAACTACCATCTGCAGGAATCATTTTTGCAAATGTTTCAAATTGTTGTACATAGAAGTCGAATGTTGGAAATACGTTGATATGGTCCCAAGCAATGCCACTGATAATGCCAATAGTAGGTTGGTAAACATGAAATTTAGGGCGTCTATCAATAGGAGAGGTGAGGTATTCGTCGCCTTCAATTACCATGATTTTAGCTTCTTCCGAGAGCTTAACCATCACTTCAAAGCCTGCTAATTGTGCGCCAACCATATAATCACAATCAATTCCATTTTGTTGTAAAACGTGAATAATCATAGAGGTGATGGAGGTTTTTCCATGGCTTCCTCCCACTACAATACGAGTTTTATTTTTACTTTGCTCATATAAGAATTCTGGATAAGAGTAGATCTTAATTCCTAACTCTTTGGCTCTGAGGAGTTCGGGATTATCCTCACGGGCATGCATTCCCAAAATTACGGCGTCTAAAGTTTTCGTAATTTTTTCTGGATTCCAACCAATTTCATTCGGGAGTATGCCATATTTTTCCAATCTGGATTTTGCAGGATCGAAAATTTCGTCGTCTGACCCCGTTATCTCGTAACCTTTTTTACAAAGTGCTATAGCCAAGTTGTGCATAGCACTTCCTCCAATAGCAATAAAATGTATTTTCATAATATAATGGTTTGATTTCTATGTTTTTACTTGATTCCTCTTGCACTTTTTATCCGTTCGTATGCTTCGTTTAGTTTCTGGAATTTCTCCTCCGCTGCCTTGCGAATCTCTTCTCCTAAATGGCTCACTTTGTCAGGATGATGCTTCATCGCTTGCTTACGATACGCTTTTTTTACTTCATCGTCGGTTGCTGATGAGTCGATTTCCAAAATCTTATAGTCATTTTCTAAGTTGTAACTCGGCTTATACGTTTGCTGAGATCCACTGTAACCACCATATCCATAACCTCTCTGTCCAGAGTTGTAGGTTTGATAGCGACCAAAATACATTGCTTTAATCGCTTCATATTCGTTGACTCCAATTCCAATTTTTGTAGAAATTGTTTTAATGGTATTAAATTCTGCTTGCGATGCTTCGCCATCAGAGCTTGCTAAGCCAAATAGGAATTGAATGATGACTAATTTTTCATTGATATTGGCAGAATTTCTAAAAGCACTGCATTCATGATCAAGGTTAATATTTCCATTATTGAGAATTTCTCTTAATTCAAGCAATGCATTTTGAGTTTTCTCGGGACCAAATGTGCGTAAAAGGTAACTCTTGACATAATCAAGTTCAGATTTAAGTAGATTGTTATTGTCCGATTTTACTACGGCACTAATGAAAATTAGGAGCGAATGAATGAATTGATCTTGGCTCATATAGTTTGTGCGAGTGTAAGTGCGTGAAAATGTAGTCACTCTTTTTCTAAAGAGTAGATTATTAATGACACCGCCTAATAGCCAACCTAAAATTCCACCTAAAAAACTACCTGTAACTTGATAGCCTAAAACAGCAAATATAATTCTAATGAGCATTGTTTATTTGTTAGAGGTTATTACTTTTCCATAAAGGTCGTAAGCTTCTGCGTGAGTGATGAGTACAGGATAGAACTCGCCGATTTTTAACGGAGTTGTTTTCTCAATCAATACGGCGTTGTCCACATCAGGAGAGTCAAATTCTGTTCTTCCAATGTAAAATTGATTATCCATATCATCAATAATTACTTTCATCAAAGTGTTGATTTTCTTTTGATTATGGTTCAAAGAAATCTCTTCTTGTGCTTCCATAATCTCTCTTACGCGTTTGTTTTTTTCGCGTTGTTTGTGCGGATCTCCTAATTCGTATGCAGGTGTGTTTTCCTCTTGTGAATAGGGAAATACACCAAGTCGTTCAAATTTGACCGTTTTTACAAATTCAAGAAGTTCTTTGTGTTCTTTACGTGTTTCTGTAGGATATCCCGAAATTAACGATGTCCGCAAGGCTATGCCTGGTACTTTGTTGCGGAAGTTTTCAATAAGTTTGTAGATTTGTGTAGAGGTGCTTCCACGACGCATACTTTTCAAAATATCGGTATTGATGTGTTGTAATGGAATGTCTAAATATTTGCAAATATTTGAGTATTCGTTCATTACATCTAATATCTCATAAGGGAAACCCATTGGGTAAGCATAGTGTAAACGTATCCATTCGATGCCAGAAACGCTTGCTATTCGTCTTAAAAGTGGTTCTAATGTGCGAGTTTTTGTTAAGTCCATGCCGTAGTAGGTGAGGTCTTGAGCAATCAACATAATCTCTTTAACACCACGTTCTGCCAACATTTTCGTTTCCTCTACAATCATCTCCATAGGCTTGGAAACTTGTTTGCCGCGAATTTGCGGAATGGCACAATAGGAGCACTCACGGTCGCAACCTTCCGAAATCTTTAGATATGCGTAGTGCTGCGGTGTAGATAAAATGCGCTCTTTCTGCTGCAAAAGGTCAAAAGAGTCTGTTTGGAGCATTTTGTGAAGTTCTGAAAATCCTAAAATCTTGTCCACTTCATTAAAACTTTTAACTAAATCATCTTTGTAACGTTCAGCTAAACATCCAATTACAAAAAGTTGCTTTATTTCGCCAGCTTTTTTTCTACGAACTTGAACGAAAATTTCGTCAATGGCTTGTTCTTTGGCATCATTGATAAAACTACAGGTATTCACCACTACTATTTCGCTGTTGTTCGGACTATTATGCATCACCTTGTATCCCAATTTTTCAAATTGAGCTGCCAAAACTTCTGAATCAACAGTGTTTTTTGAACATCCTAAGGTGATGAAATTTATGCTTTTTTGAGTGTGTGCCATTTTTACGAAAATAATTTGTTTTCTATGTATATTCTTGTTTGTGATTTCTTATGTTTTACAATCTCTTCGGGTTTTCCTGCAAAAACAATTTTTCCACCTTTATTTCCTCCTTCAGGTCCCAAATCAATAATCCAATCAGCACATTTGATGAGTTCTGGATTGTGCTCAATTACAACAATAGTGTGTCCAATTTCAATCAAGTGATTGAACGATTGATAGAGTTGGTTGATGTCGTGGAAGTGAAGCCCCGTAGTGGGTTCATCAAAGAAGAAAATATATTTTTTATTGGAACTTGCTAAACTGAGAAAATAGGCGAGTTTGATACGCTGAGCTTCGCCACCCGATAGGGTAGTGGAGGGTTGCCCCATCTTTAAATATCCCAAACCAACGTCTAAAAGTGGTTTTATTTTATTGAGAATGGAGAGCGTGTCTTTACTTTTGGGTTGTGCTGCAAAAAAATTATACGCTTCTTGTATGGTCATCTCTAAGATGTCGGAAATTGTTTTGCCAGCAACTTTAATATCTAAGACTTCATCTTTGAAATGCGCACCTTTACATTCGTTGCAGAGTAAGGTTACATCTGCCATAAATTGCATTTCGATATGGATAACGCCTTCGCCTTCGCACGCTTCACAACGTCCTCCTGGCACATTGAAAGAGAAGAAACTGGGTTTGTAATTTCGTTGTTTTGATAACGGATGAGCGGCGTAAACTTCTCTAATTTCATCGTAAATTTTAAGATAGGTTGCAGGATTGGAGCGCGTAGATTTTCCAATCGGGTTTTGGTCAATCAAAATCACATCGTCAATTCCCGATTTTGTCATTGTAATATTCTTGATGTCGTTGCCGCCATCTATTTTTTGCCAAGTTAGCTTTTCCTTAAGTGCTGGCAATACAACTTCTTTGATAAGTGTACTTTTCCCAGATCCGCTCACACCTGTAATTACGGTAAAAACATCTAACGGAATCTTCACACTTACATCTTTGAGGTTGTGTTTGTTGGCGTGTAGTACTTCCACATAGTTGCGCCAGCGTCGTCGTCGTGCAGGAAGCGGAATCGTTTTCGTGTTTTCCGAATTAGGTGCAGTCATGCCTCGTAAATATTGTGCCGTCAGGTTATCCGACTCAGCAATGAGTTGCTCAAAGGTGCCGCTAAATACAATCTCTCCGCCCAATTCGCCAGCCTTCGGCCCAATGTCAATAATATAGTCTGCCGCTCTTATTATCTCTTCATCGTGTTCTACTACAACAACCGTGTTGCCAATGTCGCGCAACCGTTGTAAAACTTTGATAAGGTTGTGTGTGTCACGTGGATGTAATCCTATGCTCGGCTCGTCCAGAATGTAAAGTGACCCCATCAAACTGCTGCCTAAAGTGGTAGCCAAGTTGATGCGCTGCGCCTCGCCTCCCGATAATGTTTTGCTGGGACGATTCAATGTGAGATATCCTAAGCCTACATCTAATAAGAATTGCAAGCGTGTGGTGATTTCTTGTACAAGATGGGTACCTATCTCTTGCTCCGTTTCATTTCTAAATTCAAATCTACTAAAGAAATGGTGCGCCTCTTCAATGGGCATTGAAACAATGTCAGAAATCGATTTTCCATTGATTTTTACATAGTTGGCATCTTCTCGAACGCGTGTGCCATTACATGTGGTGCAGAGTGTGCGCCCTTGAAAACGTGATAGTAAAATGCGACTTAACATCTTTCCTCGATTGCTCTCTAAAGAGGCGAAAAAGTCGTTGATACCAAAGATGCCTTGGCGAGCATTGCCTTTCCAAAGTAACTCCATCTGTGCTTTGGAAAGTTCAGATATCGGCTTGTGAATCGGAAAGTTATACTTGGTGCTGCTCTGAATGAAGGCGTCTTTAAATTCCTGCATCTTTTCCCCACGCCAACACGCTACACCATTTTCATACACCGACAAATGGGGGTCAGGAATGACTAAATGAGGGGCAATGCCTTCAATGCTGCCTGTGCCACCGCAGGTTTTGCACGCTCCGTATGGATTGTTGAAACTGAAAAGGTGTGGCGTAGGCTCCTCAAATGCTATACCGTCCATCTCGAAAAGGTTGTTGAAACCACGAAGGGTGATCCTTTCACCTATTTCTGTCTGAATAAATATCTCTCCTTTCCCTTCTGCAAATGCAGTCTGTACTGATGATGTTATGCGTTGTAAATCAATCTCTTTGCCAGCCTTAAATCTGTCGATGAATAGGTAGATTTTGCTGTTTTTTCGTAGCTTTTCTGTTTCTATTATCGTGTCAATCTCAATGAGTTGTTTGTTGTGCATAACACGACTATAGCCCTGCATACTCAAAATGCGAAGTTGCTCTTCGATCTCTCTGCCCGAGGGCGTAATAATGGGTGAAAGAATATATACTTTCGCACCTTCAGGAATAGTTTTAATATATTCCATTACATCGCGACTATCTTCTCGCTTCACCTCTTTTTTACTTATGGGTGAAAATGTACGGCCAATGCGGGCAAAAAGTAGTTTTAAGTATTCGTAAATCTCTGTGGTAGTGCCAACAGTGGAACGAGGATTGCGTGAAATGACTCGCTGCTCAATAGCAATGGCGGGCGGAATTCCTTTTATCGATTCAACGTTCGGTTTGGTAATTCTACCCATATATTGTCGGGCATACGAACTTAAACTTTCAACATAGCGTCGTTGCCCATCAGCATATAGCGTGTCAAATGCTAATGACGATTTCCCAGAACCCGATAAACCTGTAATCACAACAAGTTTGTTGCGGGGAATGTCTATGTCTATATTCTTGAGATTGTTTACTTTAGCTCCTCTGATAGAGATCTTTCCGTGGTCCATTCAATAACTTTTGTATAGACTTGCAAAAATAGGAAATTTTAGTGAATAATCTGTTCTTTTTTTTATTTTTATTTGGGCGTGCCGGCTCCCAGCTTTCGCACAAGGCTGACCCGCTCGCCGTCGGGCTTTCCGCTCAAATTTCGCGCCTCTTTCTCGCGCTTCATTTTTTTTCTCTAAAATCTAATTTATAGGATCCAAGTCCTTGGTTCTAAACTCTCAAATCGGCGCTCATAACCGCTGCAATCCCTCACGCAAACTTTTGCGTATATCTCTTCGAAAACTACTCAATATTTCCTACAATAAAGGTTCTGCATACCGCTGTTCTCAATTCACTCTGAAATCCCAAATTATGGAAAATTTCCGTTTTACTCTTCCCACCGGCGCGGAATGGCTGTGTGGAAGATTTCAGAAATGCTCTTCGGACGATAAAGATTTAACCACCGAAACTCTTTTAAAATCTTCTTGTCCTCAGGAAATTTATTATAAGGATACAACGCCCCATCAGGATTAGTGTAAAATAAAATTTCTTTTAGTTTATTGTTTTCTAAAAATATTCTCATCTCATTGGTAATCGATGCGTTAATGCCAATCAGCGAACTATCTTCCTCCAAAACGTAATAAACACATTCTACGTTATTTATAACATCAACCTGACGAAGTTTTTTGTCGGTAATATATCCTTTAATGCGTTCTCCTTTAATTTGGTTGAACTCTTTTTCTTCAAAAACATCTTCTATTATAAAGCCGTTTTCCAGAATATCCATCGTCATATTAGAAGAGTCTATAACGCACATCCGAATGGTGTCTCCACTGAGCTGATTACTACCATACCATAATACAGGGTTATAGTACATTGTAAGTAATGAGTCTTCGACTAATATACTCATTGAATCACAAACACCTTGAATATCATTGCGATAAAATTTTACTTTGTTGAAAGCATGCAATTCTTGCGGTTCTTGTAATGAGTCGAAAATAACAGACAATGTATCTGAATGTAGATAGAGAGAGTCTCCTTGGTCAATTAAAATGAGTAGTGTACTATCGGTAACAAAGGAGGTTCCGCCATTTTCATAGTGCTCAGCATAGTTTCCCTTAATAATGTAGCCCTGAGTGCTGTCTTGAATGGTTACATTGTTCCAACCAATTCCGAAGTTTCGTTTTTTGTCATAAAAAACACTATCGCCAGAGAAGTTCTGCTCCTCATTAAGCATCTCAACGCTATCTACTAAAAGCGCTAAATCGTTGCGAATGTCATAATAACCAGCGTTGGTGAAGATGTCATTTTCATCAGAGTGTAAATGTGTTCTCGAAATGAAGTAAACAAATTCATTCTGTGTATTGTAACGTAGTGATTGACAATTCATTGTGTAGGTGTCGTTAACCAATAAAACACTATCAATCAGAAATACATCATTGCTTTCTGTGTAGTATCGTCCAATTTTGCTGGTAAGCGTGTTGTCAGCGTTAATCATTGTACCACCCGTCAGAAAGTATGCCTCAGAAAGGTTGTTATCGTAAACAAGACTATCACAGTAGAGCGCAGAGGTGTTGTCTTGTAGTTTTACATTGCGGAATATGGCGGAGATCTTGGTATTGCTGTTGTAATTCAGAAATTCACCATAAAGTCGTACTGAGTCGTTAACAAAAATGCGGACAGGATTCCCGAATGCCAAAAGATAATCTTCGTTGAGGTAGTGGTAAGCGCTGTCGCAATATCCAATTGTATTTTCGTGCTGGAAAACTACGTTTCCGATAAAACGATCCACTCCAGGAAGCAATTCCTCATCGTGGAGTTGCCATTCTGCTTGAAACGAAATTTTTTTCTGTTGCTCCTGCGCAGAAACAATAGAAAATAGAAAAATGCTGAATATTAGAAATATAATATTTCTCATTGGATAGTGTCAATTGGCATAATAGGGTTGGTCGAATCAAGCAAAGTTTCTATAATATGGTCCTCTTTGAAGATGAGATGTTGTATCGTATCTCCATTGGAGGCAAAGGAGATTTCTGCACCATCTTTTAGGTTGTTTTTATAATGTGTAATGCGTATTAAGTTCCCTTTTCCATCGTATGCAGTATGAACGCCTGTTCCTTTTTGAAATTCTCCTTCGCCAATGCAAAACCCACGCTCATCATAGTATTTCCACACTCCATCAAAAAAGCCTTCTGAAAATGCGCCCTCAGTCATCATCTGTTGATTGAGATGCCAAGTTGTGTAAGCTCCGTGTTTTTTTCCATTGCGATAATGGGTTTCACTGAGTTTGGTGCCATCCCAGTCGTAAGTGCTTTGGATACCGTCAATACTGTCATTTTTGTATTGTGTTATGGATTCCACCTGCCCAGTGTAGTAATAGTGGATACAATCTCCCTCTTTTTTTCCATTCTTCATACTAATTTCCAACTCCTTACAATTGGGAAATTCCTGATAATAGTAGCGTGAAATTCCGTTCTCTTTTCCCCATTTATATTCTATTTCCGACATCAAATTTCCATTGGGAAAGTGATTCGTTTCGGTTTTTGTACAAGAAAAGAACAGTAATAATAACGCTACAAAAGGAAGAAGTCTAAAGTTTTTTATCCTATTTTTCATCAATATTTATAAGTTTATATTTCTTATTGCCCATACCTAATTTCTCAGCATAATCTATTTGATGATGCCCACTTACAGAGTTTACTTTTTGGAAAGAATCGGCATCCCCCGTATGTTGATCTACTAAATCATGAGCTGCTTTTTCAATTGCTACAATGTCTGTAGAAACTAAAATACCAATGTCTTCAACAAATGGTTCTTTAGGATTGCTACCACAATCACAAGTAGGTGAAACATTGATAATTATATTAAAATAGATATTGTTTTTTGCTTCAATAACGGGTTTTGCGTATTCTACTAAACCTTCTAAAAATAAGCGTGTTTGGCTTTCGTCGTCAGCAGCTAAAATAGCACCATTAGGACAAGAGGAAACACACTTGTTGCAACCAATACATTTTGTATAGTCAATTTTGAGTGGATCCAAGGTGATAGCGTCTGCAGGACAGTCGGTTACGCAAGCGTTGCAAAGAATACAAGCATCTTTATTGATGCGTGGAAAATCACTTTTATGCATTGCTTTTTTGCCTTCAATGGTAGCCATTCCCATTGAAGCGTTTTTGATACATCCGCCAAAACCTGAACGGCCATGACCTTTAAAATGTGTAAAATAAACAATAGTTTCGTAGTTTTCCAAATTTTTTCCGATATATGCAGTGTCAAAACGGTTACCTCCGTCAATAGGCATTTTCCAAGTGCCACCTTCATCTAAAATGTCAATAGGTGCAAAGGTAAATCCATGGTCTTTCGCTAGTTGAATATGTGTTTCTGTTTCTGCACGACGGCCAGTATAAGCTACGTTGGTTTCAATCAATGTGCCGTTTATGGCTTTGCATAGAGGCTCAACCATTGTAGCAGGAACGTAATAGCTGTTTCCATCTTCTCCAAAATGTACCTTAATTCCTACTTTCCCTTTAACATTTTCCTCTACATACTTAAAAATTTTCATCACACCTTCTGGAGATATATCTTTTGTAAAATATACTATGCTTTCATCAGGAGCTATCTCTTCAGATTGAGAGGGTTCAACTTTTTTTGTTGAGCATCCTATTAATGCAATTAGACTCATTATAAGAATGATAAATGAGAAGTTTTTTTTCATAAATTGAATATTTTTTGGTTTGTTTTTATCTATATTGCTTGAATATTTTTTTGTTTTTGTAGTGTAATATGCGATTTTAGTCCTATGGTAGTTCCAGATTTTTTCGTCTGCAAATTTATGATTTTTTTTAAATTAAAATGTGCAAAAAAAAATGTACATTTGCTGACTCAAAAAAATATAGATAAGATGACAGAAAGTTTAATTTTTACCCCTTGTCAAATTGGTCCTATTACATTGAGAAATAGGACTATACGTTCTGCTGCTTTTGAAAATATGTGCGCAGAGAATAAACCTACAGAGTTGCTTTTTAACTATCATACAGCAGTTGCTCGTGGCGGAATTGGAATGACTACTGTGGCGTATGCGGCAGTAAATAAGAGTGGCGTTTCTTTTGATGGACAGATGTATATGCGTGAGGAGATTATTCCAGATTTGAAGAAACTTACTGATGCAATTCATGCTGAAGGTGCCAAGGCTTCTATTCAATTAGGACACTGTGGAAATATGACCCATTGGTACACCTGCGGGCAAATTCCTGTTGGTGCTTCTTCAGGATTCAATCTCTATTCTCCAACAATTGTAAGAAAATTACGTGAGAATGAGATTTATGACCTAGTTATAGATTTTGGAAAAGCAACTGAAATGGCAATGAGAGCTGGTTTCGATTGTGTAGAGATTCACGCAGGTCACGGCTATTTAATTAGTCAGTTTCTTTCTCCATTTACCAATCACCGACGCGATAAATTCGGTGGCTCCCTCGATAATAGAATGCGTTTTATGCGTCTTGTTCTTGAGGAAGTGAAGCGTGTTGCTGACGGAAAAATAGCTGTTGTGGTAAAAACCAATATGTTTGATGGTTTTAAATCTGGCTTACAACGCGAACAATGCCTCGAAGTTGCTAAAGAGATGGAAAAAATAGGAGTTGATGCGCTTGTGCTAACAGCAGGCTTCGTAAGCAAAGCCCCTATGACTGTTATGGGAGGTGCTATGCCGCTTAAAACGTTGAAACATTATATGCCAATGAAAACTTTCTGGTGGTTGCGTCTTGCTCTCACTTTTGTTGGTCGCTTGATGATTCCTACTGTTCCTTACAAAAATGCTTACTTCTTGGAAGATGCCAAAGTATTCCGAAAAGAGTTAAAAATGCCGTTGATTTATGTGGGTGGAATGGTAGATAAGAATGATATGGAAACCGTTCTTAATGAGGGATTTGTAGCATTCCAAATGGCAAGATCGCTCATCCGTGATACAGATTTTGTAAATAAATTAAGAGAGGGAAAAACTACACGTAGTGAGTGTATGCACTCTAATTATTGTGTTGGCCGAATGTACACTATTGATATGAAATGTCATTCATGCGTAGAAAATCTCCCTGAAAAATTGAAGAGAGAGATTGAAAAAGCTGAAGCTGTTAATAGGAAATAAAAAACGCAATAAATTAATATTGCGTATAAGATATTTCTAATCTGAGTCTGGAGTCAGGATTTGTAGTGGGATTTGTACCCGAAAGGATTAACCGATTTCCCCGAATTCCGGCTCCAGATACTTTTAAATAGATGTGATTTTGATATTCATCATTTAAAAGCAGTTGTTGGATATATTTGGTAATACGAATCCGATATTCTCTTTTTTCCGCATCATAAATACCACCGTAATAGTTTTCAGAGGTATAAACTGCATCGTCTGGAATATAAACCAACTTGCCTGATGGAGCAACCCCAGAAACTCTTAACTTAGCAGGTTCTGTAAAAAAGTCGTCGTTGTCAATATTGGTAATCACTAATTCAGCCTTGTTAATGACCAACTGTTTTCCTCCGAGTTTCTCTTTAATTGAAGGAAATGCAATCTTTGTCGTAACGCCACCTCCTGCTTGTACATACAATTTTTCTGTTCCTAACGTCGTGTCTGCGGGCGTATCAATAACTTGTGCTAAAAAAGAGGCATCACCATGTGAAAAGTTGTGCTCAAATGTATTGAAACGAACTCCAGTAGAGGAGGTTACAAGTGTATAAAGATGCTTTTTGTTGTTTTTAGTGTAGTAGATTTGGATTCCAGATAGCGAACTAGTAAGGTTAATGTATGTCAAATTTCCAATTCCAGATGTTTGTTCGGCGACAATATACAAGCCATAAAAGAAATTTGCAAAGGTTGCCGCATCTCTCATCATCTCTTTATTATCTAAGAAGTGGTAACCGAAAGATTCAGATAGTGGAATTCTGAAATGAGACTCTTTGATTGCAGTGTCTAAAAGTACTGGTGTGTTAGGACGAGGGTAAAGCGTATAATTTCCATCAGTGAGGTTTTCTGGTTTGTAAGCAACTTCGCTATTGTGGTAATACTCTTTACTACTTTCCAATTTTTCAGAAAGTTCGTGAACACGAATTGTTACTGGAGACATTGTATCTCCATAAAATCCTGTGTATTTTAAACTTAAAACGATGGAGTCTAAAATTGGTGAGTCGCCAAAATCAACACTATTTCCTGATAGCAGGAACTGCGCAGCAACACCAGCTTTTGTTGAACCAAAAATAGGGTCGTTTACATAGCCTATTACGTTGTTTAATAGATTTTTGGTGCTAATAGAGTCCTCTCTTACGGTGTATGCAACAATTTCTGTAGAATCTGTAAATCGATTTCCCAACTCCTCTCCTAATAGGTCTAAACCGATAGAACCATTATCATCATTACAAGCGGAAAAGAAGATGCAAAGTATTAGAGCAAATAGTGAAATTAACTTTTTCATACGAAATCAAAAGAGATAGGTTCTTTTTCCATTAATGAGTCGTAGAAAGCGTCATAGACTTCAACGTATTCTTGATAATTAGGCGTTTCAGGGTGTCTTAAAATAGGAATATTTTGATTATCAAGATAGGAGATGATTGAATCTTTAACTTCTGGATGACCAATTACAACGGCATCAGAGAAGTCGATGGCTGTTTTTGCTATTGTATCGTAATTAGGGTTTTCGAAGTGCTTGATAGCGGATTCTGGAATCCCTGTAATATTTAACTTTTTGCCAAATGAAGGTGAAAATGCGTCTTCAAAATGGTCGTTGTACAAAGATGTAACTATTCGAGTATTTTGGAAGTGTGGATTATCTTTGTATGCTGTTTTGATAAATATAGGAACTAAGCCGCTTATCCAACTATGGCAATGGATAATATCAGGGGTCCATCCCAATTTTCTTACAGTTTCGATAACACCTTTAGCATAGAAAAGAATACGAGAGTCGTTGTCATCAAAGAAACGATTTTCCTCATCTACAAAAAGTGCTTTTCGACGGAAAAAGTCATCACTATCAATAAAATAGATTTGCATTCTTACTGCTTGCAATGACGCTACTTTTATGATTAGAGGATAGTCCGTATCTTCAATGATAATGTTTTGACCCGAAAGACGAATCACTTCATGAAGAAGATTTTTGCGCTCATTGATACAACCATACTTAGGGGTAAATGTACGGATTTCATTCTCTTTTTCTTGGATTCCCTGAGGTAAATACCTGCAAATTGATGAGATATAATCTTCTTCCAAGTAGGGGAAAATTGCGGGCGTAATGTATAAAATTTTCTTCTTTGCCATAATGGTATTATTTCAGATTGCAAAAATATATAAATTTTCTCAATTAATAGTCTAAGACAGAAATTTTTAACTCAAAAAAAATCGTTTTTTAGCATTTTTTACAATTTTGAAGAGAATTTATGGTGAAAAAGGTCTTGGATTGATGTGATGATAAGAAAAATCCCGACTCTATCGGAAGATTGGAAGATAGAATCGGGATTAATATTTCAATTTTCTATTGAGCTAAATTACTCTTTCTTTTTTAGTGTAATGGTTATGTCATTGAAATCGGCAGCTGCATTATTTACGCGTTCAATATTTTTAAATTCGCTTACAGGATAGTGTAATTTTAGATAATATTCGTCACAGGTTATTATCAGTTTATTATCCGATATTTTATATTCTGAAGTGAATATTGCCTGAGGATTGTCGTTGTCATCGTAGATTTTGATATTCAATTTTTCAGCATCAATAATTTGGAACTCTTCGGGAATTTCCAAAGTTATAACTCTATGGTATGATGATTTTTCCATCTTATCAACGGGAAGTTGGCGTTCTCCTTTTTGTTCCAATTTGCTTTGTTCACCAATCAATTTTCCGATTTTAATTTCAATCTGATTATTGTCAAATTTTACCCAATTTGTAGAGCTAATTTTTCCAGTAAGAATAGCTGGTTTTAGAGCAATATCTGCTGGTGTGCAGTTCAAAAATTGGTCGTCACTCACTAGTGTGTTTTCATCGCCTAAACCTAAGTAAGCTTCCACAAGAAATTCTTTATATTCTAGTGATCCTTTATGATAATTGGCTTGTGTACCAAATCCTTTATAGCCAAAAAGTGAGCGATAAACGGAACCTTGAATCGCCTTTTTCGTAAGGTCGATGGAGGCATCTATAATTAATGTATCGGTAGATAAACGGCGCTCTATGGAAGGAATTGTTGTCGGCTTAGCTATGTAAGTTTCCGATTTTCCAATGGTTAGCTTCTCCAATTTTAAAGCATTACTACCTGCGTATATTGTGGGAATCAAACCATTACGGTAGTTTACAAGTGATGGAGAAAGATAATAATCTATTTCTGGAATGTAGATTAAAATATCATCGACAAAGTTTACTCCATCAAATTTGTTATCAAATTCTCGTTCTGTTTGGTCACAAGTGATGATGAGTTGGTAAGGAATGGAAAAGGTTTCTAAGGTGTTGGCAGTCTGCAAAAAGATATTATGTCCGATAAATTTTTCTCGATTATCTTTCATATAGTGTTCCCAAGTGGTAACAATTTCGCGAGTGCTCATTTTTTTATTAATTCCTGCCAATGCGTGTTGGCTTTTCATAAATTTGAGTGCCTGTTTAGGGACTGAATGTAAACTATTGTATAAGTTGCTCGCAAAACGTTGGATTCCGTTCACGCGTGTACGACTGCTTGAGTAGTTGTATGCCAACATATCTTCTACACGAACTCTGTATCTTTCCAGCGACATATCTTCTTCAGGATAGGCAGGCAATTTGTCGAAATGAATAGTGTGGTATCTTAGCTTTTTGTTCTCAACAATAGTGTCTTGAACTATGCCTTCGCCATTGTAAATTTTTGAGTCAAATTTTAGGGATGTGGGAGTGATAATGGTGTAATTTATGTTTTCGGTAGGATAGGATTCTTGAAAGTGAAACGTGTGATTTTCATTGATATCTCTTTTAAGTATAAACATTATTTCAAAGATATCCATAACTTGTAAATCTTTGGGATAAATGCAATCATAAGTAGTTCCATCTTCATCTGTATAATCCTCAAAATCATCAGTATCATATTCGTGGAGAATTTCACCATTACGATGGTGGCGAATTTTTAGTTTAACGAGTATATCTTTCGCAAAAAGTAATTTGTCTAACCCCTCTTTGATATATTTTTCGGAGAGGAGAACCGATGCACAATGTGATAGGTACCACTCTTCAACATTATCTTCGGTAAAGAAATATTGAATGGCATAGTTGTTTAAGATGCCATATTCTTCATAGCCTTTCTCTTTCCAATCGGAGTCAAGTGTGTATGAGGGTAATGACTTTACATTATAAGTTATTAAATTGATGCCTATTTGTGCAAACAGAAAAGTTGGTGCACAAAGCAGAAGTGTGATGATTTTTAGTGTTTTCATAATGTGTTCTATTTTATTTGTGTTCCATTTTTATACGTTGTTGTGGAGATAATTTCGCCCTTAGTGTTATAGCGAAGTTGTTCTCCTTCCATTATTCCATATTTGTAGAAGTTTTTGGTTTTGATATTGCCATTAGGAAAATAGAGAATCGCTTCTCCATCTAAATTAGAATATATATAGTTTTTTTCGGAAAATAGTTTTTCGTTAGGGTAATATTTTTTTTCATTTCCGTGTCGGAGATTGTTTTGATATTCTGTTTTTTCTGAAAGAGATCCGTTATTATAATATTTTATTTCACTAATTTTCATTCGATTGAAGAAACTTAGTTGACAAGAAATATTTCCATTTGCATAGTATGCAATAATTTGAATACTATCATTGGTAAATGGTATAATTTCGCTCATTTTCTGATTTTTTTGCATATACTGATAAGCCATCAATCGATCTCTATCATAAATCAGAACGCAGGCGGGTTTTCCGTCAGCGGAGTAGTAGGTTGTTGCGCCCTCTTTTTGGTTGTTAAGGTAGCATCTTGATTGAGCAATTTTCCCTAAATGATTGTAGATAAATGCAGTATCTTGGAGTTCGTTGTTTTCGTAGTAATATTTATGTAGAAGATTTCCCTCATCATCATATCCATAATACCAACCCTCTTTATTATCTAAAATATAGTTGGTTATTGTTTCGATTTTTCCGTTAGGATGGTATGTAATTGCTTCTCCTTCAATTTTCCCATTTAAGAAGTTTGTTTTTGCAATGGTATTACCATTGATGTCGTATTGATATTTCCATCCGTGGTTTGTATTGGCAAAATGAGGGATGGATACTAGAAGTGTTCCATTAGGATTATAAATTTTTTGAACTCCATTTTCGTTTAGGAGAGTATCTCTACCTACAATTTCTCCTTCTAAATTGAAACTTTGGGTAATTATCATATTTCCAAATTTAAGTTCTTCAATATATCTTAGGGTTCCATCATCGAAAAACTCTTTGGTTAAGAGGGGAGAGCCTTCATTAAAGGCCATAATCGTAAAAGGTTTTCCATTATAAGCATAGCGATATAATGTTCCGATGATTTGGTTATCTTTATATGCGTAACATTCGAAAATATTTCCGTTGTTGTAGAAGGAGAAATATTCGTTGTAATCTCCTTTTGATATGTAAATTTCGTCCACCGTTCCGTCAATATTATATAATGTGGTGTGAGAACTATTCTTGTCTATAATCTTTTTTTGTTTGATATTGCCATTTTCATAATACAAGTAGTTTGTGCCCACGGGTTCTCCCTCTTCATTAATGCAACAATGAGCATCTTTTATGTTGTAGCCATTGTAAAGATCAAATTCAAAACAGTTATTTATGGGTGAGATACGTGCGCGCACGGAGCCATCGGGATAATAAGTGACTACTTCTACAATTTTCCCCTCTTTCCAAGTATAGGTTTTACTTTTGATTTGAGAGGGAAGATAGAAATGTTGTTCGTTGGTAGGCTTGTCATTTTCAAAGTGTGTTTCAGATTGAGTTTCTCCATTTCTGTAGTAAGATGTCCAATATCCATCTTTATTTCCTAATTCATTATAATTTCCTACACTTTTTAGCTTTCCGTTGGCATAGTACGCTTTATGATTTCCCGAGATTACTCCGTCAACGAAATATTCTTCTACAGCAAGGGCACCATTAGGATAGAAATGCTGTACTAATTGGTCTGTGAGTTCTGTATTATATTGGGCTTCTATCTTTCCATTTTCATAAAAATTATAGGAAAATTTGTTTATATATCCTTCGTTGTAGTCGGTGCTATCCGTTAAAGTACCATTATTGGAGTATTGGAGACGCAAGCCGTGAAAGTAGTTATCTTTAAACTGACTGATTTCAGTTGTGATTCCATATCTGTTTTTACGGATTCTTTCTCCATTAATTTCTCCATGTTGGTAATCTTCAGCAGTTTCAATAAGATTGGTATCGCCATCGAAAAATCGGTAGGAACGACCTTCCAGCGTGTCGTTTTGTAGTCTGAGCCGTTCAATAATTTTTGAGTTATGATAAAGAGTTGTTATTCCATGGTTTACGTTGTTTTTGATTTCTCCAATTAGTTTCAACGAACCATCTTCTTTTACAAGATGCCACAAGCCGTCGTATTGATATTTTCCGTTTACTTCAGAACGAGATTCGCCGAAAGCGGAAAGTGCACCTTGATTTTCATACTCGAAAACACGAGATGTTTCATTCTCTTTAATATTAATTCCTTTTGAAACTTGTTGGAGCGCAAAAGGATAGGTGGCGTAAACGAACTTGGTGAGATTCTCGCTCATTTTTAGAGCTTTTTTTCTTACTTTTCCATCTTCTACATCGGTTCCTTGTAGTTGATAGTAGCAAAAATCGCTATAGTTTTCTTCAACAATTTTTTTGAAAAGAGGAATGTAAAGAAGGTCCACAATATCGTTGCTGTTGTTTGGAGTTGGAAGCATTTCGAAAAGAAGTTGGTTTTGATAGGGGAGGATATGTTTTATTTTTGTTTTAGCTTTAAATTTAGATGAGATTGCGAAATTTGAATTGATAAGCATTTCAAGTTCCATAAAACGTTCATTTTGACTGACATTATTAGAAATCGGAATCTTATTTTCTTCATAAAACACTTCAGTGCCTTTGGTATAAATTTCGTCTAATAACTGTAGTGATGACAAAGTTATAGCATGGGAAGGTTCACAGTATGACGAAAAATTTAATGCTAATAAAGCAGGGATTGTTTGGCGTTGTTTCAAATAGGTGAGGGCTAATTGGTAATGAAAACTATTGTTGAAAGGTTCGCAGCGAATAGCCAAAATCAGGTGTTCTTCAGCTTTTGTTGTCATTTCAAGTTGCATGTAACATTGGGCAAGATTGTTGTGAAGATACGCTTTATAGGGAAAATATTCTAATGCTTTGTTGAAGTAAAAAATGGCGGTATTGTAGTCATTTAAATAGTAGTAACATTCTGCCATAGTAGGAATAATATCCTTTTCCGATACTTTGGAATTGGGATGCTCTAAAACCCACATGCAATACTTAAGAGCATCTTCGTATTGCTTGTTGTTAGTGTGAAGTTTGCCTAACATCATTTGGGCAGTGTTGTATAATGTATCACCAAGAGGAATTGTCAGTAGAACCTCTTTCGCTTCTGAAAAATCCATTTCTTGTGCTTTTTCAATAATTTCTGAAGAGTTGATGTTTAGAGTAGGAAGTTTTTGTTGAGCAAATCCTCCAGTAATAGTAAATATTATTAAGGTCAGTGCGATAAAAAGTTGCTTTTTCATAATTAATGTTTAGTTTTATTTTTACCTTGCAAAGGTATAAAAAAGTTTTTTATTGTGAGATATGTTCTCAAAAAAAAAGAGGCGTACCGCAGCACGCCTCCTTGAAGTTATTGATAATTCAGAAATTATCTCTTTACAAATCTCTTTGTTACCATTCCTTCAGCAGCATTGATACGTACCATATACATACCGTTTGCTAATTGAGAAACGTCAACTTGATTGGATAGTGTTTCG
>Ga0233364_1000014_pt1 | contig 27559 bp, 17 predicted proteins | sample ElkDunMinimDraft_19_FD_180675 | JGI IMG/M metagenome (GOLD analysis project Ga0233364, IMG submission 180675) | Fecal eukaryotic communites from dung pellets of Tule Elk in California, USA - Elk Dung C2 | ecosystem: Host-associated > Mammals > Digestive system > Large intestine > Fecal | place...
TCTCTTCTGCAAAGTTTGCTTCTGAATCATGTTGGTCAACATTAAAGATAATTTTGGGAGGATTTACCGAAAATTTTTCAATCAACGAACTAATGGTAGGCAACTCTTCAACTGGTGCTGGTGGTTGTGGCTGTGGCTGCACCTGACTTTTAGCATCAGCAATAGAGGTCGTATAGAAATTTGCAACGCAATCGTAGAGTGGATATTTTAAACAAGATTCGATAAACAATTTTCGATTAGGAATAGAAAGCAGCAATTTCCCTTTTTTTCGTTCAAACTCACGATTGTAGTTATCACGAAGTACTTTTAGATAAAAAAAGTTCAAAAATGAAGATGCAGGATACTTTTTCTGCCAATCCACAAGATGATTTTTCAGAATATTTGCATTCTCCACTGTTTTAGGAAAATAATCAATTACATTAATATCTTTCATCTTTACCAATTTACGAAAGCCTTATTAAAAATATCTTCTGTCAATGCTACATTTATCTCCTCTACCAAATTACTTTCAACAGATGTGAAATTGAGTGAACTTGAAAAATCGACATATCGAGAGAAGGATTGTTCAAAATTCTCATTTTCGTTGAATCTATTTTGAAACTTCACGCGTACCGTTACGGTTAGTCGGTTCATTGCAGGTGTATCATCGCCACGAATTGCCACTGGATTAACGGAATATCCCGAAATCTCTCCTTCTAAACGATAATCCGCATTAGGAGAATCGATAATGGTCAATGGAGTCTGATTTTGAACCAGATTTTTGAGAGCATTTGTAAAATCCTGACTCAAAGAGGGATTTACCAATGAGGCATTATTAACAAAAGTACCAATAAAGACCGTTTTTGCTTCTGGATGGATATTACTTCCTGTCATTGAAATCGTCAAACGACAACCCGTAAGAGTTGTCGTAAGAAGAATTATCATAATTCCCATCCATTTTTTCATATTATTTACTCTCCAACTCAGCTACTTTGGCTTTCAACTCCTTAATTTCTGCCAACAGTTCTGGAATTTGTTTGATATAGATCTGTTCTTTCCACTTAGAACGTGGATCTTGACCAGGAATACCAAAGAATGAACAGCCCTCTTTTTCCACCGATTTATCCAAAGCGGAGAATGCAAGAACAACGGTATTAGGGGCCAAATAGATATCCTTATTCACGGCAGATTTAGCCCAAATAGTACAATTATCGCTCACGTAAGTGCAGCCTGCAACAGCTGACTGTGCACCAAGTAAACAATTCTTACCAATATGGGTATCGTGACCAATTTGAACCAAATTATCGAAAATAGTTCCTTTGCCTATGTAAGTATCGCCAGAAACTCCTCTATCGATACACACACCACACGCCACTTCCACATCATCATCGATAACCGTTCTTCCGCAGGATATCAGCTTCATCCAACCATCGGGACGTTTTTGAAAATAGCAAGCATCTGCACCAATTACTGCCATTGAATGAATAGTTACTCTATTACCAATCACAGAATTAGCATAGATACTTACATTAGAATGAATCACGCAATCTTCACCAATAACCACATTTTCACCAATGAAAACATTGGGTTGAATAATGGTTCCCTTTCCAATTTTTGCGGTAGGGTGAATGGCAGTATTTTGAGGTGTAAATGACACAAAATTGTTCACCACATCCAAATAAGCCATCAAGGGATCTTCACAAATCAACAAAACTTTATCTTCTGGGAAAGGAATCTCTTGATTGATAAGGATAAAAGTGGCTTGACTTTGCATCATCCGTTCATAATATTTCTTATGATCCACAAAAGAGAGATCTCCTTTATGAACGGAATGAATCTCGTTGATACCCGTAATCGGAAAATCCACCATCCCTTTTACCGTAACTGATTGTTTTATAAGCGATAACAAATCACTTATCGTAAGTGGTGTTGATAAGTTCATTGGATATAAATTTACGGAACAAATCCTTATATTTCAATTATTTTACTCTTTCAGCATATTTGTTGGTACGGGTATCTACGCGAATCATCTCTCCTGTTTCGATAAACAAAGGAACAGAAACTTCAGCACCTGTCTCAACAGTAGCTTTTTTAGCTGCATTAGTAGCAGTATCACCCTTTACACCTGGTTCTGTATAAGTAACTTGAAGGTCAACAAATGCAGGAAGTTCACAAGTTAAAGGAGTATCAGTGTCTGCATGATACATTACTTCAACAATTTGTCCCTCTTTTAAAAGAGCTGGGTTGTTGATTAAATTTTCCTCAATTGCCAATTGCTCGTATGTTTCGGTGTGCATAAAGTTGTAGGTTGAATCACCCTCTTTGTACAAATATTGGTAAGGACGACGTTCTACGCGCGCCAAATCAATCTTTACACCTGCGGTAAATGTGTTTTCTAAAGTTCTGCCTGAGCGCAAGTTTTTCAATTTTGTTCTTACAAAAGCTGGGCCCTTTCCAGGTTTAACATGTTGAAACTCAACAATTACAAATAACTCACCATTGTGCTCAATGCATAAACCATTTTTAAAATCTGCAGTAGTTGCCATAAATTCTATTTATTAAATTACGTTTACTTATATAGTTTTTTTTCAGTTTGCAAAAATACAATTTTTTCGCTCTTTAAATCCTTAAAGAATGTTAATGAATATCAAATATAAAAGGAACAACAGCAATCAAAGCTATTGTACCCAAAAATCATTTATAAAATGGAATCAAAATAGGCTATCGTTTTTATCAATCCCTCTTTTAATTTTGTTGTAGGTTGCCATTCCAACAACTCTTTAGCCTTTGTGATATCCGGTTTTCGCTGCATCGGGTCATCTGCTAAAGGAGGCAACGTTACAATTTGAGAGTTTGAACCTGTTAGATTGATTATTAGCTCTGCCAATTCCCTGATAGTAAATTCGTCAGGATTTCCTACATTGATAGGTCCGATAACAGTTTTATCACTATTCATCATCCGAACCATTGCGTCAATCATATCATCGCAATAACAGAAGCTTCGTGTTTGCTCGCCATTTCCGTAAATTGTAATATTCTCACCTTTAAGTGCTTGAACAATAAAATTGGAAACCACACGCCCATCGTTAGGGTGCATTCTCGGACCATACGTATTAAAAATACGAATCACTTTGATTGCAACATGGTTTTGACGATGATAATCAAAAAAGAGTGTTTCGGCACATCTTTTGCCCTCGTCATAGCAAGAACGCACACCGATAGGATTCACATTTCCAAAGTACTCCTCCACTTGTGGATGTACAAAAGGATCGCCATAAACCTCACTCGTCGAAGCTTGTAAAATCTTCGCCTTGATACGCTTTGCTAAACCTAACATATTTATAGCTCCCATCACAGAAGTTTTCACCGTTTTAATCGGATTATATTGATAATGAATAGGAGATGCAGGACACGCTAAATTATAAATCTCGTCAACTTCAACAAAATAGGGCGCCGTAACATCGTGACGTACCAACTCAAAATAGGGATTATCTAAAAGATGTAACACATTTTTCTTGCTTCCTGTGAAATAGTTATCCACACAAATCACCTCGTTTCCTTCATGTAAAAGTCGCTCACAAAGATGGGAACCAAGAAATCCTGCTCCACCTGTTACCAAAATCTTCTTCATTTTATATCAATTAACGTGGCAAAAGTACATCATTTTTTCAAAAAAGAGTAATTCTCACCTAAAAAAACTCATTACTGAACTCATTTTTTCTGAGAGCAGACCTATTTTCTCAGAAAAGAATAAAGCTAACACCTTAATTTTCACACAATTACAAAAAAGAAATATTTTTTTCAGAATATTGATTTACTTCTCAAAAAAAAATTATACTTTTGCACCCGCAAAAAGCCCAGGTGGTGGAATTGGTAGACACGCTACTTTGAGGGGGTAGTGGGAGTATTCCCGTGCAAGTTCGACTCTTGTCCTGGGCACAAAAAGTTCTGAGTTTTTCAGGACTTTTTTTTGTTTTGGGCGTGCCGGCTCTTTCCCATCGCACCTTCCCTACCCACTCGCCGTCGGGCTTTCCGCTCAAATTTCGCGCCTCACACTTTTGCTTCAAAATCTTACCAAACGAAAACCCCTAAGTTCTAATCTCTAAACTCTAAAACCGGCGCTCATAACCGCTTCAATCCCTCACGCAAACCTCCTTGCGATGAGTAAGCACCCAAAATCAAAAGAATAATTCTGCGCTATTTTCCAGAACCTTTGAAAACTATCAACGCTGTATGAATCAATATTTTTAAATCCATCGAAAGTGACATATTTTCCAAGTAGAGAATATCCCAACGCAAACGTTCCACCATCTCCTCCACATTTTCTGCATAACCAAATTTCACTTGTCCCCACGAAGTCAAACCAGGGCGAATGGATTGAAGCAACTTGTAGTATGGAGCCACTTTCACAATCTGGTCAATAAAATATTGACGTTCTGGACGCGGTCCTACCAAAGACATATCCCCACGCAACACATTAAAAAATTGAGGTGTTTCATCTAAGTGTGTTTTTCTCAAAAACTTACCAAAAGAGGTAATTCTACTATCATTTTTGCTCGACAAAAGCGGCTTATCAGATTCCGCATCTACGCACATCGAACGGAATTTAATAATATTGAATGGTTTACCATATCTTCCCACTCTTTCCTGTTTATAGAAGATAGGTCCTCGAGAAGAGCATTTCACACCAACAGCCAAAATCAGATAAATCGGAAGTAAGATAATCATCGCTATCAACGACAAAACGATATCAAAGAAACGCTTCATAATCATCTGCCAAACTGGCAATCTTTCAGAATAGATTGTAATTAAAGGTTCGTGAATCACAGATGAAATTTTCACAGCTCCTACAAGCACGTCTTGAGTTTGAGGTATAATTCTAATTATCAAATCATTAGAGACAGAAACCATCGAAAGAATTGTTTCTATATACTTTCTTTTACCATTTTGAATTGCAATAATCAACTCTTCAATTTGGTACTTTTCAACCACATTTTGCAGTTCATCTATTGATCCTAAGCAAGGCAACTCCTTTTCCAAAGTTTTATCCTCTTCATCAGGTAGAGATAAAAAACCCACCACCTTAACTGAAAGATTTTGGCTTACAACTTTCTGATAGGTTTCCCAAGCCACCTTATCTCCTCCTACAATCAAGGTTTGAAAAAGTATTTTTCCACATTTCAGCTTATTGATAACAATTGTCGTTACAATTACACGTGGAATATAGGTAAAGGAAAACTGAAAGAGTAACAAAATCAAGAAATATTTTAGATAATCGTATGGTGTATTTACGTGATCATCCAATATAAATAGGAAAAAGAAAATGAGTGCTCCCCAGAAAGTGATGGCAATTGTAGTACCTAACTCTTTCAATCGTGAACGTCGCATTACATTCTTATAGTACCCAACAAAGGCGTGCAACAACAACCAATAACAGGGAATCACTACGCAACCCAATAGGAATTTGTAATCGGTCAACACACTTTGTGAAAAGTGTGTAAATAACATTTCATCGACGTTATATTTTCTATAAGTAAAAAAGAGCCCCCATGACAGCAAAGCTGCCACAAAATCAAATATTATATAGGTAAAAAGAAGAATCTTTTTATTCATCAGAAAAGATTGTAGAATTAATTGGTTTTATAAGTTATAATTCTTAAATTATCGAAATAGAAATGAGTAGGTTTATCATTTTTTTGTGCAGAATGAATCATCAAGCGAGCGTACATATCCCCAGTACTTGGAGAATTTGTTGCCAACACTTGAGTGAGATTGATACAGATTCGTTTCCACTCACCATCTGTTTCTCGAAGCACCACCAAAGGTTCATATCTAATCGTATTTGAAGTCGTTAAAAATGCAAGTTCTGCAGTAATTTCATTATCACACTTAAAATCCATCTCCCAAAAGCAAGAAGTTCCGCGACAAGGCAAAATACAATATGGAGTTTGGAGGTCGAAATATTGCGAATTTGAATCTAACAAAGCCACATGCCCCACTGTTCTACCATCGATTTCAGTAACTGTCATTGGAGTTCCACCCATAGTATCTACACTTGAAAAAGGAGCACTTTGGTCAAAGGGTTCCACCATTGGAAAAACGACCTCATTAACATATTCAAATCGAATCGGCTCATCTTCAAAAGTATAAACTTCCTCACGGTCGAACAGAATTTTGCGAGTATAAGGTTTTACAAAGGGATAAAGGGGCAAAGTTGTTGACAATCCATTTAATCGAACAGCAGGATAAATATAAAGAGTACTTGTATCAGAATAGTTCGGCAAAACGGGAATACGACAAGGAACTTCCCAACATCCTAAATTTGTTCCGTCAAGATAAATCCAAAAATCTTTAAAAGAGAGGGATGAAATCACAGAAAGCTGCGCATTATCGTAACTCATCTCATGATTATCATTAAAATTAGAAACATCCATACAATTTTCCACATCTTCAGGAGTAATCTCCAAAAAGGCGGGTGTCAAGTCGATATCCTTACAACTACTTAACAACAAAGCAGATAGAGATAATATCAAAAAGAAAAAAATTGCGTATCTACTTTTCATAACACATAGAACGATAAATAATGATATTATTTTGTATTTTTGCGCAAAAATACAAAAAAAATGGATTATTTTACCACAGCTCGCAAGAATCTCATTGAAACACTTATTCAGAAAGGAATTACAGACACCAATGTACTTGAAGCATTCAACAAAGTAAAGCGTCATCTTTTTGTTGAATCATTTCTTTGGGACCACGCATACAAAGATGAAGCGATAAAACTCCCCAACAAGCAAACCATTTCGCGTCCGCATACCGTGGCATTCCAATCTCAACTATTAGAGGTAAAGAAAGGTGATAAAATTTTGGAGATTGGCACAGGTTCTGGATTTCAGGCTGCCATATTAAGTAGTATGGGAGCAACCGTATATTCTATCGAACGGCAAATGGAATTATTTGCAAAAACCAAAACTTTATTAGAAAAATTGGACAATAAGATTCTCCTATTTTGCAGAGATGGCTTCCAAGGACTTCCAAAATTTGCGCCTTTTGACAAAATAATTGTCACTTGCGGAGCTCCTTTTGTACCTTCTGCATTGTTAGATCAATTAAAAATTAACGGAAAAATTGTGATTCCTGTTGGAGAAGAATCTCAAGTTATGAAACGCATAACTAAGATTGAATCAGACAAATACGAAACGGAAGACTTCGGAAACTTCACCTTTGTTCCCATGTTAAAAAACACTCATATTGGCAGAGAAAAATATCTATAAAAAAAATTTTTCATTTTTGGCTGCGCGTATTAAAAAAGATTGTATTTTTGCGCTCACAAAACGACGGGATATAGCGTAGTCCGGTTATCGCGCCTGCTTTGGGAGCAGGAGGTCGCAAGTTCGAATCTTGCTATCCCGACAGAAGAAGCACCTCGTAAGGTGCTTCTTTCATTTTAGGATTATGTGGGAATTTGAAATAGGGTAACTAGTCTTTATAGTCACCCTATTTTTTCATTATTTCAAGAAATGGGGAAATTACAGAATTTTTGCGACACTTCCTTGTGTAGCAGTTTTGGTTACCACAATCTTCTTTTCAATATTTTTTAGAGCATTTACGTGAGAGATAATTCCGATTAAGTGATTATTCTGCGCCAAACCTTGCAATGTTCGGAGTGCGAGCTGCAAGGCCTCATCATCTAACGAACCAAAACCTTCGTCAACAAAAGTAGTATCAATCTGCACGCCACCAGCAGAAACTTGAATTTCATCAGAAAGGCCGAGTGCCAACGAAAGCGCAGCCATAAATGATTCGCCACCTGACAAAGTTTTAACGCTTCGTTCTTTACCGCTGTATGTATCGTGTACATTTAAATCTAAACCTACCTGGGCGTTTCCACCTTCCGTGCGCGCACGAACTAACCTATATTGACCTCCTGACATCTGCTCTAAACGTTTGTTTGCATGGCGGATAATCTTTTCGAAATAGGTCATCTGAACAAATGTTTCCAACGAAATCTTATCGCGCCCTTGCAGTTTACCATTTGCCGTATTAGAGAGAGTTTGCAACCAAGTTAATTTTGCTTCGGCAGATTGCGCTTCGGCTCGTTTCTTGTCAACATTTTGTAGAACTGCACTATTATTTTGAAGGCGGGCACTCACCTTCTCTTTCTGTTCCTGCTTCTCTATTTTTGCATTTTTCGCTTGTTCAAGTTTCAGTTTTTCCTGCTCAATATCCAAACTTAAATCTGGAATTATCTGTTGGGAAAGAGCATTAACAACACCTTCATTTTTAGCAATTCTCGTTTCTATCTCCTGAAACTTTTCAGTATTATCTTTCAAAACTTTTTCATGTCGTTCGACACGTTGTGTAGCTTCTTCAATCTCTTGTTGAACCTCATTTTTAGAAGAGAATTTCATCTTTTGCTTTAACTCTTCCAATTGCGCTTGTAAGCCCGACAATTCTGTTTGAGCAATCGTTAATTTCTGAGAAAGATCTGTCAATGCATTTTGGTATTTCTCAACATTTTGAGTTTCTACAACAATATCCTTCGCAACCTTTTCCTTACGAGCTATACGCTGATTTAGATCAGCCAATGTATTATTCAAACTATTTGCAGCATTTTGAAGTTCCAACATTTTATCTTCCAACAGTTTAGATTCATTTTCTGGAGAATAGTCAGGAAAAATTTCAAGTAAAGTTTCTTGAAGAATTCGTTTCTGAGCTTCACAATTTCCCCTCATCTCATTAGCTTTTTGGCTAGCTTCTGTTGCTTTCTGTTGTGCATCTTGCGCTGCTACTTCAGCCTGTTTAAGTTGCGCTTCTGTTGGCGCATTTGCTGTCTTTTGAGCCAAAATCGGATGAGAAAGAGATCCACAAACGGGGCAAGGTTGCTCTGGTAGCAAATTTTCTGCCATAATACCCGCTTGCTCCTGTAGAAAATTTCTATTCAGTGTTGCAAAACGACCTTGCGATTCATCGGCTATCTTTTGCAAATCTAAATAGCGTTTTTGTTGGGCTTTAAGGCTACTTTCTAAAACTTTCTGATTTGCAATATCTGAATTCAGTTTTGTCAGCTGCGCAATAAACTTATTGTTAGTTTCAATATCATTTTCCACCTTAACCTTTTCGGCTTCAACATTTTCAAGAGATTGTAACTCTTTTCTCAATTCTTCCAAATTTGCTGCAGTTCTTTCAACTACAAGAGCACCATTTTCGCATCGTGTTTTTGTTTCGTTGATAAAGTTCTGTTTAGCAACAATTTCATCCCATTTCGTCTTATATTCATCATGTAATTTCAACTCTTGTTCCCATTCGGCACATCGTTTTTTATCCTCTTCGATTGCAGGAACTTTAAGTTTTTCCTCTTCTAACAAACTATGAAGAGATTTTTTCGACTCTCTGTCACTCTCTAATAGTTTTTTAGAATCCTCAAGATTTTTCAATATATCACGCTGTTTTTCAACTTGTTGTATTCGATTAGAAAGGTCTGTAATTGAATTATCCAAAGTTTCTAACGCTTTAACCAACTGCTCCTTTTCATTCTCATCGGCACGCATAATTTCGCATGATAATTCCAAGAATTTCTCTATAGAATTAAGATTAAAATGGAAATCTGAAGGATAACTTGGCGGATAGGAAAAATCATCAATATACTGATTCACACTATTTTTCAGCAACGTACAATTTTCTGAGGCCTCTTTGGTCAACTCTTTGATTTTTTCTTGCAACTTTTTATAGTTTTCGGTCTGAAAAATCTTCCGAAAGATTTCACCTCTACCAGCGGTATCTTGATGCAGAATCTTCATAAAATCGCCTTGAGCAATCATAGCAATTTGGCAGAATTGAGATCGATTAATTCCTAAAATTTCTTCAATCTTCACATCTACATTTCTCACGCCAGTTATCAATTTTCCATCTGGTAGAGTGAGTGTTGCATCGGCATTTTGTTGTGTAACACCCTCACCACGCAAAGCTTTTCGCATATAGACTGGATTTCGCTTTACGGTATAGATTTCTTCTCGATATTGGAAAGACAATTCAACAAACGTTGGCGTATCCAAAGGTGCATACTCAGAGCGTAACGCATTAGCATTTCGCATATTACCACTTGGTTCTCCAAAAAGTGCGAAAGAGATTGCATCGAAAATAGTTGTTTTTCCCGAACCTGTATCTCCAGTTATCAAATAGATTCCATTTGTACCCAATTTTTTCATATCCAACTCTACCCTACCAGCGTAGGAAGCGAAGGCTGAAATTGTTAATTTTAAAGGTCTCATTTTACTCCTCCCAAATCAATTTTATTAATTTTTCCACCAACTCATACTGTTCTGGCGACAACTCTCTACCGTTTTGGATTTGGAAAAAATCTGCAAAAAGTTCCAAAGGCAATTTCTTTTCCACTTCCGCACCTTGTTCTATCGTTTGCGTCTGCTGAGTTCGGCTATTATCATAGCGTAAGTGCATAATATTGGGATACTTTTCTCTCAACTTTGCCAGCACATCAGGCACTTCGTCCTCATCGGTAAGCGTAACAAGAAGATAATCGTTAGGGGATTTATCCTCCACTTCAATCAAATCAAAGAAATTGCCTTTAATCTCTCGCAAATCGTGCTTGGGTACGATGGGAATAGTCCGAATATTCAAATTTTCTTTCTCTTTCAACTCCACAACGGTGAATGATTTGTGATGACATATTTCTGAAAATGAATATTTTAGAAGCGTACCTGAATATCTTATTTTCTGATTATCGACAAATTGTGCTTTATGCAAGTGTCCTAATGCCACATAATCGAACGGCATAAAGATTTGAGCATTAACATTATCACTACCTCCGATAAAAATCTCTTCTGAATCGCAAATTTCACCACCAGCAACAAATTGGTGAGCTATCAAAACATTTCTCTCATTTCGATTTATTTCCATATTTGAGATAATTGTTTGCATTGCAGAAGTGATATCAGAAATATTTTGGTCGGGAAAGGCGTGTGCTACCTGGATTGTTTTCAGGAATGGCAGCAGATAGAAATTGACATTTCCGTTCTCATCGTGTAGAGTAACCTTTTGTGGCTTTCCATCAAAAACAGGTGATAGATAAACTCCGCTTAACTGCATTAATTGTGCTCCAAAAGCATTTCGTTCGGCCGAATCATGATTTCCGCTAACGACCAAAGTAGTAATTTTTCGTTTAGCAATCTCTACTAGAAAGAAATCAAATAGTTGTACAGCTTCTGCAGATGGGATTGATTTGTCATAGACATCACCTGCAATTATCACTGCATCAGGTTTTTCCTCATCCATATAGGCGAGTACTTGTTCCAACACAAAACGTTGATCATCGATTAAGGAAAACTTATTCAATCTCTTACCGAGATGTAAATCTGAAAGATGAAAAAACTTCATAAACGGGTACAATAAAAACTTGGCATTAAACTAATGCCAACAAAAAGGTAAGAAAAATAGGATTAAGGTTTATTCTTCTGGAGCTACAAGCCACACAATCAAATAAGCCCAGAATCCGAAACCTCCAAAAAAGATAGAGATTAGAAAAATAATGCGAAGAACAGTTACATCTACGCCCATATAGCGTGCTAACCCTGCGCAAACGCCTGCAATTTTTTTATCAATGACACTTCTTGTTAATCTTCTTTGTGTATTCATAGATATTAAACTTTAATTTATACATATAATTACTTATTAATCATTACTTTAACAAACCTGATATCAGGATAATTAGAATTACGATAGGAGCAATATATTTCACGATAAAACGAATTGCATAAAGAAACCATCTTTTCTGTTTCAGTGTATTTCCATTTGAAAGTTCATCAAAATACTCTTCGTCAGACATTTTCCATCCAGCAAAGATCACGAACAGCAATCCGCCTATTGGAAGGAGATAATCGGCAGAAAGTTTATCGAGGAAATCGAAAAGAGGAAGATTACCGATAGTCCAATCGTTGAGTAATCCCAAAGAGAGGGAACAGAGGGCAGCCACAATCGTAACGGATAGTGAAGCGATAATGGTTGCCAAATTTCTTTTCAATTTAAACTCTTCGCTCAAGAAAGCGACCACCACTTCGAGTAATGATATAGAGGAAGTTAATGCAGCGAAGAATAGTACAATAAAGAATAAAATAGCGAGAACTGCTCCAAAAGGAATTTGGGAAAAAATTTGAGGAAAAATTACAAATAACAGACCTGGACCTTCTGAAGGTGACAATCCAAAAGCAAAGACAGCTGGCATAATAGCGACCCCAGCCAAAATTGCGAACACCAAATCCATAATAGCGGTTGCTGCAGATGAGGAGATAATATTTTCCTCTTTTTTCACATACGAAGCGTAAGTAATAATAGTTCCACAACCTATTGATAAAGAAAAGAACGCTTGTCCCATTGCGGCGAGTACTGTATCTCCAGTAATCTTAGAGAAATCGGGATAAAAAAGGAATCTCACACCTTCGCTTGCACCGGGAAGTGTGAGCGATCGAATTGCGATTACAATAACCATTAGAAAAAGGAGTGGCATCATAATCTTCGAGTATTTTTCGATTCCGTTTTTCACTCCCATAATTACAATAAGCGCAGTAAGGAAGAGAAAAACAAGGGTATAGATTAGCGGTATGGTTGTAGATGTAGAAGAGTGTTCAAACATTTGTTGAAAATCCACTCCCTCAGTAAATTGCATCTGTACAGATTTTACCAAATAGTTGATAGTCCAACCGCCTACAACGCAATAGAAAGAGAGAATGACGAAAGCGCAAAGCACAGATATTGCTCCAATTTTGCTCCAAAAGGGCTTTTTTCCGTGGGTAAGGGTTCTGAAAGCTCCAAAAACATTATTTTGACTTCTCCGTCCGATAACAAATTCCGTAAACATCAAAGGGAGGCAGATAAGAAAAACAAAAAATAGATAGAGTAGAATAAAAGATGCCCCTCCATTTGTACCGACAAGATAAGGGAAACGCCAAAGATTTCCCAATCCAACAGCAGAACCTGCCAACGCTACTAAAACACCAAAATGGTTACCAAAAGAATCTCTTTCTTTCATAGTTACAATTACTGATTTTATTTTGCAAAATTATAAAAAATTTTGGTTGTAATTCCAACAACAAAGAGATTTCTGATAAAAATCAGGTAGATGTGTGAATATTTTAGAAATCAGTACCGATAGAGAAGAGAAACATTCCTTTTTTATCTGCAACTTGGAAATTTTCGATTCCCCAAGCGTAATCGAAGCGGAGGAAATATCCTAAAAGGGAAGCTCGCAATCCAGCGCCCACACCCATAATCCAAGGATCGACTTGGCGTTTCACCACTGCGTGAATATTTCCACTATCGATATAGCGCGTATAAAGGCAATTCTCTTCGGAATAGGGTGTTAATCCTGTCCAAGCCGTACCCAAATCAGCAAAAGCAATCAATTGAATAGAATTAAAGAAAGGACGAGAGATTTTTTTACCTGTAACCAACTGTACTACAGGCATTCTCAACTCTGTACTTAGAAGTGCAAAAGAGGTTCCGTTTCGAGTATTTTGTGAAAAGCCTCGCATACTGGTTGCCAGAGTTTGATACTGGTAGTTTTTCGTTTGATCCACCCAAATGGTACTATTGAATTTAGGTGCAATCCAATTATCGACACCTCCCATAAAATAAACTAAGCGAGAAACGCCGAAGTTTGTACTTGCCGCAAGACGAGTTGCCCAGGTCATATTTCTAAACAAGTGTACTGATTTTCGAAAATCGAAACCCAAAACAATCAGATTATCGTGTTGTTTAGCAATTTTCTGATTATATTCAGCAAATATTTTCAATTTTGAGCCATGCCATAGATTAGTAGCCAACTCTTTAGAGGAATCAAACACATATTCCATTTTTGCGCCTGTCCATAATGAATATTGGTTAGGTGCTTTCAGAGAAACATCATCTAACGCTGAAACGATTAAATTCTCTAAACGTCCTGTGAGTGTGAATCGGAGTGCGTGAAACTTGTTAAAAGGAATTTTAGCAATATAGAAAAAGCTGTTTGACTGCTGTTTGAACATATAATAATCGACAGATTTTTTCAGTGACTGGCGATATACAACTATCTGATGATCAACACGCTTTGACAGATCTTCATAACTTAACATAAACTCTTTTCCTGACATATCGAAAGAGAGTCGGAAGCCACCTGTAATTCGATAATTTTCGAATAGGTCGTTGATTCCCACCATAAAAAGAGCATTCATTCCCGTATTGAGATAGATGGGAGAAGTTCCTCCTGCAAACTGCTGGTAAGCAGTATTCAAGAAACCATAATCTGCCTGTGTTACCAAACGATTAATAGAATATTGAACCTCATAATTTCGATGAGTGATCTGCTTATATTCAAAACCTTCTGTAAAAATTTGGGCAGGAATTTTATTTTTTCGCAAAGTATCGGACGTTTTTTTATGACTTACAATATCTCCTTTATACGCCTGGCGGAATCCCTTTCGCACATTCTTTGGGTTGAGATTACCAACATTCTTCTCAGCCTTTATACTATCCATTACATGCTGATATTTTTGATATTCAGCCTTATAGATTGAGGAAATTAATGTATCGGTATTTAAATCTTGTTCAAGTGGGTGGATATAGATCCGTTTCACGCCCTTTCGCAGTAAAATTTCAGCAACATTACGTGTAGCAGCACAATAATCTTGATCAGCAATGGAGTAAGCATTATTTGTAAGTGGCTTATTTTTAGCAAAATACGCATAATGAATAATTGTATCGATTTTAGTAATTGCACTATCGAACACAGCTTCAAACCTATTTGTTATTCCATTTTCATCACTCAGATAAATCACTTTATTAGAAGAGATTATTTGGACATCAGACTCATTAGCATGTGGGGTAAAAGTAACTTGCAATAACTGAGGATTTTTCTTTTCATAATTATAGACAAAGAGATCAGAATACTCACGATTTCTACAATTATAAAATTTAGCATTAGGGAATAGAGAATCGGAAGGGCGATTAGAGGCAAATATAACATCACCTTTATCGTTCATATATTGCGGGTCGAAATCGTCATAGAAATCTTGGGTAAGATTTTGGAATGTTCTGGAACGGAAATTATAGAGGAAAATATCGGATTGTCCTCCTTGGTATCCAGAGAAAACCATATTTCGACCTTTTTTATCGAAATTCCAGGCTGTTACTTTTTCAACGTCAACGAGGAGAGGTTTTTCCATCTTTTTTTCATCACAATCATAGAGATAGAAATAGCAACGGCCTTTGCTTTCCAATGTAAAGCCGAGCGCGCGACCATTCGGGTGGAAATGGAGAATTGGAAAAGAGAGGTCAGGATTATCTTCGGTTTTAGCATATTTTTGGAAGATAGTGCGAGGGCGCTGAGCGTTGGCATCTTTGAACCACACGCGCAACTGTCCGCTTTCGTTGGTTACGTAGGCAAAACTTTCACCATCTGCAGAGAGTGTGATATTGCTGTAATTTCGGGACGATTTAGGGTGTTTCAGCACGCCATCATCTTCAGGTTTATCGCGCTTAATATCGTTTTTATAAGCCACATAACAACTTCTGTACCATTCTTCCATAATATCATCGAAAGGTGTCCCAATTACGTAAGCAAAACCTTTCTCCACGCTACGGGTAGCTCTTGTACTATAGAGAATATTCGGAATTACAGCTTCGCCAAAGCGTTCCACAATAAAACGCCAAAACGAATAACCGGCATAACTACTTTCCACGAGCGATAAATTATCAAAATTCTCAAACTTTCCACTTAAAATTCCACTTTTGATATAAGCATCGCGTTCGCTACTCCACCCGCCTGCAATATAAGCTGCCAAACCACTATAGAACCAATTGGGCACATCAATCAAATATTCTGATGAAATATTAGCACCCAAATTTTGTCCTTCAATCAGGAGGTGGGCAAAAGTATTGGCAATACCCTCTTTTATCATTCTATCAAAATGATTATGATCGCCATTAAAATAGAGATAAATCTTTGTACCATAAACATTTGTAATACCTCCTTGATTATAAAAATCCTCATTATCGAAAGCAAAATTAGACTCTCTAAAGTCGCCTTGGGTATTATAAACTATAAACTGAATTTTTTTAGAAGATGAATAGTTAAGGCGTTTTTCGATTTCACGAATATACTGTGGTGCTATGGCGAAAGTATATTCTGCTAACGCTTTAGAATTGGGGTAAAAATAGACATCGTATTGTGTTGAACGATAATAGGTCCAATTAAACTTTTGGAACTGTACACGATTTTTGCCAAAAGAGATTTGGGAACCATTATAAAATTGAGCAAAAAGATTGAAATTGCATAACAATAGCAGAAGTAAAGCCACACCTCTTTTTATTCCTCCCCAGATTGTCACTTCTTTCAATATTTTTTTCATATTACTCGTTTGCGTCTGTAACCTCATCATTATCTTGTACCTCTTGAGCTTCTATTACTGTCATTTCTCGTTTTTGAGTTTCGTAGAAATATTCTCCAAAAAACTCTTTAACGATAATTCTCACAAAAGAGTATGCCGGAACAGCCAAAATCATTGCAAAAATTCCGCCTACATATCCTGCCACCAAAATCACAATAAAAATTTCGATAGGATGGGCATTCACTCGCTTTCCATAAAGTACAGGTTGGATTATAAAATCATCAATAATTTTAACAAAAAGAATAGCAGAAACCACCTTAATTGTAACAATTGTAAGTTCTGCTGTTTCAACGCCAGAGGGTAATAATCCTGTAATTGATATAATTACACTCACTACAGTTGCAATAGCAGGGCCAGCATACGGAATAATATTTAGAGCACCGCCGATTAATCCAATCAAAGCTGGATTAGGAACACCCAACAGATAGCACAACAATCCTTCTGCTAAACCCACTACAATCATCTCTGCAAAAACTCCTGAGAAATAGCGTACCAACTGAGATTTTGTATTGTGCAAAATATGGTCATAATTCTCACGAAATGAGAGTGGTATATATTTTCTTACCACTTTAAAAAATATTCTTCTATCTTTCAATGCGAAGAAAGATAGGAAGATAACCGAAAATGCTCCGATAAAGAGATCGCCCACAAACGAGAAGAGATTGCTAGCAAAATTAACAATTTTCAAATCCTCAATAAAAGAGTTATAGCTTGATGCAATTAAGTCGCTGAGAGTAGTATCGACTAGCAAACCCCAATTTTGGAGTGCGACTGTAATTTTAGAGAGCCACGAATCGATTTCCGTTTGAAACATTGTTGGGTCAATAGCAGCAAGAATTTGAAACTCATTAAAAATCATTGGAATAATAGAGAAGAGTATTGCACCGATTGCACCGACAAGCACTATTAATGTAATCATAGCGGCTATCGATTGAGGGATTTTTCGTTTTTTGATAGAGATTTTATCGAGCAACCTCATCAGTGGAGATCCGATGATAGAGAGAATCATAGCCAAAAACACATAGACCAACACATTAGTAAAGTAGCAAGCACCTAGCAGGAAGCAAGTTAGAAGAATAAAGATTGAAATCGTACGATTAATATTCATAATTCTTTCCTTTTTTACTTTTACGAGAAGGACCGAAAGCGTGGAGTCGCCAAGCTTCTATTAGATCCTGTTTTCCGTTAAACTCTTGTTGAAAAATTAGTGCGACGCCACCGCCTTGTTGTGGTCGCGAAGCATCTTGATTTAGTTCATACTGATCGTTAAAATAGAATAATCGCAGCACCCAATTTCCGGCTTCATTAATTTTATATTCAAAACTAACATCGCCCACCAAGTTATTATTATTTCCGCTTGTTCCTGCCGACACATTTTCTGCTAAGCCAAACCTTGTTTTCACTAAAATTCTATCATTATACAATGGAATTGAAGCATTAACGGAATATTCTCGATAATTAGCATCTGAGGAGTAGTAATTGAGTCCCAAATCAAAATTTTTAAATTGTTGAGACAAGAAATTATTGAATAGGTCGGCCACCATACCGATTCCCCCTTGTAGGCCTTGAGTTTCAATACTTCCTGTTTGCGCTTCACCAGCTACGAATGAGTTGAAGAACACCAACGAAAAGAATTGGCGAAGCACATTTTGCGTATTTGATGTATCTAACGCGGCATACACATTTGCTTGTTCCTCGCTATTCAATTTGGGGAAAGAGAACGAGAATGAAGGCTGCGGATTGAGTAGTGATCCATCTAAATTAAGAAATGCATTTACCTCAGTTCTTCCGATATTCAACTGATTACTAATATTATTTAAAGAAGTATTTTTCACATATCGTGCGGTAACATCTACAATAGAAGAGCTAAGTGGCCCCGTAAAATTGATTGTCCCTCCTTCAACAATATCAAATTCGCGTGGTACTAAATTTCGCAGTGACATATTAAAACTTCCAGAAGCCACAGTTAACATTCCATCTAAATTGAGAGATTTAGTTGAGTTATAAGTTAGGCGCAACTTTCCGTTGGTTTTGCATGCCAAGGTACCATCAATCACATCTAAATCGATACGCACATTGGCATCTTGTGTAACATCGAAAGTAAAATCGTAATCCATTTCGGTAGAAGATTGTCGCTTAGTGGGCACCACTTGGGCTTCATTCAAGGAAGCTTTAAAGCGAATTCCATCAGAGGTACTCACTTTACTTGCAGAGGAAACAGGGAAAATAAGTTGCGAACCTGACAACGTTTTCAAGTCATCACCATAGAATCGCAATTTTTTAGTATCACCCACTATAAATATATTTCCAGACACATAACCATCTCCACAGAAAGAAACATCAGTCGTTTTAGGTGTATTCAGTGCCATAATTCTATCTGAATTGATATGTAAATTCAATCGAAAATCTCTAAACTTATTGTGATACACAGCACCATCTAAAAATGCCAAATTATAATCTTTATCACGGAGGCGGATATTATCGAAGAAAATTCCTTGTGGATTAAGTGTAATTTTCTGATTTTCCAACTTATACACTGTATTTAATGGAGCAATATTAAGAAAGCCTTCGCGCACCATTACATCACCATCGAAGTAGAGAGAATCCTTATTTACAACAAAATTGAGTTCTCCGTATGCATCACCATACACATTATTACTAAATGAAGCCAAGAAGGGTTTTAGGAAACTGATTGACAATGTATCGATATTAGCCTTAATAGCAAGTTCTTTTTTTTGTGCATTAAACTCACCAAAGAGCATTGCTAATTTTGTATCTTCCAATTGATAATCAGAATAATTATAGAATTGAAGACCGCGGAAACGTTGATTTGAATCGGGTTGATAAATTCCCCCGAAGAACTGTGGATTTTCGCCAGCGCGTGCATCAGCGAGGAGGAAAATATTTCCAAAATTCATATCATTAAACACAAAATCTGAAGCCATTACCTTACCCACAACAGCCCCTTTCCCTTGATTGCTATTTAAGAAAGCAATTGCGGAGAGATTGCCACCGAAGGAGGTCGATTTTCCCCCAATAAAAGTATTTAGCAAAGAGATATCCACGTGATCGATCATCACATTCAATTTCGCTTCACTTACCGTTGAATATTCACCATCTAAAGCAATAGAACCTACATTTTCTGCGGCTAACACACAATGGTCAAATCTCAATTTTTGTGGAGAAATCGAAACAAGGTCGTTGCCAATAAATGTCCAACGAGTATCTTTCAAATAGAGTTCAGACTCCTCAATCTTCACATTAACATTCTGATTCACAACGCCTCCTACATATCCATTTAAGCGAGATACTTGGGGTGAAGAGATTGCTTCCGGGCTAATCCACGACAAATTGTAGTAGATTTTATCTTGAATAGTATGCGCTTTGAGCTTCACATTTTGGAAAGGAAGAACATTCTGTCTCATTTTCAAAGAGAAAGTATCAACATCCATAGAGAGTTGCAGAGATTCATCGTGTTGTTTTTTTCCAGTGAGATACAGGTCGGAGAGAAAAATCTTATCATTAAACGAAAGCGATGGAATATCCACTAAAAAATCATCATTTGCGTGATTATCGGTCAGATATGCTTCCAGATTCACCCTCTTATCCACCTTTAAAGCAGGCATAAAAACATCCAAAAAGCTTTGAATATATTCCAGATTTACGGCAAAATCCACAAATTTATCATTCTTATCGGCAGATTGTTTAAGGTAAGCCAAATTTTGAGGATTAGACTTGATAAATTGAGGGAAATAATATGCGGCGTACTCCTTCAGCACCTTTGTTAAATCATTCAGTGAATGATTAGTAGAGAAATTCATATCCATAAAATCTGTACTCAGCACATAATTATGTTTTCCGTAGGAAGGATCTATAGAAAGGAAATGAATCCATTCGCAATGGGCATCAATTTTATTATTCTGAAAATTCACCTTATCGGCATTAAGATACCCCATCAAATTATTGATAGAATTTCCCTCCAATTGAAAATCTAAACTATTGACATTCAAATTAAAAGTAGGATTATTTTGAGAAATAAGAATCCACTTTTCTATCCCTTTAGCGTGGGCAGAGTCGATAGCAAATGGATAATTTTTGCAGATGTTATAAGGAAGAAAATTATCTATTGAAAGGGAAGCCTGATATTGGGGTAGATTTCCTGAGAAATTCACACTTCCATCCACTTCAAAATTACAATTTTCGTCGGGAGAAGTTACGTTTGCCTCAACAACCTTATTTTTGTAATGCGCATTGAAATCGATATTTTTCAGATTATAGTTACATAAATTCACACTTTTAATCTTTCCTTTCACATCAGCGACCAATGCTTTCATTAAGTTTTTATTCTCATTGGGCATATCGGTTATACCTGAGAAAGCAACATTTAATGTAGTATTTCCCAACACTTTGGATTGATTTACAATCTCACCGACATCAAATTTAGATGAAGAGAGTTTTCCTGAGAAATTCACCTTACTGTTGGTTAGGTTAGGTTGCGCCTCAAAGCGAACGTCCACGTTGCCCAAATTGGTTTTCAATCTTGCATCTGCATATAATTGGGGTAGATCGCCACAAAAATCCAAATTCAAACGCACATTACCCAAATTCTGGACCATCTGTGGAAGATTAATAGTTTTTCCACCAGGAAGTTTAAAATCTGCAAGGTCATCCATATACAGATTAGAATTGGTCAAATTCACCTTATAACAACCTTGTTTAAAATGAAGTACATCTTCTAATGCGAACTCTCCCGACAACTGTGTCATCGCACCATATTTCACATAAAAATCCGTTAAGTGCATATTTTGTATGGGCCCTTTCACCTTACCGTTCAGTACAAGATTGTTATCCATTCCTTTCAAACTTGGCACATAGAACTGTATATCCTTCATATCTAATTGTGTCGTTCTGAAATTAACATCAAAATGAACACTATCCACAAAATCTTTATAGCTTTTGAAAGAATCATAACGGAAAGCGAAATCGAAATCGATATTACTATAATCTGTTTTAATAACAGCATTATCAAGCGTTAGTCCATTGTTATTAATTCTAAAATTGCCGTACATTTCGCGCACGGCAAAGCCGGTATATTGCTCGTATGTAAGAGCATTAATTTTGCAGGAGATATCAGCCCCCACAACGGCAAAATCATCAGCATCCAAATTCAGATTTTTCATTTCGAACTTGGCAAAATCCATTCTATTATCAGGATAATGTTTACAACGTTTATCGTTAGCGATAAGCAGCAAACTATTTTTCAACACTATTCTATCGAAGACAATTGAGAACTCCTTTTTTTTCTTATCCTTCTTTTTAAATCCTTGCGACCAAACAGAGATATTAGTACTTTTCCCATCGTCATATTTTCGGAGAATCACTTGCGCACTATCGGCGATTACCTCACCAAAGGCGATTCCCTTTCCCGAGCATCGATGGAGCAGAATTCTACCTTTTAGATGTTCCACTGCAATCATGGGATTTTGTTGATGGTCTTCGATAACCACGCCAGAGGCTTTCAATTTAAAACCAGGGGTGATATAGATTTTCTCGATATACGCTTTTGAACCTGTTTTATTGCTGAGCCAATGGGTTGCTGCGTTTACCACCATTTTTTGCACAGGAGGCACAAAGAGTAGTGTAACCAACAGAATATCAAGGGCGACAAAAACAATCACCATCCACATCAGGATTTTCAAGATTTTTTTACTAATTTTGCGGCCCATAATTAAATCGATATGTCAGTTTACATTTTAGGTATTGAGTCTTCTTGTGATGACACCTCCGCAGCCGTTATTTCCGACACCACGATACTATCTAACGTCATTGCTGGGCAGAGTGTTCACGCGGAGTATGGAGGAGTAATTCCTGAGCTTGCTTCACGTGCGCACCAACAGAATATCATCCCTGTAATAGACACAGCACTAAAACGTGCAAAAATAAATAAAAATCAAATATCAGCGATTGCCTATACAAATGGGCCAGGATTGTTGGGTTCTTTGCTGGTTGGCAGTTCATTTGCCAAGGCCATGGCGTATAGTTTAGAGATTCCTCTCATCGTTGTAGATCACTTACAGGCACACGTTTTAGCTAATTTTCTAGACTTTCCGGAAGAGCCGCGCAAGCACCCCGAATTTCCGTTTCTTTGTCTTACAGTGTCTGGTGGGCACACCCAAATTTTGAAAGTTCACGACCATTTCAACATGGAGATTTTAGGAAAAACCATTGACGACGCTGCAGGAGAAGCCTTTGACAAGGCGGCTAAAATATTAGGTCTCCCCTATCCTGGAGGACCTATTATCAACAAAATGGCAGAGGATGGCGACCCTTACAAATTCAGTTTCTCTGTAGCGCACATTCCTGGTTTAGATTTTAGTTTCAGTGGCTTAAAAACCTCGTTTTTATATTTTATCCGCGACCAATTGAAAGAGAATCCAGCTTTTATTGAAGAGAATATCCACGATTTGGCAGCATCCATTCAATATGCGATAGTAAAATCGTTGATGGACAAGATGAGCAAAGCTGTAAAGATACACAACTGCAAGCATATTGCCCTTTCGGGAGGCGTTGCTGCCAACACTGCACTCCGCGATGCCATGACGCAGCTCGCTAAAAAGCAACGCTTGGAGCTCACCTTACCACACCGCTCACTCACCACCGATAACGCTGCTATGATTGCCGCATACGGATATTTTAAATACTTGAGAAAGGATTTCTCAAATATTCATGCAATCCCCTACTCCTCAAAAGAGAGATAGGTTACTTTGAAACAAACATCCAAGCTTAAATTATGAACAAATTTACTGTTTTCAAAGCCTCTGCAGGCTCAGGTAAAACCACACAACTCGTAACCGAATACCTCACTTTGGCATTTCAGAAAAGCGACCGTTTTCGCAATATTTTAGCCATAACATTCACCAACAATGCAACTGCAGAAATGAAAGAACGCATTGTACAGACACTCTATACCTTTGCGTTCCAAAACTATAACAAATTCAACTTTGCGGAAAAGAAAACCTATGACACCATTCAAACAGCGCTCCAATTGGATAATAAACAAATGCAAGAGAATGCTGAAAAGATCCTTCAAAATATCCTTTACGATTACGATAATTTCTCCATCAGCACCATTGATAGTTTCTTCCAAAGAATTGTACGTGCATTTGCTTTAGAATTTGGTTTAAACCTTAATTTTAACCTAGAAATTAGTTTAGATGAAGTATTTGAAAAAACTATAAATCTGTTAATTAGCAGAATTTCAAAAGAAGAAGAAAGTCTCACTTACAAGGTAGAAAAACTTGTACAAACGGAGATGGATACAAGTGGAAAATGGAAGATTAACAACGTACTTACCAAAACTTTAACCACCATCTACGAAGAGGAAACCGCAATGGCTTTCGACATTCTTCAGCAGCACTTCGATTCCCAAAAACTAAAACAATTATCCGAAAATTACAAAACAGAACGGGAAACCTTAACGAATAATATCAATACTGAAATTAACAGCATAAAAAAATTGATTCAGGAAAACGAATGGAAAATCAATCAAAGAACAAAGCTAGAAAATAAAATACTCAATTCTAACTCCTTTGATGACTTTTTAGGAATTTTTCTCAAAAAAACATTAGAAACAATCGATAATGAGAAAAAAGAACTTTTAAACTCTCATTATTGTATCATTAAAACGAATCAGAATAAGCTAACAAATCTCAATTTTATTTTTAAAAATATCGATAAGATATCGATTATGCTTGATTTAAAAGAGATTTCTGAACAGATTCAAGAACGCGATAATCTTTTCTACCTAAGTGAAACTAACAATCTTATTAGCAGACAAATAGAAGATGACGACACTCCTTACATTTACGAAAAAATCGGCAACAAATATGCCTATTTTTTTATTGATGAATTTCAGGACACCTCTAAACTACAATGGAGCAACTTTATACCCATTCTACAAAATGCACTTGCTGGCGAAACCATTACGGGAGCTGTAGGAGAAGTGAAACTTTTTGGTGACATCAAGCAGGCTATTTATCGTTTTAGAAATGGAGATTCAACCCTTCTTCACCAACTTTCCACTGCAGAAGGATATACAGAGCAAATCAAAGCTGACCCATCTTTTCACAATGTAAACAACTCATTAGATACCAATTATCGTTCTTCAAGAAGCATTATCAACTTCAACAACAACTTCTTCAAACATCTTACAGAAGCTCTCGACCCTGATGGAAATGCTAAATGCAAGGAGTTTTATGCTGATGTAAAACAGAAAATTGGTCCCAATGCTGAAGAGGGATTTGTTTCCATCCTTTTTAAAAATAGTGAAAACAAAGATGACAATTCTACATTTTTCTGCAAAGAAGCAGAGAAAATCATCGACAATCTTCTTAAAAATGGAGTTCCTCTTCGAGACATTTCCATACTTTGTAGCGCAAACGACACGATTCCTATTATAGGGCAACATTTAGCGTCAAATGGCTACGCAGTTCTTTCCGAACGCTCACTATTACTTTCCCAATCTGATAAAATTCAAACTCTAATTGCTGCCATAAAATATATTGATAATTACAAAGATACAATCCAAAAATTTATCATAGCTCAACAGCTTTTCAAAAACAAAAACAAAGATTTATCTTTACTACACAAGCAACTTATAGAGAAAGAATCTAAATTCAATACAAACTTTTCTGATTATATTCAAGAGGAATTAGGAATAGAAATTAATTTCAAAACTCTACAAAAACTACCACTTTTTTCAAAGATAAACTGTTTAATTAAAGCATTCAATTTTGATAAAGAAACCGATATTTTTCTTATCACATTTTTGGATAACATTGACAAATATCTCCAGACCAACAATGCATTTGACATTGGTAAATTTAAGGAGTGGTGGGAGAAAAAGGGTGCTACAATTACACTTCCATCACCTGAAGGTTTAGATGCCGTTACAATTACTACCATTCACAAATCCAAGGGTTTAGCCTATCCGTACGTTATTTTTCCATTTTCAGAATGGGGAAATTCTAGAACTAAAGATACAAAATGGATATACAATAATGAATACACACAAAACCCCAATAACACACTTCCTATCTTTCTTGCTAAACTTAAAAGCGGAGAAGTTCCGGCTCAATATATACATCACTATGATGAAGAGACAAAATTATCGCTTATTGACAAACTGAATAAAATATATGTAGCACAGACAAGGCCTCGCAAAGGTTTATTTATTATCACAACAAAAAGAGATAGAGGAAATTATGCAAAACATCTAGATAACTTCATCAGAATATCGAACCCAGAAATTGATAGCAATCAGATTTATTTTTACAACGAACAATTTGTAACAAGAGAGCCTAATTTGGGTCAACAAAGTTTGGAAACTCAGGAACCTAATTTGGGTCAACAAAGTTCGGAGACTCAGGAACCTAAAAACGACTTAACCTGCAGTTATCATTCCGATTTTATACCGAATAAATCGCATCTTCTTTTTGATAAATTAACAGAAAGCGAAGCCATAAAAAAGGGAAATGCTATTCACAGCTTTTTATCATCGATGATGCTATTTCCACAAACAGAAGAGGAAATTTTTACTTTAACTAAAACTTTAAGTAATCAATATAAAGACATTATTATCAATACATTAAAAAAACTTATCGAAAACAAAAACTTGCAACCTTACTTTTGTAATACAGCACATTCTTTCAACGAAATTTCCATACTAACACCACAAGGTGAGCATTATCGTCCGGATAGAGTAGTATTTTTAGAAAGTGGAGAAGTTGCGGTAATTGATTACAAAACGGGTGGACATCAGGAAAAGCATAAAGAACAAGTAAGCAACTATTGTTTCATTTTAAAAGAGATGGGATATGAACAAGTTACAGGACATCTCATCTACTTAGAACCTTTTGAATATGAAAAAGTTATATAGATTTAAATATAATTCAGAAACCTTAATTGCCAATCGTGAGGAGTTAGAGGTGGAATTGCAACGGAGCAAAAATTTGCTACAAAACTACCTTGAGATTGAGAGTAACATTGACGCGCCAGAGTATGTAGCGCGGGGTAATGGCTTCTGTGAATCGCAATACAGCGAAACCTTTTTAGCCTCTCGAATTGAAGAGATTAGAAGTCGTATTATTGAGATAGAAGATTGGCTGCGATAGCACTTATCTTACCACCAGTTTTTTTGTTATAACATTCTGATTTGCAACAATATTAATAAAATAAACACCCGCTTCCAAATTATTAATTGGGAAGATTTGTTTTAGATCTCCATTTCCAGAAAATTGAGTCACCAACTCTCCTACCACATTATAAATCCGCACATTTTGGAAAGGAAAAGTAGATTGCACCATAAACTCGCTTGTAGCGGGATTTGGATAGATTTCCACCTCCAAAAAATTTGTATTTTCCACTATTTCAACGCCTTCTATCGTCAAGCAAAGCACAACTGTACTATCGCAACCTTCATCAGTAGATAATCTTTGCACATACGTTCCTGGTTCCCAAGCGAAGAAACCATTTTCGGAGTACACCTCTTCCCTACCGATAACAGCGTAAATAGTTGTAAGAACAGTATCGCAATTGGGGAGACAAGAAACGAAAAGTTCAAAACCAGCTTCGGTAACGTATTGATCTGATTTAAAACGGATTGTAATCAAAGAGTCGGAAGAGATAAGATTCTGGATTGTTCCACTACCAGAAAAAGCACCCAACAAAGGAGCTTCCCCACCCACTCCATCGTAGATATAGAGGAAATCGTAATCGGCTTCGGTATTATAGGTTCCGTTTATTTGCAAGCGAGAAATAGTATCTGCAGAATGCACAATAAGGTAGCCATTGTGATTAGATTCGTAGTTAGCATCCGCGCCGGCATGGTCGTATATTGTAGCAGTACAAGTAGTTATCTCCTCGTATGAAGTTTCTGGAACCAGATAAACATTACCCGTTGCCGCAGCAAAAACTGGCGTTGAGAGCGAACTATAGCCACGCGCACACTCAGACATCACCTTATAGCCAAAACGCACTCCTGCCGGAAGATTTTCATCTACAAACGTTGTCGTTTCGAGGTTATCTGCAATTAGCAAATCATCGCGGAATAACTTATATGTCACCGCACCCGCTACAGGTTGCCA
>Ga0233364_1000017_pt1 | contig 26271 bp, 25 predicted proteins | sample ElkDunMinimDraft_19_FD_180675 | JGI IMG/M metagenome (GOLD analysis project Ga0233364, IMG submission 180675) | Fecal eukaryotic communites from dung pellets of Tule Elk in California, USA - Elk Dung C2 | ecosystem: Host-associated > Mammals > Digestive system > Large intestine > Fecal | place...
CTGAAAAGGAGAACCCTTTTCAGCTACGCCGAGGCGCCGGCTCTACGAAACTACGAGCCGGCGCAGGCGTTGCACGTTGGCCATGGCGGCATCCTGGGCGGGCTTTTGAGCGGCGCGGGCGTAGGCAATGACCTCTGCCGCATAGAGCAGGAACTTGCGGCCACCGATACAGGGGCGGAAGGCTTGCAGCTGGCCACGGGCAACGAGGTTGCGGACGGAGCGGGAGGTCATGCAGAGGACGAGGGCAGCGTCTCCGGTAGTCATGAAGAGAGAGCCCGCCGCCGCTCTTTCAGAGCTTTGGCGTGGCAAGCCCGCAGAGGGGGTGGGCATAGAGGTGGCAAGAATGGAGGCGGTGGGAGGCATAAGAAGAACGGGGGCAACGGTAGAATTATAACATGCGACCCGGGAAGAGTGACGCCCTGGGAGCGGGGTATGACACAATCTGAATTACGAAGTAGGGCCCGGCTTCGCGTCTGCGCTTGCTTCCGTCTACGGTGAACCTACGCCGAGACGAGACGCCGAGGCGAATTTGCCGCGAGATGCGGCAAATTCGGAAAAAGCGGAAAGATAGGAAAGAGGGGAAAGAGCGGAAGCGGGGGCGTCACGAATGCGCCCGGTGGTGCTATGCTGTACGCAAACGAAGCGCACAGCACATGAGTAAAGGAAAGCACATCATCATTGATATTGGCCACGCCCGGGGAACCGGTGCAAGAGGCAACGGCATGGAAGAGCATGCCCGGTGCGAGATTATCGCCGGGCATCTGGCTGACAAATTGCGCGCCGGCGGGTATGCCGTGACGGTGCTGGACTACCCGGACAGCACGAACCGCGCAGACTTAGTGGCCACGGTGAAGGCCGCCAACGGCATCAGCCGGGCAGCGTTCGGCATCAGTCTGCACATGGATGCGGCAAGCACCACCGTGGAAGAGGTAGACGAAGAGGGCGAGATATTTGTGAGGCATGAAGTGAACCCGGAGCCGCACGGGGCGCATGTGTGCTATGTGAGCAACACCGGCAAGCGCATGGCTGAGGCCATAGCGAAGTGGCTCTGCACGCTGCTGCCGGGGCGTGCAAGCAAGGCGGTGAAGCGCGGCGACCTTTACATCCTGAAGCAGACACGCGCCCCCTGGGTGCTGGTGGAGTGCGGCTTCATTACTAACCCGGAAGATGCGGCCACGGAGCCGCAGCAGATAGCGGAGTGCATAGCCGCCGGGGTGCGCCATTATTTTGAAGAGGCAATCTGAAGTACGAATTACGAAGTAGGATGAAGAAGATTTTTCGAGTAGTCGCGCTTTGCGTAGTCATTGGCTGCACCGGCTCTGTTAAGGGAGCCGGTGCAGAGCATTGCATGCAGCAGGATGCCGGGAGATATGTGGCACCAGCGGATGCAGGGGGCTCCGCCAAGGCATCGCCCACCCAGGCCGCCATGTGGGCAGCCCCGGCAGCGGAAGAGGAAAGCGGGCTGACGTGGTATCAGGTGGCAGGGATATTGGCACTGCTGGGAGGCGGCGGAGCGTTGGGGTGGACAGGGTGCAAGAAGATGCAGGCTATCCGCTTGGAGCCGCAACCGCTGGAGGTGGCCATGAGCAAAGATTATGTGACCCGCAGCGAATTTGAGGATTACCGCAAGCAAGTGGCCTTGAACTTTGACAGGGTACACAAGCGGCTTGACACGGTGATGCCCGCCGTGGCTGAGATAAAGGGCGAACTGAAGCAGATTGCCCAAAAGCAGACGCAGATTCTGGACTTGTTACTTAACGGAAAGGCAAGCGCATGACAGACCAACAGAAGAGAGAGAGCACGATACGGCGCACGCTATTGGAAGACCTGAGCAATACCCCGCGCGGATACATGCAGCCGCAGGAAGCGCTGGAAGGCAGCGCCCGGCTTGCGGTGTGTCCGCCGCCCACCGATGCCGAATTTGACAGCGCTTTCCGCCGTCTGGAAGCCGATGCGCTGATTCATTGCGATGTTGACGCCATGGGCGTGAAGCGCTGGTGCATCACGGCAATCGGGCGCGCTGCACTAGCTGAATGCTGAAGAGAAAAAGCCCCATCATGAAGAAGCTCCGCAAAGACAGCAAATTTGCCCGCCTGACGGAAGAGCAGCGCGGCGAGCTGGGCGTGTACCTAGAAGGGCACAGCCTGGAAGAATCGCAGCAGTGGCTTGCCGCCCGTGGGGTGGAAGTGAGTCTGCAGAGCATCAGCGAATTTTACAGGCTGCATGTGCTGCCCTGCAAGTGGCAGCGCATGGCCACGGTGGCCGCCGTGCTCAGCAAGGTGGAGGGCGAGAGCGTGACCGATGCCGCGCACCGCGCCGTAGCGCAGCGCGTCTTTGAACTGAGCACAGACCCGAAGGCAGACCCGGAGCTGCTGGCCAAGTTTTACAAGCTCATGAACGATGGGCAACAGACGGCGCAGAGCGAGCGCAAGCTGGCACTGCTGGAAGCGAAGGCGCGCCGCGCAGATGAAGCGCAGGCGGTAGCCGGAGACAAGACGCAGAGCGCGGAAGAGCGCATGCAGAAGATTAAAGAAATTTTCGGGCTGAATTGACCCGGCTACGCCCCGCAGGGGCTACGCCGAGGCAGGGAGGATAAAGCCCGGTTTCATAGGTAGTAAGAAAGCAACGCAATAACATGCAGAAAAAAGCCATCCGTCTACGCCCCTGCGGGGCTACGCCGCGACAAGCAGCCCCCGCCCGCTCTACGCAGCAAGCTGCTACGGCGGGGCAAGCCATTGAGAAGCCCAGTGCTGAACCGGCGGAGGGGAGCAGCGGAGCTGTGCAGAAAAGGCGCAGGCGGATGGCGAAGCAGCAGGAGGCTGCCAGCCACGGCGAAGCAAGCGAGCAGAGCGAGACGCGGAGACGGGTGGCCGCTGCGTTTGCACCTATGGAAGAGGAAGCCGGCGCGGAACCCACGAACCCGCTTGACCTGCTGCTGCCGTACCAAAAGCGCCTTGTTTTTGATAAAAGCCGCTTTGTGGCGGCGTGCTTTGCGCGACAGACCGGCAAGAGCTTTTCCGTGGCCTGCTGTGTGGCGGGGCGCATGATAGCCATTCCCGGGCTCACGGTGGTGATTGCCGCCCCCTCTGGCCGCCAGAGTAATGAATCCCTGGACAAAGTCAAGGATTGGCTGCGGGCATTCTCTGTGGCGTGGGCTGATGAGGTGGAAGACCTGCGCGACATCGAGGCCGACCTGTACGCCAAGAGCATCAAAATGAAGAACGGCAGCCGCTGCATTGCAGTGCCGGGCAAGCCCAGCACCGTGCGTGGTTTCAGCGGTGACATCTGGCTTGACGAGTTCGCCTTCTTTGAGCAGCCGCAAGAGACGTGGAAAGCCATCTTGCCCACCATCACCAACAGCATGCGCGGCGGTAAAAAGACAGTGATGATTACCAGCACCCCGAACGGGCGCGGTGTGCGCGGTGTGCGATTCTACAAGATTATGACGGGCGAGACAAAGGGGGCATGGAGCCGCCACCTTGTCCCGCTGAAAAATGCCATTGCCGAAGGGCTGCCCACGGACTACCAGGAGCTGGCAGACCTGATGGACGATGCCGTAGCCCAGGCGCAAGAGCTGGACTGTGAGTTCCTGGACGATACCAGCGAGCTGCTGAGCTATGAGCTGATAGCCGGAGCCACCAGCCCGGATGCCACCAGCGTGGCCGCGCCGGAGATATACGCCCCCGGCAGCGGGCGAGACATCCGCCTTGGCATTGACTTTGGCCGCACCAATGACCCCACCGTCTGCTGGATGTTCGAGCGCGTGGGAGATGTGTGTTATACCAGGGAGGTGCTGGTGCTGAAGAACTGCCCCACCCCTGCCCAGGAAGAGATACTCCGCAGCCGCATCCGCGTGGCCCGCCGTGTGTGTTTTGACTACACCGGCCCGGGCATCGGCATGGGCGACCATCTGGTGCATGAGTTCGGGGAATGGAACCCGGGCAAGCATGAGTTCGGCAAGATTGAGCTCTGCACCTTCACGGTGGCATTCAAGCGCGACATCTTCCCGAAGCTGCGCCGGGCGTTTGAAGCACCGGTGAGGGTGCGCATCCCTGCGGGTGAAGACATCCGCGAAGACCTGCACAGCATGCAGCAGCTCATTAAAAATGGAGAATACACCTACAGCGCCCCGCACACCTCAGAGGGCCACAGTGACCGCTGCACCGCCCTGGCATTGGCATGGCGTGCGGCAGCCGATGCCGTTTGCACGGACATGCCCATACCGGTAGAGCGGGGCAACGCCTGGGACATGCCCGCACCGGTGAGCCGTGAAATTATGAACCGCCCATTCTGAATTACGAAGTACGAATTACGATTTACGAAGTATGAGCAGAAAGAACAGGAAAGCCACAGACAGCCACCCGTGGAATTTCAGCACGGTTGACCTGCAAGACATGGCCCGCGAGCGTGACCGCTGGCTGGACTACACCAGCCCGCTGGATTTCATCAGCGTGGATGTGGTGCGCCGTGCCCAGAATGAAGCCACGCGCGGAGCCTATGCCCAGCTGCAATGGCTCTGGGAACAGCTGGAACCCGCCGACCCGATACTGGCCACCTGTGTGGAGCGGCGACTGGGTGCGCTGAAGCGCATTCCTTGGGACATCCGCAAGAAAGATGGCCTGTCAGATGCGGAAGATTTACTTGCCGAAGCCCAGCTGCGGACGCTGCAAGACTTTGCCAACGCCATCGAGAACTTAGACGAAGGCATAGAAGCCCTGGCACAAGCGAGCTTCAGGCATTACCGGCACATTCAGCTTTTGGAGACGGAAGACGGGAGCCTCCGCCTGAACTTAACAGAGAACTGGAACTGGGCCCGTGACGGCTATGCCGGCGCCTGGCAATGGAATCCCGCCGCTACCTACGGCCTGACCCGTGGCATGCCTCTGCCGGTAGACCCGGCCAGCATTGTGACCCGCATCTGTGCCCGCCCGATTGACCAGCCGGCCATGATGCTGTGCCTGGATAGAAAGAACGCAAAAGCGCAATGGCTGGTGTATAATGGCCGCTACGGCACGCCGCCGGTGTTCGCCATCATGCCGCAGGGTGTGGACGAAGGACTGCGGAAAGAGTACATCAAATTTGCCATGCAGTGCGTGAGCAATGCAGCGGGTGTGCTGCCCGCCGGGGCGGATGTCAAGACCGTGACGCCCGGCAATGGTGGCCCTGATACCTTCAGCCGCATGATTGACCTGAGCACCCAGGAACTGGTGCTGCGTGCCACCGGCGGCCTGATGACCATGCTGACCGCTCCGGGAGCCGGTACGAACACCGCCACCGGCAGCGCGCACCAGGATGCTTTTGACGACCTGGCCGCGAGTGAAGGCGCGCAGATAGCAGCGCTGCTGCAAAGAACACTTTTTGCCCCGGTGCTGGAACAATGGCACCCCGGCCAGCCGCATCTTGTGGAGTTCGTGATGAAGCGACCGGACAGCGACAACGCCGCCGGCAGCGTGCAGAACATTGTCAGCCTAGCCACATCCGGCTACCGTACTCCGGACGAACAGGTGGCAGAGCTCACCGGCTTGCAGGTTTCAACAGATACTCAGAGCATGCAACAGCCCGGCATTGTCATGCCGCCTGCGCTCAATAGCCTGCGCGTACGCTATGCCCCGACTATGCTTTACCCGCCCGCGCGGGCTGCGTTTGAGCGAGCCATCAATAACAAGGCGATGGAACCCGGCTTCGGCGGAACGGAGTCCCGCTCCGTCTACGCCGAGGCGACTGCTCTCCCGTCTTCGCGTGGCTACGCCGAGGCAGGCCCGTCTTCGCGTGGCTACGCCGAGGCAGGCCCGTCTTCGCCAAGAGGCTACGCCGAGGCAGGCCGAAACTCCGAGCAGTCGGAACAGCCGCTGACCGGCGGCGAGCTTGCGGCACTTGCGCCGCTGGAAGCCGGTCAGCTCAGCCCGGAGGGAATCAGCAGCCGCGCCGCCACGGCCTATGCCATCTTGCGGAAGGCTGTGCGCCCGGCATACTCCGGAGATGTGGCACAGAGTGAGGGCGAAGAAGAGACGGCAGAAAATCGCAATTACAAGCGAGATAATGCCGGGCGCTTTGCGGAGACGGGAGCCGCTACGCACAGCCACAAGGGTGGACGCAGTAGCAAGGGCAATCCGAAGAACCCCACAACGCAGAGCAATACCCCGCTGAAGGCAGCGCCGGGAGCCAACACACAGGCGCAGGTGGATGCGGCAGACCATGCCATGAAGTCAACGTCCAAAAAGGGAAAAGTAAAGGGAGCGGCTCATGCGAACGGTAAGCCTGTAAACGTAGATGCCGGGCATCCGGATTATTATGGAACCCGTCACGCAAGCAAACATTTTAACCCTGGAGACACAGACCGGAGAAGCACGGCGCGAGCCATAGGTGCAGGGAAGAGTGAGAAGGTGGACGGAGGGATTTCCCGAACCCATAAAGGAAAGCAAGCCATACTAAAACCGGACAAGGAACGGGAGGGCATGAAATTTATAACCGGATACAAAAAATAGCCCGAGCCGGGAGCTCAGGCCTACTGACAGGTAACACGGCGCACGTGCCCAGTTTACTTGCAGAGGATTTGGGTTCCACCCCAGCAAGGTGCTGTCAGGACTTTCAAGGTATCGTAGCCCAGACAAAAAGTCAACCCCGAAAAATCAGAAAAAATGGAGAATCTGCCCACAATCGAGAAAAAGCCCGCACAAGCCCCTGTAACGCCGCGCAAGGCTCTTAGGGGTGCGGAGTACCCCGCCGCCCCAGATAAGGGCGGCAGAGGGGCGGCAGAGGGCGGCAAAGAATAAATTACGAAGTAGAAAGAGAGGAAGGCATGAGCATACCCGCATTTACAGACAAGAGAGCACCGCGCGCGCCGTTTAAGCCCGGGAGCGTGCCGGGGGCTGCATGGTTTAACATCGAGACCGTATTCTGCCACGCGTGCCCGAACCCGGGGGCAATGCTGCGGAGCCATGGCCTGCACGCGGAAGATGAGGCAAGCCTGTGGGCCGCCTGTGTGGAAGCGGGGCTTGACCGTGAGGTGGCCACGCCGGAGACGCTGGCTGCGCTGGCCGATACCTTCCGCGCTGTGGATGCGGATGGGCGCGGTGTGCTGCTGACGGTAGACCATGCAGGGGTGGGCGAGCGCCCGGACACGCGGGCGGCGGGCTGGATAAAGGCGCTGCATGCAGATGGCGGGAAGCTGTGGGCGTGGATTGAGTTGACGCCATACGGCCACGGGCTTGTGGATAGCGCCGAATTTGCGTTTTTCTCCACGGAATATGATTACCGCGATTTTAAGCAGACGGCAGCGGGAGCGGAGCCGCAGAGGCTGGCCGGCTGCACGCTGACGAATGGGCCGCGCCACCCGGCGCAGACGCCCTGCACGAACATGAAGACCTTGCAGGCCCGTGCCTGCGCAACCCAAGACAATATGAACATGAACACCGACACGGAAGAGAAGAAGACCCCGGCCACGAATACGGAGCCGGAGGACACCCCCGCCGCTGCTAACAGCTCCGGCGTGGCAAGCAAGGGCGAAGAGCCCGCAAAGAACGGTGACACCCCCGCTCCGGCTACGCCCAAGGGCTACGCCGAGACAGGCAAGGAGGGTGCCACCAATACCGGCACGGAGCCCGCAGAGGAACCTGCCGCCACGAATGACGATGACCTGCAGCCCAGTGATGACCTTTCCGCCGCGCTGGTGGCGGTGGCCGAATTGCTGGGCCTGCCGGACAGCGCGAAGCCGGCAGACCTTGTGGACGCTGTGAAGACGCTTCAGCGCAGCAATGATGAGCTGCGCACGGCTCTTGCAGAGGCAAACAAGAATGCCAGCGTGAACGGCGGCACTGCTGCCAACTCTGTGCGCTACCCGAATCTGCGCGCGCTGAATCACGGCACCCGCAAGGCCACGGCCCTGACCGGTGCTACGCCTAACCGCGAAGTAAGGGTGAGCGTGGGGCACGGCACCCGCGCTGTGAATTGCCAGGATAAGGCGCGTGTGGATTACTGCACGAATGCCGTGACCACGGCAGAGCGAGCGCTGGGCCGCACGCTGACCCCCGCCGAATATGGCCGCGCCTGGGCTAAGGCCAACTCAGATTATACCCAGGGCGTGAACCGCTAACCCAAACAAGAAACAACACAAGACACATGATTACGAATCATACCCCCGCAATCCGTGCCCCGTATGCAGCCGCCCTGAAGGGGCAGCCGCAGATTCATGAGGGCAAGCTGGGCAAGCTGAACGCCGCCGGCGAGATTGAGCTTGCCACTTCCGCAGATGACGCCTTCGGCATTATTTGCAACCCGGACAGCCTGGCCACGGCTGTGGCCGGCAATGCTACCAGCGCCACGCTGGTGCACCGCAAGTTCGCTGGAATTATCCAGGTAAACGTAGGCAGCACCGGTGCCGCCATCACCCCCGGCACGAAGCTGGTGTATAGCTCCGGCGGTGTGCTGACTACCGGAGAGGGCACGGCTGTGGCCGTGGCTGTGGAGTCTGCCCCTGCCGGCCAGGCCGGCCAGATGGTGAATGCTATTCTGCTCTAACCCCTAACCCCGCAAGATAAAGATGAATCAGTTTAATTATCCGATTTATAATTACGCCGTGGGCTGGTTTAACCGCCAGGCCCCGAACCCGCTTGACTTCATTGCCCCCGCTCTGTCTGTGGATGGAGTGACCGGTACATTCAAGCGCTACCCGCAGGGCTATGCCTTCCGCCAGGTAGACACGCGCCGCGCGCCGTATGAGGAAGCGCACATCGTGGATGTGCTGGCCGAAGATGTGCCGTACCTGCTGGAAGACCACAGCCTGCGCATTGGCGTGGATGATAGCGAGATAAAGCCCGGCGCCGGTAATAAGAAGGAGGCAGCAGACCAGATTGCACTTGCCAAGACGGGCAGTCTGTTGGCCACTTGGCGCACCTCTTCCATTGCTGCCGGCCTTGCTTACTTCCGCCAGCAGGTGGAAGCTAAGAGCGGCAAGGGTGCATGGAGCGGCGTGGATGCTGACCCCATCAAAGAGCTGCGCGAGCTGATGGCCGAATATGAGGCCACCAATGGAGTGCTGCCCAATCGCTTCCTGTTCAGCACGGCTGCCTGGAATACGCTGTGCGATAATGCCGCCGTGGCTGACCTGGTGGCATACAATGACGCGAAGGTACTCACCCCGGCGCTGCTCTTCAAGCTGCTGCACCTGACCGGTGAGGGCCAGACAGCGCCGCAGTTCCTCAAGGCCACTGTGCCTGTGGGTGTACACCGCCCCGGTGCTGAGGTGCCCTTCAAGGGCAGCAATGCCCTGGGCTCTGATGTGTGGCTCACCTATGTGGACGACGGCCAGCAGATTGGTGATATGTGCGGCATGCGCCAGCTGCACGCCGGTGGCGAGAGCCCGGTGGAGCATGTGGAAAGCTACTACGAACGCGGGAAGAAGACTACTTTCTACGAAGTAGGCTTGCACCGCGCTTATGCCGTGACCGCCCCGTCTTGCAATATCCGTCTTGCTATTTCCTGACGCCATGGCCACGAAGAAAGAGAGCCCGAAGGCCGCACCGGTTGAACAGCCCGAAGCTGTGCAGCCGGTAGCGGGGAAGCCCACCACTGAGCAGGTGACGGCGATAACCTGCGCCTTGCTGCAATCTCCCGGCTATTCCATCAAGCTGCGGGATGAGCAGCACCAGGCGCACCTGGTCAATGTTGCCATGCAGATAGCTGAGAAAATCAACGCCGCAGTAAACGCATGAAGTACTGGCTACCGCTGACCGTGCAAGACCTTTCCGCCGTGTTTGCCACGGCTGAGCTGGACGAACTCACGCGCCCGGAATGCCTGCCGTATGTGGAAGACACGCTGGCGGACATTGTGGCCATGGTGCGGGAAGCGGTGGCCACAAACAAGGCCAACAGGCTGGGCAGTGACCCGCTGAGCATACCGCGAAGCCTGCGCCCCGCCGCCCTGGATATTGCCGCGCTGCGGCTGCTGAAGCGCTTTGCCCTGACCGTGACGGATGAGCGCAAGGCGGCAGCGACCGCAGCAGAGGCAAGGCTGGAAGCGGTGCGCAGTGCCGCCGCGCCTGTGCTGGATGAGGCGGGCAACCTGCCGCAGCAGCCCTGCCAGGTGCCGGAGATGGTAGCGCCGACCCCGGCCTACGGCAACGATGGCATAGGCTGGTATCCGTCTCCGCTTAACAGCTACGCCGTGACAGGCCCCACACCCACCCACTGAAGCCATGGAGAACTTACCCGAAGCCCCCGAATATATGCTGGCGGCCACGCTCATTGAAGAGCTGCGCCGGGATGCAGTGCTGGCGCCGTATGTGTACCAGCACCCCTGGGACAGGGAGGAACAGCAGCAGGCTCTTGCCATGGCTGCCGGCCAATACTCCGGCACGGTGGCGGTGGTGCCGCAGATGCCCGCCCCCAATACGGATGACCCGGACGGGAAAGCAGGAACGCTGCGCGCTCGCGTGGCCGTGGCTATTCTCTGCACTCAGAATGTGCCGGGTGGCCAGACGGGGCGCCGCGTGGCGGGCTTGCTGTATAAGTGCCTCAATGCGGTGCTGCGCTGGGATGTGATGGACGCGGGCATCCCCTACACACAGCCGAAAATTGACAGCATCAACACGCTGAGCCTGGCAGAGCTGCCAAAGCTGGCCAACCTGAGCGGAGTGATGATACAAGCCTCTATTGTTTACAACTACAAGAAACCCATAAAATGACCACTACAAACAAGAACGAAAAGGCCAAGAAGGCCGCAGGCTGGGTGACCGGCCTGCTGACGGGCTGGGGGATCCCCGGCACGATAGCGCGCATCCTTGCGGGTGCGATTGTTGGAGCGATTGCAACCGCCGTAGCCCTTACCGGCACCGGCTGCACCGCTAGTTACAAGCAGACGGCAGAGGGCGCGGTGGAATACAACCACGCGCTGACGCTGCCGCTTCCCGTTGAAACCTCTTCCGACAAGTAAGCCAGTCTGAAGGACGAATTACGATTTACGAATTACGAAGAATGAGCAAGAAAGCAACAAAAGAAACGGACGCGACCGGGCTTGCCAGCGAGGGCGTAGCAAGCGAGCCGCAAGGCGAGACGCAGAGCCTGGTGCGCGTGAAGATGAAGAAGAAGGCCCATGTGGCCGGGTGCATTGCCGCGCCCGGTGCCGTGGTGAACGTAACGAAGGAAAGCGCCGAGCGCCTGGTGGCAGATGGCGTGGCGGTGATTCTTTACTAACCCGGAAGAAGAAAGGAACGCATGAACTTAGACCGATTAGACGCGGCCACCATTTTGGGCGCCCGCGTATGGATTGTGACGATTGGCCAGAGCATCACGGGAGGCAGCGGAGAGAGTAACACGGTGAGTGACACCGTGATTCCTGAATTACCAGAAAGCTACGCGAACCCGGGCGATTGGATTACGCTGGGTAAGGTACGCACTGCCAAGCCACAGACGGACTACAAGACGGCCGATGTGGAGGGCGTGGACGATACGGGCGCATACAAGGTGACGGAGATGAAGCTGGCGCAGAAGCGCAAGCTTCAATTCAGCACGAATGACATCAGCCCCGAAGCATTCCAGATGACCTTCGGCCTTACCTCTGCCATTGTGGACGGTGAGGAGCAAGCCGTGTTTGCCAGCGGCAATGACTCCCTGGAAGTGTGGGCTTGCTATGAGCTGACGGATGCCTACCGCACACAAACGGGCATTGCCCGCATCCTGGTGCGAGGAGTGCTGAGCTTGCAAAACCCGCTTGAAGCGAAGAGCGACCCCGCGCAGGCCGACTATGAGCTGAGCGTGAAGCCGAATGCTCTTGCCATGTTTGTGGCGGGAGATGCCGCCTGATAACCCCATGGCAGCGGGGCGGCGTCATCGTCGCCCTGCTGCCTACCATCCGAAGAAGAAGGAAGACTATGCACAAGAACCTGCCTACTGTTGAGGGGGTGAAAACCCGCTTTCTGTGCAGCATCAGCGCTGACGAGGGCACAAACACCACGCTTGCCGGCTATGTGAAGGTGGGCGGGGAAAGCCTGCCGATGACTGCCGACGGCGAGAATGAACTTGTAGCACCTGCCACGCCGGCAGGTGATTATTTGTATGAACTACGTGCGGGCGGATTGGTGGTGATGTGGGGCCATCTTTGCGCCCGCCCCTCTGCATTCCCGCCGGAGGGGGAGTATACGGATATAGAGGTGAGCGCTGAGATGGCGGCGGAGATGGTGATAGGGGTGCAAGCGGAGCTAAGGAGCGGGCCGCGAGGGGAGAAAGGCGAACGAGGGGAAGAGGGTCCGCGAGGGTATTCTGCCTATGAGATAGCATGCCAAGAAGGATTTGTGGGCACGGAGGCGGAGTGGCTGGAAGCGATGAGGCAAGAGACAGCCACGCTGGCGGTGCAGCAGGTGACACCGCTGACGGAGCGCGCGGAGAGAGCAGCAACGGAGGCGGCGAATAGCGAGACGGCAGCGGGAGAAAATGAAGCGGAAGCCGCGAGTAGTGCGGCGGCGGCGCAAGGATATGCGCTTGCTGCGGAGAAGAACGCGAAAGTGGCCGAAGAGGCAGCGGGCGAAGCGGATGCTGCCCGCGCGGGGGCGCAGGATGCGCAGAGCGATGCAGAGATGGCGGCAGAAGGTGCGGCGGAGGATGCCAAGGAGGCGGCGGCTAGTGCCAGCGGTGCCGCTGTGCATGCAGGAGTTGCGGAGGCAAGCGCGGAGGCAGCTGCTAAGAGTGCGAGCGAGGCGGCCGGGAGTGCCATAGCGGCGAACACGAGCAAGGCAAACGCTGAAAAGAGTGCTACGGAAGCAGCAACCTCAGCCACGGAGGCAGCGAAGAGTGCCACGGCAGCAGAGGAGAGCGTAGAAATGGCTGAGATGTCATTGCCTTGCGATTATATGCGTTTCGCGCATGTGACCAGTTTCAAAGAGTTGGCGCAGCAGGCGCCGGATTTGATCGAGACTGAGGTATGGAGGTACCCGCTGAATTCACTGGACAAAGCCGGAGAAGCGTCGATGGATACGTATTTTAAACGGTTGCGCCGGGTTTGTTTGTATAGCGAGGCGGCTAATGTTTGGTCTAGTATAAGCGACCCAGATAATAGAATAGTGCCGTTTTTCAATAATTCACAACTTGAGGAGGTTAGGGTTGTTTACCCCAAAGCGAAGAGTATTTACTACATGACGCCGTGGGGTAGCAATAGTGTAGAACGTTTGTATGTTTATGCGCCGCAGGCTACGACTTTCTCCATCTATGCGGTGGCGGGGTTTTACCCGCGCTGGGTGTGGCTATATGTGGCAAGCGAGAAGATCGACAACTGGATTTTGCAGGCTGCTGTGCGCACGATAGCTTACATTGGGCCTGTTGCGAAAAAAATAAATCAGTCGTGTCTGAGTCGACTTACAGAGGTGTTGTGCGGTTTTCCAGTGGCGACGTTACTCAATTTGCAGAAGGCGCAGCTAAATAAAGAGTCGGTGTTACGCATTGTCAATAGTTTGCAGCCATATAACCCAGCCACGATGACCGAGATGCCGCAGCTGACGCTTGGAATCAGCCCCGCAGTCAATGGAGACGAGGAGGTGAATGAGGCGTTGCTGTTGGCGCAAACAGCCGTGGAAGATGGTGGCAAGGGGTGGAGTGTGGCCGTCAATGGCTTTACCATCACGGCGGGGGGAGCAGCAGCGACGTTGGGGCTGAGGCGACCAGTGTATGCGCGCCGGTGGGAGGATGCAGAGGGGGACTATGTGGACGCAGACGGCACGCGCTGGATGGTCCGATGGGGCAACACCGTGCTTGAAAACTGGGTGGCCAACGAGCAATTGGGCTATGAAGAGTTTGCCACCATCGAGGACGCGCTGGAGGCGTGGGGCTTGACGGTGTGGGAGCCGAAGCAGCAGGGGTGACAAGCAGAGAAGATTTCAGATTGAGAAGAGATGAATTATTTTTACGAAGCGAGGATAAGCGTGACGTATCGCGAGAAAGGTGGAGCGGGTAGCAGCGTGCTATTGGTGCTGCCTGGGCAGTATATGCTAGGAGAGCCGGTAAGGGAATGGAGTTTGGAGACAGCGAGCCACAACCTGATAGGTGCGGAGTATGGGGTAGAGGTGCCGACGGGGAATGCGCGCATGACGTACGAGGTGGAGGCTGTGGTGAAGCGGAGCAGTGTGCGGGAGCTGGAAGTGTATTTGCGGCGGCTGGAGATAAGATTAAACACGAAGCGAGCGGGGACCGTGGAGATAGCGGAGGCGTATGAGGAGGGGGAGGCGGGACTGCGCACGAAGTGGGAGGCGGTGGTGAACAGCTGCACGGTGCGCCGCCTGACTTCAGAGGAAGCCCCCGCAGAGCCCGGCGCATGGGGCGCTGTGGTGCTTTCCTTCACGCTTACGAACCCCGAAGAGCTTTGACGCCATGCCACAGCAAGCAGCCGGAAAAGTACGCAGCAAGCAGGTGACGCCGCGCGCCATGTCTACCGCTCAATGGGACATGGTAGACGCGCAAATTAGAGAGCGCGCTTTCTTCATGGCGGGTGTGGACAATGCGCGCATTTTGTCCGCGTTCCAACATGTGGCGCATGAGATTGCTGCCGGGCGCATGAGTCTGCCGGAAGGCCGCCGCAAGCTCCGGGAGTTCCTGGCCGCCATCGGCTATGAACCCGCTGCGGAAGATGCCGGCACGCTCAAAGACCTGACAAGCCGCCGCCGTTTAGATGTGGCCATGGAAACGAATGCAAACCTTGCCAGAGGGTGGGCGGAAAGGCGTGCAAATCTTGGAGATATTACGAACCCGGGGCAAGAGCTTTACCGCCAACGGCAGGCACGCGAACCCAGAGACTGGGCAAGCCGATGGGCAGAGGCAGCCGCCGCCGTGAACTGGGAAGGCGTGGCCCGTGATGGCTCTTTCATAGCATTGCTTACAAGCCCCATCTGGGTGGAGCTGTCACGCTTCGGCTACCCGTATCCGCCCTTCGATTTCAATTCCGGCATGCGTGTGCGTCCGATAGGGCATCGGATATGCAAGGAGCTTGGCTTGCTAGATGATGAAGAATGGCTGGACAAGCAGCTTGCAGCTGCTGAAGAAGGGCTGAACGAAGGCGCCGAAGCCGATTGCAGCGACATGGGCGCAGAGGTGCTGGCAGAGCTTGACCGCGCCCTGGGCAGCGTGGGCGAGATTGTGGACGGCGTGGCCCGCATGCGCGATGTGAACGGCACCACACCCTACAGCGCCGAAGAGGTGGCAGAGGTGGTGGGCGAAGATACCCCCGAAGGCGTGCCCAATGTGCAGAGAGATGCCGCCGAACTCTGGGACGAAGACGGAGTAGACGGCATGCCGGACGAAGCCAAGGAAGCCATGCGCACTCTACTGGAACGAACGAAGCCGGAAGACGGGGTGGAAGAATTGCAAAAGGCTTTTGACCTGGACGAAGCCCAGGCAGAGGAGGCCATGCAAGCCCTGGAAGAAGAGGGCTACGAAGTGCCGCGAGGCCAGGTTGCAGAGCCGTGGGCAACGGCTGCCGCTGCGGTGGCCGCCATGGGGGCGGTGAGGGCCGGAATGGTGCGCGTGCTGTTGAAGTGGCGCGGGCCACAGAGCGCCCGCAATCTGCAGCCCCTGTTGCGCAAGCTGGGACGCGAACCCGAAGACGCGCTGCAGCTCATTGAAGGCCACCGCCTGCGCGTGGTGGATAAGAAGGAGCGCACCACCGCAGATGGTGCCCGCGTGATAACTTACACCGTGGAAGAAAATGCTTAATTTCAAGATAATAGTGACCGGAGGCGGCACACCTTGCAAATGGCGGGCGGGCATGTATGAACAGGCGGTCAATAAAGCCGCCGCAAACCATTTGCGCGCACTTATCAAGCAGCATCTGGAAGCAAGAGGCGGGCGCAAGTATTGGAAGGAAGCAGCAGATGCAGTGGAAACGGTGCTCAACGAATCAGGCGCGGTGGTAAGCATTAACCACCGGGGCGTCCGTCTGCATTTTTACGGTGGCACGGTGAAGCCCACCGGGCGCATATCTAACGTGACCGGCAAGCCCATCAAGCGGCTGCTGATACCCGGCGAGAATTCCCCTCTGCGCAAGGCCAATGTGGAGCTTTACGAATTAGGGCTTGACCGCGACGCGGTACGCATTGAAGAAGGCAAGCTAATGGCAGACATTGGAGGAGTGCCGGTAGAGCTGGGCGTGCTGGCCAAGCAAGCCGAACATGACCCCGACCCCACCGTGCTGCCGAAGCCCGAACAGATGGCCGAAGCCCTGCACACCGGTGCCCGCGAAGCATTAGAAATTCTGAACATTTAACACACCCACACCATGGCAAAGAATGATAAAGATTTGAAGATAGGAATCTCCACCGAATATGACGGCAGCGGGGCACAAGCCGCGCTTGCCGATGCAGAAAAGGTGAAGCAGGCCAACACCGCTGCTGCTGCATCTGCGCCGCAGTCCGGCGGCAGCCCTGCCGCACCTTCGCCGCAGGGAGGCGGCAAGGTAGACACCAGCGGGGAGGAAGCATTGGCCAAGGCCAAAGAGAACACCGCAGAGGCTACCGGCAAGGCAACCGAAGCAAGCAAGGAATTGGCCGCCGCCCGCAGCGATGGGCAGAAAGCCACCACCACGGCGGCCACGGTAGAGAAGACGCTATCCACCGAACGCAAGGCCACCGCCGATGCAACCACCACGGCGGCCGATGCAGAGCAAAAAGCAGCTGCCGAAGTCACTGCCGCCGCGCAGCAAAAGCAGCAGGCAAGCGCCCAGAATACGGAGGCGCTGAGCAAGGAACAGCAGGAGATTGAAGCGCTCAAGGCGCAGATGGCACTTGAAGCCAAGGGGCGCGCCGGGCTGATAAAGGAGCTGGAAAGGCTGGGCAAGGCACGCGCACGCGCCGCCAAGGCGGGTGACGTGCAGGCATTCAAGAAGCTGGAGGCTCAGATGACGAAGACCCGAGCGGCGTTTGAGCGCATGAATCAGGGGCTTGAGATTTCCCGCCTGGGCATGATGGGACAAATGCAGGTGGCCATGGGTGCCATGGGCGCCATACAGTCCCTGGGCAATGAGGTGAACAGCGGCAGTGTGTCCCTGATGGGCATGGCCAATGCCGTGTACGCCCTGGGCGCAGCCATCAAGGCTGGCATGGGGCCGGTGGGATGGATTCTGATGGCCATTCAAGGGCTGAGCATGGCGTGGGATTTGTATAGCGACAAGCAGGAAGAAGCGGCCAAGGCAGAAAAGGAACGCATGGAGGCAGAGCATGAGGCCTTAAAGAAGCACTGGGAAGAGGTGGAGAAATTTGCCAGCATGGACAGAGAAAACACGCTGACCCGCTGGCAAAAGGACTTTGACGCCATGCGCCAAGACTGGGAACAGTTTACCCAGCAGGAACTTGCCGCGCAGCGCAGCGCCGATGTGCAGGCCAGTGCAGCAGAGGAACGCCGCCGCATTGCCGCGCAGTCCGCCTATGATGCAGAGGTGGCACGCATTGAGCTGGCCAAGACCATGGGCGAGATTAGCGAAGCCGAAGCCATCAGCCGCAAGGCTGCTGCCGAAGAAGCCAAGGCGGCAGAGTTGCAAGCTATTGACGAAGCCGAAGCACACCGCAACAATGTGGCCCACATCAATGCCAAGTGGAGAGCAAAGAGGGAAGCGGAGGCAATGGCCCGCGCCTTGGAAGAAAAGTTCGGGGATTTTGAAGACATTTTGCGGGTAAAAATGCCCACGAATGAGGAATGGGAAGCGCTGCAAATAAAGCTGAACGAAGGGCTGGGGAGCATGAAAGAGCGAGAACAGGGCCGCTACATCCACAGCAAAATTTTTGAACTGAGGCAGATGCTTGAAGCTATGGGGATAGCTTGGCAAGGCACGGATGCGGAGCTCGTCAAATGGGTGAACAGCATGCGGGAAGCCCGCGAAGCCGGGGAGCAGCGCGTGCGAGAGCTGCAAGCCATAGCCCAGGAAGAAAGCACCGCCGCCCAGGAGGTGAAGCTGGCCAATGAGAACCGGCGCGCGGAAGCGCAGGCCGATGCTGCAAGGCGAGCCGTGGCCCGCCAGCTGGAAGAGGCGAAGCTGCAGAAGCAGGAAGAAGCCAACAGGCTGACGGAAGAGTGGCAGCAGAAGCAGCGGGCCACGCTGGAAGAGCAAGCTGAATGGCTGGAACAGACGGCGGCGAGCTTTGCCGAAGGAAGTGCAGAGGCGAAGCGCTGGGCTGAAGCTTTGCGCAATGTGAAGATCCGGCAGGTAAATGAAGAGCTGAACAACCTGAGCGATGCATACAAGGTGACGGGCAGCTATGCGGAAAAAGACACACGAACCCAGGTGCAGATTTACGCGGCAGATGAGAAGGCGCTGCGGCAACGCCGCGAAGCGCTGGAACGGATGAAGCGCACGCCCGACTTGGATGCAGCCACGCTGCGCTCAATCAACGCGAAGATAAAAGAGACAGACCGACAGGCTGGGCGCTTGCGGGGAAACATGCGAGAAAGTGCGGATGCAGCGCAGCGGAGCATAGAGAGATTGAAGCCGCTGGGGCAAAAAGCGCGAGGTGGAGTGGGAGCTCAGGCGGCGTTGGGACGATTGGAGAGGGCCTATGTGGCGCAGGCGCGACAGGCAGAGCGGCAGGCAAGCCGCGGTGACACCCGAGGGATGGAGCGGACGATAGCGGCCATGAACCGGAATGCGCGCCAGCAGGAGCGGTTGACGGGCTACTCAGGAAGAGCTGCTGAGCAGATGCGAGCGATTGAAGCAGAGCTGCGGGTGGTGGCGAGAGGCACGAGCAAGAGCGAGCGCGGGATGACGGCGCAGCAGAAGCAAACGCAGAGAGTGCAGGCCGCGCTGAAGAAACAAGAGGCAGCAGCTGAGAAGGCGGCTAAGGCCGAAGCACGGGGCGCCCGCGCAAAGGAGAAGGAGGCGAGGGCGACAGAGAAAGGAGTGAGGGAGGCCGCCAAGAGAACGCGAAAGGCCGCCCCCAAAGCACAAGCAGCGCGAGTAACTGGTGAAGTGGCCGCGATGCAGAGCGCTGTGCAACAGTTGGAGGCGGAGAATGAGAAATTGCGAGGGGAGCTGGCGAGGCTGACGGCGGCCGTGGAGCGCTGTGTGACAGCGGCGCTAGCGGGAGCCACAGCTGCGGGGCGCGGAGCAGAGGCGACACAAGCGTTAGCTGGCCAGCTGAGGGGGCAGGTAAAGGTGCTGGAAAAGAAAGTGAACATCATCGAAAGAAAGATTTAAGCAAATGAAGATAGATACAAAAGAATTTGCCAATATGCCGGGGCTGATGAGCGCGCGGCTGAGTGAAAGCGCAGATGCGGCGGCAGCGTTGGAGCTAACCTGGAGTGGGTATGGGCCGGAGTGGCTGGAGTATATGGAGCCCGTGACGCTGATGCACCGCGGGAGGGTGCTATTTCACGGGCGCTTGATAAGTTATACTCGAACGAATGAGGCCGGAGAGACGGAGACAACGGCCACGGCGAAGGATGCACTATGGCTGCTGGATCATTTGACCTTAGGTGCACAGATAGCAGAAGCGCTGGCGGCAAACAATGGGCGCGAAGCTAATTTGACGATGGCGGCCCGGAATGCGATGGTGAGTTGGGCCGCCTTGGCAGAGAGTTGCCGGGTGAATGCGCCGCAATGGGTAGTGACAGAGGGTGGCGAGGTGCTACCGGAGGCGGAGGTGCGGCTGGATGTGAGCCGTGCGAATTATAGCAGCGGGGCGGCATGGAAAAAGGAAGGGATGGTGACGCAATGGACGGCGCTGCTGGTGATGAAGGAAGCTAACCCGGATGCCTTTTACCGCTACCGGCCGACAACTGGCGCGGTGGAAGTGGTGTCGCTGAAGCGAGCGGAGAAGATAGAATGGAACACGGAGCAGATGCGGCTTGAGGCATGCGCAGAGGTGGCGCCGCAGTATGAGAATAGCATCACCGGTGTAGCACTGCTAGTAAGCTGGGATAAGAGTGCGGATGGCGATGGTGCATTGGGCGGGGCGATATTGCAGGTGTACCCGGAGGGTGTGGAGGCCAGTGATATGGGGGTGAAACTATACACGGCGCACGTGAAAAATTACGTGCAGGCGACGCAACAGGCCCACTATATGATGCGGCAGCTCAAGAGCTATTACGATGCGGTGAATGAGCTGCAACACTCTGGGAGTGTGCGGGCGCTGTTGGATGATGTGGAGAGTAGCCCGCTGTGCAGCCGGATGAGTGTGACGGGAGCGGGGACGCACGAGGAATGGCACGACATGGCAAGCATGGTGACCGGCGTGGCGTGGGATTTTGTGGCCGGTGTGGTGGAGGTGCAGCTGGGGACGGACATGGGGGAGCCCCACATCAGTGAGATGGTGTTTCCGGATGAGCCGGAGGAGGATGAAACAACGGAAGAAGGTGGTGGCGGTGATTTTGAATGGCCAACAAGCTCAGAGGATACCACAACTGCATCGAACTTGCCAAGTTGGGATTTGAACTCAACGCAGGAGGAGGAGATGAGCACCACGTGGGAGGAGACAACCACCACGTGGGAGGAGAATATAAGCCTATCAGAGACGACCACCACGTGGGAGGAGACAACCACCACGTGGGATGAGACTGATACGGCATCAGCAAGCGAGAGCGAGGAGCTGACTTTTAGCACGTGGGATGATATTTTCACAACGGGTGGCGGAGAATCTGCCACGTGGGGGGATAGCGACACAACTACGTGGGATGGGAGTAGCACCGGCAGCAGAGGAAGCGGCAGCAGCGGGAGTGGCAGTGATGGCGGCACCGCTAGTGGCAGCAGCGATGGCGGCACCGCTAGTGGCAGCGATGATTGTGGGTGGTGCACTGAGAAGTGGGCCGCGCTGGAAGCTTGGAAGGCAGGGATGGAAGAACGATTGGCGGCCTTGGAGGCGGCGCTAGAAGGTAGCTGTGATTGTGCGTGCGCCGGGTTGCTGGAAGATATACAGAAGGCAGTAAATGAGGCGGCCGCCGGGGTGAACTTGACTGCCAGCGTGACTGCCAGTGTGATGACCACCAACACGGGGGATTTGAAGGTGAACGCAACAGCTGAAGCGAGCGGCGGCAGCGGGAGCGCGAGTGTCAGTTTCCAGTATTAAGTGAGAGCGAGGAGGATGCGAGATGAGAAGATGCAGGTGCAGGTGTGACAGCGGGGCTATGGTGGAGGCGGCAGTGAAGTTGTTTCATGCGCGGATGGCGCAGCTATACAATGGGCTGACTGTGGAAGTGGGCGGAAGCGGCGGCTGGTGGACAGGCGACTGGACAACACGCGAAGTGGTGGACGGGAGCGGGAGCGAGGCAACAAGCAGTACGGAGTATTACTGGACTGGGGTGCGCTATGAAGGGTGGGGCTGCCGGGCTGTGTATGGTTACACGCCCGGGAAGCTGGAGGTGGCGGTGAGCTACACGCTTGAGAACAAAGGAAGCTGGGATGATGTAAACGGCTAAAAGAGATATGAAAAAGATAGTACACCAAATATGGATAGGCGGCGAGCTGCCAGAAAAAGAAAAAGGCTGGGTGGCTGGGGTGAAGGCTGTGGCGGAGGCCGCGGGCTGGGAGCACCGGCTATGGAGCTGGGCGGAGCTGGAAGTGGCGTACGGAGGGGAGCCGTTGGCGCGGTTATGGCGGCGGCTGATGGCGGACTTCCCGATGCCTACCACATACACGCTGATGGCTGATTATTACCGGCTGAGGGTGCTGGCAGATGGTGGCGGGGTGTATATGGACACGGATTTTTGTGCTACGGAGTGGCCAGAGTGGCCAGAAACCGGGGCGGATGTGTATGTGCTGGGGGAGTTTTTCAAACCGGACCGACCGAGTAATGGTTTTTATTATTGCTTGAAAGCCGATGTGATGCGGCGGACAGCCATGATGGCGGAGCGGCATTTGCTGGCGCAGTTGCCACCGGATGCGGAGGATTTGGCGCGGCGCTATGTGGAGCTGATACGGCGGGATGGGGGGAGAGGTGGCCTGCCGCTCAAAGGTGTGGGTGGGAGATGGTTGTGCCGGCACGTGTTGCCGGTGTGGCGCAAGCATGCTGTGCGGATGGATTTTATACCAGAGGAAATGGTGGGGCACCGGCAGTGGAAGAAACCTGCGGCATTGTTGCATTACGGTGCGTCTCACTGGCACGAAGGGGGCAGGAAAGAAGGTGACCCATTTTGGCAAGGGGTGGTGGAATACGGCGAGAAACTGGTGGCGAAGGCGCGGGAGGAGGCTCGGCAGCAGAAGTTGGCGGCGTTGCCTCTATACTTGCGGCCGCGTGGAGGGGTGAAGGTGCCGCCCCCTGCGCTGGTGTATGCTGATGATGTGGCGCCACCTACAGAGGTGCCGCCACAGTTCCGGTTGCCGCAGGGGGTGAAGCGGGTGGTGGTGTTGTCTAATGTAACCGCGGGTTTTTCTCCGGACATGTTACCTCTGCGGGCGGGGGATTTGGTGGTGCATTGCAATCATTCGCGGCACAGGGAGGCGGCTATGCGGGTAAAGGGTACGAGGCATTGGCTATTTGTGAGACACGGAAAGGGGAAAGACCCACGGGGATGGCATTGGTATCATGAAGGGACGTTTGATGGCTTTGAGCGGGTGTTTTTTGTGAATGATGCCATCATGATGCAGCCATTTCGGTGGTACCGCGATTTTCGGGCGATTTGCAAAAAATCCCCTACGACGGGTTTTATAGCCGCAAACATTATGCGCGAAGTTGCTGGGGCGCTGCCGTTGGTGCTGGGCGGGTTTGATCCGGGGGTGAAGCACGGGACGCCGCAGTGGGAGGGGCATGATTGGGAGGTAGAGGCCCAGTGGTATGCGCAGCGAGGATTCACGTTGTACAGACCCCAAAAGCAGGCGAAGATTTTGGTATTGATAGCATCATGCTGCGGGTATGTTGATTACAAATTGCGCGCAAAGGACGGCAAGGGGACGTATGAACAGCGTCGGGCCTGCCGATTGACGTGGTTGAAATACGCTCCTACCAATGTGGAGGTGATGATGGTTGTGGGGCGGGGCGAGCTGGGGAGTGAGCCGCTGGTGCAGCAGCTGGATGTGGATGATGGATATTGGGACTTGCCCGCGAAAATGAAAGCGGCTTTTAAGCTCGCTTTGGAGAAGTTTGATTTTGAGTGGCTGGTGAAATGCGACGATGATACTTTTATGCACCTTGACAGGTTGGTGCAGTACGTTAACACTTTGCCAAGCCGGAGCCGCGATATATACGGTGCGCCAATTATTGGACGAGATGATTGTGTATGCGGTGGCGGTGGATATGTATTGCACAGGGATATGGTGGCAGCTGTGGTGAATGACGGCACCTTCCCAGATTGTGGCAGGGAGGACGTGGAGGTGTGCAAGGCGGTGCTGCGGGCGGGGGGGAAGGTGGTGCTAGAGCCGCGCTTTAACGCGCGGGCTATGCCTGCGCCGACGTGGGAAAATCATCTTATTTCGTGCCACCATTTGACGCCATCGAATATGGTGCTAATTCACAGAAAAATTTTACAACAATGAAAAGAATGGAACTAAAACTATACCACGCAGATGCGTTTGAGGTGCTGCCGAAGTTAGAGCCGGGCAGCTTTGACGCAGTTATAGCAGACCCGCCATATAGCAGCGGGGGCAAGGGCATGGCTCGCAAGCAGGGCAAGACGAACGGGGAAAAGTATTTTTCAACCGTGGCCACGGATTTTGACGATGGCACCCGCGACCAATTAAGCCACCACCTGTGGACTTGTGATTGGCTCCGCATGTGCTACCGCTTGCTGAAGCCAGGCGGTTGGTGTATGGTGTTCACAGATTGGCGCCAGCTGCCCCTCACATGCAACGCCATGCAGTGCGCTGGCTACATGTGGCAGGGAGTGAACATCTGGCACAAGCCAAACGGCTTGCCGCAGCTGGGCAGATTCTTCCGGGCTGATGAGTTCATAGTAGTTGGCACAAAGGGCGAGCCGCCCGGCGGGCAAAAGCTCATTAGAACCGGCGCACGCACCTACGCCCAGATGTGGGAAGGCATGCTCAGCCCGAAGGAACGCTACCACGCAACGGCCAAGCCCCTAGGCCTGATGCGCCATCTGATGCAGGTAGTGCCCCCGGGTGGCAAAGTGCTTGACCCGTTCGCTGGTGGCGGTGCCACCCTGGTAGCAGCCCACCAGATGGGACTGGATGCCGTGGGCATAGAGAAGACGGAAGACAATTACAAGACGGCAGCGGCACGAATTGCAGAGCTGCTACCCAGCCCCCTGATATAACCCAGAGGGGTGCCCGCCGTACCACCGCCGCACCCCGGCTGTACCCCTGCCGGGAGGGGTGGTATTCCTCACTTATTCAACAAAAGCTCCGCACTTCCGGCGGCGCGATACATTAGCGTGGGAGCTCGTTGCATTGAATGAGCCTTTTACCTATTAACGCAATGAGCCGCCAATTTCATGGCGGCTCATGCAAATAAAGGATATCGGCAAGCTCTTTAACTATTCCCCGGTAAGGGAGGAGGCGTTCTTTCCGCTATTTCTTGTTTTTTTTCTTCTGCGGCTCCAACAAGGGGATCCGATGTATCAGTTCCCGTATCGGATGTAATCGTAAGGTCTGCTTCCGATGTTTCCGGAGATGATTCCTTCCCCTTACTCAGTAGTTCCTTGAAGCTGGTTGACCATTCGGTAAGCTTGCCATACAAGTCGATAGCAGGAGGTGCTGCTTCTGCCAATGCCATATAGCGATGAACCATTTTTACCATAATCCAACTATCCACAAAAGCGTATTTGATGCTCCACGCCAACATGAGAGAGAGGATGAATGCAATAAATCCGTTCCATTCCATGGCTCTGAAGCCAAGTCCCATGATAACAAACAGAATCAAGGTAATAACGATGACGGCACAGAACACAACCAGCATAATCCAAGCTGCGTTCTTGAGTAGCTCCTTCCAATTTTGGGCGTACAGCACTACACCATCTGCCGCATTGCGGTAAGGGTTTGCATCTTGCCTGTAGAAAGTGTAGCATAAGCAGCATTCGTCAATGTAACCCAATGACAACTCCAGAAAATAGTCGATAAGTTTCTGAACTTTCTCACCGCCGGGAATCATACTCAATATGCCTCCGGTCAGTTTTCCAAGCATGCGTTGAATCTGTTTCACCGCCCGAGCTACAAGTTTATCTATCCCGAAGTATACGTTTGCGGTACCAAAACGCTCCAGAACCATTCGTTTACCGGATGTTATAGGTGCTGTCGGTATTTCCCCTGTGCGGAAACTTTCTGCAATAACAGCAACATGTCCGGCCTTGACCATGTAGCCTAAGTAATGATTCATCAAGAAATTTACCAGACCTATGCAGCCGAGCCAAACCATCAGCATAATGGCGAATACCCCCTCACTATTGAACAATACGCCAATACCCAGCAGAATGCCCAGCAAAACAGCGTCAATGATAATGTTCAAAACGCCCAGCCCCAGTTTCAGCCAGCAAAACGAAAGTGTTCGAAAAAATATCGAATTAGTAGTCATGTTTCCTCCTTTCCTGTGAAAAAATCCCATAGAGGGTTGAAGCTCGAAGGGATTTGTAGGTCATTTGTTTCGGTGTGTTTTAGTTACCACGCACCGTGGTCTTGTATGTAGTGATGATACCCAAAACACTCTTGATTTCTTCATCCACAGAGCTCACAGAACTAATGCCACCATTTCTTTTGGCAGTTGCGATGGACGCATCTCCGGTAGCAATAAGTCCGAGATACGTAGTTGACGTGGCAACACCAACGCGAGAACCGCCTCCGGAGCTAGCTGCCACAGGAGCCTTGACATCTGTATAAATAGCACCTACACGAGGCGCACCACAGCTGCTTAATACTACCGCTATTGCCGCGGCCAGAAGTGTAGAAGTAAGTTTGGTCTTCATGTACTGTGTTTTCTATTGGTTTGGTTGTTTCTATAGCCACTCCGATGTACCCAGATCAACATTGTACCTGTAACATACAGCATTCTGCATGCTGTATCAAGTAAAAAAGTAGGAATTAACGCAAAATAAATACATTTTGAAAATTGTAAAAACAGTTGCGACACCACAGGAAGCCCCCAAAAAGGCACTTTCTCTTCCACAAAAAGCCAAAGGGAGAGGGGTGCTAGCAGGATAGGAGGTGCGGGGGAAAGGACAGCAATGAGTCCTTCCCCCGCATGCCGCCATGATACAAAAAATGGGTGCTTTTCGGTGTTGTAGGTGGCATAATGCCCAAAATGACGAATACAAACAACACTATTCGACGATGAAAAGCACCCAAGACAATACTACTCCATGCGCACAAAAAGGCAAGCCTTTAAATCTGACTGAACGAAAGCAAATCGAAAGATGGCTTAAGGAAAAAGT
>Ga0233364_1000019_pt1 | contig 24111 bp, 36 predicted proteins | sample ElkDunMinimDraft_19_FD_180675 | JGI IMG/M metagenome (GOLD analysis project Ga0233364, IMG submission 180675) | Fecal eukaryotic communites from dung pellets of Tule Elk in California, USA - Elk Dung C2 | ecosystem: Host-associated > Mammals > Digestive system > Large intestine > Fecal | place...
CAAAACGAAGTTAGAGAACTTGAAGATTTACCGCCTTCTGATTTACAAAATGCTAATAATTTATGGATAAGCGGAGATCTTTATCCTATCAACGTTCCTATTGCAGAGCGGAATGGACAACCTGTTCAAAATAATGACGATATTGAAAATAATAGTTAATTAGTTGCATTCAGTTTTCGATGGTAATCTATTATAATAATAATAGAGGTGATAGAAAATGGATGAAAAGTTAATTATTGGAGAAAACGAAAGTAAGAGGTTTGTGAATTTAGAAGGTTTAAATTTTGGGAAACTAAAAGTTCTTTATTATGCAGGAAAATTTGGTAACGGTAAAAGAAAACGTAATTACTTTTATTGTTTATGCGAGTGCGGAAACCATAAAGTTTTTGAAAGTGGCAATTTAACGACAGGGCATACAAATTCTTGTGGTTGTTTACAAAAAGAAAGAGCTTCTAAAGCTAAGTTGATAGATATAAGTGGTAACAAATATGGCAGACTTACTGTAATAAAAAGAGCGACAATGGACCATCAACCGAAATGGCTTTGTATTTGCGATTGTGGTAAAGAGGTAATAACGAGCGGTTTACATTTAAAATCCGGTCACACTAAGTCTTGTGGTTGCTTATTGAAGGAATCTAGAATCAATAACATAAAGAAAGTTCCTATTAGGTACGGAAAAGAACATCCGTCTTATAATCATGAAATATCTGATGAAGATAGAGTGAAAGGGAGATTTCTTTTTAAAAAAGAACTAGAGGATTGGCGTAAACAAGTTTTCGAAAGAGATGAATACACTTGCAAATTTTGTTGTAAAAAAGGTTCTCCTTTAAACGCACATCATTTAGATGGTTATCATTGGTGTAAAGAAAAAAGATTTGAAACAAATAACGGTATTACACTTTGTGAAAAATGCCATACAGAATTCCATAAAAAATATGGTTATAGAAATAATACACAAGAACAATTTTGGCAATTTTTAAGTTTTGATAAGTCGGCTATTAAATAGTCGGCTTTTTATTATTCACTGAAGGGAGGTGAGAACAATTAAATTTTGGGAGATTAAAGCACAAAAAAATAAAGATTCAGTAGATATGTTAATTTACGGTTCAATTGTTGGCGGTGAGAAGTATGAAGAAACTGATGTAACTATTACAGACTTCATTCGAGACTTAGAAAGTTTACCTTCTAATACTAAAGAGTTGAACATGAGAATTAATTCGCCAGGCGGTTCGGTGTTTACTTCTGTATCAATGATGAACCAATTAAAACGGTTAAAAAGCGAGAAGAAAATTACTGTTAATGCTTATATCGACGGCATTGGGGCTAGTTCAGCTTCTATGTTACCGATGGTTGCAGACAATATTTACATGTATGAGAATTCATTCTTAATGATTCATAAACCAATGGCAAGTGCTTTCATGGCTAACTCATTAGAAATGAAAGAAACCGCTGAACTATTAGATCAAGTAGAAGCGCGAACGTTAATTCCTGCTTACAAGTCTAAAGGAACTTCAGAATTAACTGACGAAAAGATTAGCGAACTATTAAATGGTAAAGATAATTGGTTAAATGCTGAAGAAGTTTCGAAGTTTTTCAATGTAACTATCATTGAAGAAGGACTCCAGATGGTTGCACATAAAGACTTTGATGCTATCGCTAAATCAGAAAGTACACCAAAAGAAGTTAAAGCGCTCCTTGAAGTTGATAAAGAACCTCAAGCAAATGTTTTAACGGATGCAGAACGACAAGAGATTTTAAGTAATTCAAAAGCGAATATCGCTTATTTACAAACACTAAACTTATTATAGGAGGTCATTACAAATGACTACATTATTCGAAATTAAACAAAACATGGCTACAATCGGTCAACAAGTTGCAAAGTATGATTCAGAACTAACTGCAAAGGCAATCGACCCACAAGCAACACGTGAAGATATCCAAGCAATCCAAAAAGCTAAAGAAGATATGCAAGCACGTTTTGACGTTATCAAAGCTCAACACGACGCAATGGAAAAAGAACAAGCCGCAAAATTCAATGCTCAAGGTAACATTCATGCAGTAACTGATCCAAAAGAACAAAAAGTTAAAGCTAAAGCAGAACTTATCAAAGCGGTTATTCGTAACGAACGTCCTTCAACTGATGTTATGGCTGTACTTGGTGACCGTAATACTCCACCATCGGGAGGCGAAAACTTATTACCTAAAACGGTTTCAACTGGTTTAATCCTTGAGCCATTAGCTCGTAATCCATTACGTGACATTATCACAGTAACTAACATTACTAACCTTGAGATTCCTAAAGTAGCGTTCACTCTTGGAGATGACGATTTCATCGCTGATACTGAAACGGCTAAAGAATTAGAAGCTACAGGTTCATTAGTATCATTTGGTCGATTCAAGTTTAAAGTATTCGCAGGTGTATCTGAAACAGTATTAAACGGTACAGAAACTAACTTAGTTGCTTCTGTAGAAAACGCTCTACGTTCTGGTATTGCGGCAAAAGAAAAGAAAGTTATGTTCGCGGCTACTCCTGCTGTTGGTGAGGAACATATGTCATTCTATTCAACTCAAAATGCTATCGTAGCAGTAGAAGGTAATGGTGCAACTCAAGGTGCCGCTACTTACAACGGTATTAAATTAGCTCTTGGTGCATTACACGAAGACTATCGTGAAAATGCTACAATCGTAATGTCATATGCCGCATACCTTGAAATGTTAGAACAACTAGCTAACAACTCTACAACTTTATTCGGTGTACAACCAGAACAAATCTTTGGTAAACCAATCGTATTCACAGATGCGGCTGTTCGTCCAATCGTAGGTGACTTCACTTATTCTCACCTTAACTATGACCTAGGCGTGTTATATGATCGTGATAAAAACGTTCGTACTGGTATCGAAGATTTCGTTATCACAGCGTGGTTAGACCACCGCATTAAATTAACTTCAGCATTCCGCTTAGTTGATACGGTAGTTACACCCTAATCCGCCTGGTCCTAACCCAATTACACGCGGCATCGGGGTTTGGACTATAGGCATAGATGCAGTAGGTTGATTTTAAAGCTATGAGATTAATCGAGATAGGTAATGTACCAACTAACTTAATTTCGATTCGTCTCACAGCTTATTTTTATTTAAAGAAAGGGGTTCGAAATGGCAATTCAAACAAAGGTAGCGTTAAAAAGTGTATTTGAAACGGATGATATCCCAACACAGGATAATTTCGCTGATTTAATAGATTCATTTGTAGGAAGTGTTAATGGTGTTCAACCAGATGCATTAGGAAATGTAGCAATTACTATTCCTACTTTACCAACAATCCAAAACAATCTAACTACTATTCCTGCAGGTTCGGTATTAGATGCTTCGCAAGGTACAGTATTGAATAATCGACTAACAACACATGAAAGCGTAATTGGAAACGAAACAACACCAGGACATCTAGCGATTCAAGATTTCTTAGGACCAAATAAACAACGCGCTATTACAGCCGATGCGGTACAACGTGAAACGGTAGCTATTCGTCAATTGATTATAGATTTAACTGCACGAGTTGCGGCTTTAGAAGGAACACCAACACCTTAAAGGAGTGAAATTTAAATGGTTGTTAGACAAAAACCAGAGTTAAGAAATATTTTTAGAACAGGTCAAGTCCCGACGCAACAAGATTTCACAGACTTCATTGACTCATATATAGGAAGTATTAATGGAAACATGCCCAATATGGATGGTGATGTAGAAGTACCAATTCCATTCACAGTTAACCCTGGTATTCCTGTAGACGGTGCTCCTAATTTATATCCGTTAGGAAGAACAATTGGTACGTTTAATTATGTACCAGGTCAGAACGTTTTCGTTGATGAATTATTTCAAGGATTTAATATTCCAGAAACAACAATTACGGTTATTACAGATAGATTCGGGATGGATGGAAGAAGTATTGTTATTCAACAAACTGATATTATGCAAGATGGTGCTTTCATTCCTACCCTCACACGTTCTAGTAATATGGAACAAACGGTTTGGGGTCCTTTGCAATTCATAGCTTCTGTTCGTTCAATTAATGGAATGAAGCCTAATATTAATGGAGAAATTAATATCAACGGAATTGTTCAAGGCGTACAAGTGACAGATACAGTTTCAAGTGTTGCCGATTTACCAACGGCTAGTAATGCTAACCAAGGTCAAGTTTATATAGTAGATGGTACGGTTTATATATCTAATGGCACCGATTGGGTTGAAAGTGGTAGTTTACAAGGTCCTCAAGGTGATACTGGTCCTCAAGGAAATGAAGGTCCTCCAGGAAGAGATGGTGTTGACGGATTAGATGGTCAACGTGGTGAAAAAGGTGATGAAGGTCCTCAAGGATTGCAAGGTCCTCAAGGATTGCAAGGTGAACAAGGTCCTCCAGGTCCTCAAGGTGAAATTGGTCCACAGGGCATTGAAGGAGAACGAGGAGAAAAAGGTGACACAGGTCAAGGACTAGAAATTTCTTCTAGTTATATGACATATGCGGAAGCCTTAGCAGACTTAGTAAACATTACAGATAGTTCGTTTATCTCAATAATTAGTGATGAAACAAGAGATAGTAACGGAACCGTTTATATCAAACACGATAATCAATTACAATTCCAATTCATTACAACTGGTATTAGAGGAGAACGTGGTTTAACAGGTCCTCGTGGTGAACAAGGTCCCCGTGGTATTCAAGGAGAACCTGGTGTTGTTGGTCCGATGGGTCCTCAGGGTCCTCAGGGACAACAGGGATTACAAGGAGCTCAAGGACCAATCGGGTTAACTCCAACATTAAACGATGCTACTACTACAAGTAAAGGTGTTGTGCAAGTAGGTTCTGGTTTAAGTGTTAACAATGGCATTCTATCTGTAGTAGGCGGCGGAGGAATCACTAAATCTTTGTTAGTAGTAAAAAATAATACCGACACAAATTACAGGGCTCCAGGACCAATTATATTTACTAATGTAACTGATAATATTGGCAATATGACTTACGATTCAACAACCGGTTCAGTTACTTTATTAGCTAACAGAACATATAGAATAGAATTCAATGCGGCTTTTCAAGGTAATGCTAGAATAGAGTATAGGTTAGTTCGAACTGATAACGGTGATTTCATTAACACCAATTTCGGTTTGATTAACGGTAGCACTTCAGGTGCACAACAAACCGGTTCTTCTAATTATGTAACATACTATACGCCAACAGTTGATACAAGAGTTAGAATGGCAGTTACTGTTAGCACTACGGTAGCTATGATTTTATTAGGTTATACCGGTATTTTCTCGGTACAAGAATTATAAGGAGGTAAACATGTATAAAGTTATCAAACGATTCAAAGATGCAGATGGTAAAATTTATGAAGTCGGTCAATCATACGAAAACAAAGACAAGGAACGCTTAGAAGCTTTGTCAACACGAAAAAATAAATGTGGTTATCCTTTCATCGAGCAAGTCGAAGTTAAAAAGACTCGTGCAAAAAAGGTAGAAGAATAATCAATGAGAGTTGGTGAATGATGTTGTTAGAAGAATTCAAAGAGTATTTGAGGGTAGATGGAAATGACGAAGACCTTACACTAAACACGTTCTTATCAACGTCAAAAAGCGCCTTAGAACACTCTGGAGTAGTTATGCCTATCGATATTATGGAATTAAATGCAGACGGCACAAAGAAATATCCATTGCATTTCCTAGCAATCATGGTATTAGCAGCTCACTATTACGAGAATCGCATAGCTGTTGGTAGTACTGCTCAAAACATTGTCCCTTTTTCCGTTCAACATATGATCCTACAATTGAAGTTGGTGAACCCAATTGAACCCTAGTCGCTTTAGACATCGTATCGAATTGTTTCAAAGAACTACTTCAACGGACAACTTACTACAAGAGATTGAAACATACGTCTCTTATGGAAAATTGTGGGCTGATATTAAAACGGTTAGAGGGCAACAGTATTTAGAGGCGGGGCATGAAGGTCAGAATAAAACTACTCGCTTCATTGTTAGAGAATCCAAAACTTTAGAGCGATTTATGCAGTCAGATAAGACAAGCTTTGAAATAGAATTTAAGGGCGTAAGGTACGATGTACGAGACGCCATGAATGATGACGAGTTGAATAAGACTGTAACGATTGTAGCAGAAGGTAGGGTTTAATATGGCTATTGATATATCTCAAATAGCGAATGAAATTAATAGAAGTTTGCGAGAGTACGCTAATGGCGTAGGTGATGAAATAGAAGAAATAGCAGAAAGATTAGCTAAAGAAGGTGTGAGAAAACTTAAAGCGACTAGCCCAGTGAGAAACGGCAAATATCGTAGAGGTTGGAGAGCTAAGAAAGTAAATGGTGTATGGACGGTTTATAACGCTACTAGTTATCAGCTTACACACTTGTTAGAAAATGGTCACGCTAAAGTAGACGGCGGTCGTGTATCTCCAGTAGTACACATTAGACCAGTAGAAGAACAATTGATTGAAGACTTTATGAGAGAAGTAGAAAGGGCGATACAAGGATGATTAGAACATTAGAAGAATTAGCGAATGCGCTGAATACTTTGTATCCGACTCGCTACTCTCATTTTAACGAAAAGCAAGACGGAACATTTATTGTTTATTTGGACCAAGGTGAACAGAATTTCCATGCAGATAATAAAGTTTTAACAGAGATAACATTGGTGGATGTTGAATTATATTCACCGGAAAAGAACTTATTAGCTGAAAAACAACTCAAGGAATTATTTAGAGCTAATGATGTTACTTATGATAAATTGGAAACGACTTATATAGAAGATGAAAAGCTCTTCTTAACAACATTCGCTATTGAATTAGTGAATGATTATCCGGATTGATTAATATAGTATACTTTGGATATTTATTATGTTACACTTATAGTAAGAGGTGATAATAAATGGAAAAAGAATACTATGTCTACGTTATTTATAGAAAGGATAATAACAATCCATTCTATGTTGGTAAAGGTAAGAAATGGCGTTATTTAGTTAACACTGATAGAAATAAAAGTTATTGTGAAGTTAGAGATAAATATGGGGCTTATCATAAAATTTTATTTAAAAATTTAGATGAAGAAGAAGCACTGATTTTAGAAGAACAAACAATACTTGAATTAAGTGAATTTTATCAACTGACTAATATTGCTAACGGTGGTATTCATGGTAATCTAGGGACTAAAAGAACAGAAGAAGAAAGAGCAAAAATTTCAGAAGCTGTTAAGAGACAATGGGACAATCCCGTTACTAGAGAACGTTTAGTTCAGTCTAGAAGAATAAGTCATTCTAAACCAGAGCTAAAAGAAAAAATATCAAAAGCTCATAAAGGGAAAGTTTTGACTGAACAACACAAACAAAAGATAAGAAATTCAATGAGCAACGAAGAAGTGAAAAAGAAAATGAAGGATAAAAAAAGTAAATATTATGATATAAAAATTTATGACCAAGAAAATAAATTGATAGCCGAATTTGAAAACAGCAATCAAATGTTAAATTGGTTTAAAAACAATATCAATCCTCAAACTTCTTTAACATCTATTTCTTCTGCTTTAAATGGAAGAAGAAAGACGTATAAAAAATTTAAAATAACAAGCAAAATAAAGAGCTAAATAAGCTCTTTTTTTATGCAAAAAAATGGAGGAAAATAAACTATGAATGATATTAAATTATTCGTTGAATTACCATCTTTACAATTCTTTGCTAACCGTGTGAATTTTGGTATTAATCGTGTGCACTATGCAGTAATTACAGAGGACCCAGTAACGGGTGAATACACGTATGCAACGCCTGTACGTATACCAGGAGCTGTATCATTAACGGAAACGACAGTAGGAGATAACACACGTTTCTACGCTGATAATGGAGTTTATTACTCAGCTAGCTCAAACCAAGGTTACGAAATGACTTTAACATTTGCTAAGATTGCAGAACAATTCCGTATCGATGTATTAGGTGAGACATTAGTTAATGGTGGTTTATATGAGAATGGTAATGCGCGTCAAAAGCAATTCGCTTTACTATTTGAAATTGATGGTGATGTACAAGAAGATAAATTTGTTTATTACAATTGCAGTGCTACACGTCCAGGAACTTCTACTACTACTAAAACGGAAACGACTGAAGTTAATACAAACGAGTTAACAATTACGGCTTCACCACGTCCTACAGACCGTGCTATTCGATGGATTACAGGCGAAACAACTGACCAAGCTATCAAAGATACATTCTATGATGCAGTAGTAGAACCTGTAACGATTCCTTAATAAATAATAAAAAATAAAATAGTATAGGAGAATGAATAAATGGAAAAGGTATTAACAATTGACGAACGCAAAGTGACGTTCAAAGCCGATGGAGCTACTCCACTACGATACCGTGCACAATTCAATCGTGATTATTTCGCGGACATTATTAGTATCACAAATAGTTTAAAAGATTTAAATACAGGTGAGGTTGATTTATCTAAAATTAACACTACAATTTTCTCAGATATTATTTATCTATTAGCTAAAACTGCAGACAAAGAAATTGGAGACATTTTCGATTGGTATGGTTCTTTCGATTCGTTCCCTGTATTTGAAGTGTTTGGAGAATTACAAGAGTTACTATTATCTAACATGCAGCAATCAGTTAAAAAAGCTAAAAAAAAATAGGAAATGGTGAAGATACTCAAAAGCCTTTAACGGTTAGTGAGTATCTTCTTGCTTGTAAAATAGCGAAGTTATCTATTCAAGAATTAGAATATATTACTGTTGGTATGGCTTTAGACCATTGCGAAGAATTTGCAGTAGCTCGTAATCCAGAATTAAAAGGTGAAAAAGAAGCTACTCAAGAAGATATTAAACGTTTCAAGAACAGATAAGAAAACGCCAATTGACAAAGGAATAACTATTGAGTTATACTTTTATCAAGAGGTGATATTAATGGAAAAACAGTATAATATTTACAAAATAACTAATTCGGAAAATGGTAAAATTTACGTAGGTTCGACTTCTAACTTCAAAAAAAGAAAAAATCTCCATATGTCTCGTTTAAGAAGAGGTAAGCATACAGAAAGATTACAATCAGATTTCAAAGAAGGTGTTTACGAATTTGAAGTAATAACATCTTGTGAGAAAGAAGAAAAAGACTTATTAGAAAGATTTTGGATTTCTTGTTATAAATCAAACGATAAAAATTTTGGTTATAACTATGAAACAGGTGGAAATAAAGGTAAGAAGTTAAATAAAGATACTTGTGAAAAAATAAGAAAAAAAACAAAATCAAGAAATTTGTCTTACGGTAATCATCCAGGAGCTAAAAAGGTTATAAGAATAAATGACGGAAAAGTTTTCGATTCTATAAAATCAGCAGCTGAATCTATAGGTTTAACACTAGGAGCCGTTTCGTCTTTATGTAGAGGTGTGAATAAATCATCATTAGCGAAAGACGGAATTAGTTATCAATTCGCTTATTACGAAGAAGGGAAGGATTACGTTTTAAAGGACGTTGATTTGAAAACTCATAATTTACCAAAAAAAGTATTGTGTATAGATACTCAAGAAGTATTTAATAGTATACATGAAGCTTCGAAAAAATTAGGACTTGCGCAAAGTAAAATTTCTTTAGTATGTAATGGTAAAAGGAATCATACAGGTGGTTACAAATTTAAATTCCTCGAATAACATCTATCTTTGATAGGTGTTTTTATTATGGAGAAAGGGGGATGTATGGTAAGACGTATTCAAGGAATAACGATAGAAATTGATGGCTCAACTACAGGTTTAACCCAAGCGCTAAGTGATGTAGATAGCGCTAGTAGAAGAACCACAGGTGAATTAAGACAGATTGACAGGGCTTTGCAATTTAATCCAGGGAATGTCGAGTTGTTAGCGCAACAACAGGAATTGTTAGCTGAACAAGTGCAAACAACAACAACACGTTTGAATGTATTAAGACAAGCTCAAGCTCAAGTCCAAGCGCAGTTTGATAGCGGTCAAATAGATGCAGAACAATACAGAAGATTTAACCGAGAGTTAATTGTAACTGAGAATCAACTTGAAAATTTACAAAACAGATTAAATGAAAGTTTAAGTGCTAACGTTGATGAATCTTCTTTAAGGAGATTCGGTGGAGCATTACGAGACTTAGGGACAGAAGCACAAAATGTTGGTCGAGAAATTGGTACAGCTTTAGGCGGTGCTGCTACGGCTGCTACTGCCGGTATAGCCGGTCTAGTATTAGGGACTGAAGACTTAAATAACGACTTAGCGAGATTAAGAACTAATGCTAGTGTAGCCGGTGTTGGATTAGAAGAAGCTGAAGGGGCTTTTGAACGTTTATTCGCAATTAGTGGAGAGGCTGATAGTTCTGTAGAAGCCGTATCTCAATTATTAGCAAGCGGATTTCAAGGAGAAGAGTTAAGTGGTGTATTAGATAACGTAGCAAGTGCCGCTATTAGATTCTCGGATACGTTAAATGTCGAAGGTATATCAGATGGATTACAGGAAACTTTAACTAATGGTAGTGAAGCCGCCGGTCAGTTTGCTGAACTTCTAACACGTTCAAATGTAGATGTTGATGCTTTTAATGAAACCTTAGGTGGTTTATCTACTCAAGCAGAAAGAAACACTTTTGCTTTACAAACTTTAAATGATATAGGTTTAACAGAAACATTAGATACTTTCAGAGAATTAAATCCTGAGGTTGCTGCATCTCGAGAAGCACAAGCAAACTTGCAAACAGCGTTGTCAGATTTATCATTAATACTAACACCGTTAATTACATTAGTTACGGATTTAGCTACACGTTTTGTAGAATTTGCAACCGCAAATCCACAATTAGTAACTGGTTTTGCTATAGTATCAGCAGCAATTACAGCATTAGCCGGTGCGTTTGCGTTCTTTTCACCTTTAGTTAGTGCCTTAGCAAGTTTATTCCCGGTATTAGCTACTGTTATAGGCGGTATATCAGCTCCAATTGCAATTGCAGTATTAGCTATAGGCGGTATTGTAGCGGCTTTGGTAGCGGCTTACTCTCAGTCAGAAACATTTAGAGACGGTGTTGCAACGGTATTCGGTGCTATTCGAGACTTTGTTGTAGAAGCATTCGGACGTGTTTCAGATTTTGTTACTGAACGTATTCAATTAATAAAAGATTTTTGGGATGAAAACGGATCACAAATTCAACAAGCTTTTGAAAATGTATTCAATGCAGTTCAAACGGTTATTGAAGCGGTTTTCCCTGTTATTCAATCAATAATAGAAGGTGTTATTGATGCCATCAGAAATGTTATTGATGGTGGATTAAACTTTATATTAGGAATCATTAAAACGTTCTCTAGTGTATTAACAGGAGATTGGCAAGGAGCATGGGATGGTGTTAAACAAATACTAAGTGGCGCAGTAGAAGCACTATTTGGATTAATTCAATTAAGTTTTGCGGGTAGAATAATTGGGATCATTAGAAAGTTCGCTGATGATGCTATTAACTTCTTCAGAAACTTAGGCAGTGGTGCAAGAAGTCAATTCGATGAAATAGTAAGTAGTGCTACTAGTCGTTTTGAAGCAGTAAGAGACGCAATACTAAGACCAATTGAACGAGCTAGAGATGGGGTTAAAGGAATTATTGATTCTATCAAAGGATTCTTTACAGGTTTAGATTTACGATTACCAGAAATTAGATTACCAAAATTACCGAGAGTTCGAGTTAACGGTGAGTTTAGTTTAAATCCTCCACGAGTTCCGAGCTTTGAATTCTACGCTAAGGGTGGTATTATGACGCGTCCTACAGCATTCGGAATTAATCCTAATACAGGTTCTACTATGGTGGGTGGAGAAGTACCTGGCATGAGTGAAGCAGTGCTCCCATTAAACGCCGAAACATTAGGAACAATTGGACGCGCCATTGCTAACCAAATGGGAGGTAATAATACACCTTCTACAATCGTTGTTCAATCAGTATTAGATGGACGTATCATCGCTGAAACAATTACACCATTCGTGTCACAGAATCAACAATCAACAACAAATTTACGAGCGGCATCGAGAGGGGTGAATTTATGATAATAGAATTATTAGACGGTACTCGTTACGATATTGAAGATTATAGTTTAAAACGTCTTTATCATTATATCCCTTCTGCTACTATAGAACATAATTCTGTAACCGTTGATGCAAGAAGTGATGTTATTTTAAATTCAAAAGTGAATAACAGAACTATTAGTGTGGATTTCGTTTATATCTCTAGGGATATTTTTGATTTCTACTTAATACGTGAAGAAGTTAACGCTTTGTTCTTACGAGAAGAAGCTTATTACATTACATTCAAGAACGAGCCACATAAACGCTGGTTAGTAAAAGTAGCTAATGGATATAACTTACAACCTAATCAAAAACTCGAAACATTCACTATTGATTTCATCACAATTAACGCTTATGCAGAATCGATAGCAACAACTCAAACTTTAAAAGAATGGGATGTTGATGCATGGTCTTGGAATGGCGCTATTGATTGGGAAGAAGATTTACAATATAGCTTCAATACAAACGAATTTACTCTTAATAATTTGGGTAATGCAACTATCGACCCTAGAGTTAACCAATTAAGGATAACGGTTAAAGGAAACTTCCAAAATATATTCCAAATAATAAATAGAACAACAAATGAAGTGTACGATTTTTCTGGTAACCTTACTAGTTCTGATGAATTGGTATTAGATGGTATACGTTCTTTGAAAAATGGTGTTTCTGTTTTTTCTACAACAAATAAAAAACTCATAACATTAAAACCAGGATTGAATCGATTCAGTGTATTAGGTGGTACATTAGACAATATTGATTTTGATTTCAGATTTATATATAAATAAAAGGATGTGGGTAAATGGCTCAATTATACAATGTAGATTCACCAATTACACGAGAACAACGAAATAACTTAAACGCAACATTTGAAGATATTCAGACACGTTTTTCAAATTTACGATATCAAATTTCTATTTTAGCAGGTGGAGCTGATTTGGAAGCTATCATTGAACGTATTTTAAACGCAGTGACACAAGCAGAAACGGTTACAAGCGACACTCAAGCTGTTCTAGTAGAAGTAAATGACGCTTTAGCACAATTAACGCAATTAACTAACGATGCTAATTTAGCAACAAACCGTGCAAATGATGCCGCAACTACAGGTAACACTTTAAATACAGAGTTGACTTCTTTACAAGGTGAATTAGTAACACTTAGGGATTCATTGCAAGATATTTTGAACTCAGAAAATCAGCGTGTTGATAATGAACAACTGCGTGTAGAAAATGAAGAAGCGAGAAATTCAACTGAACAACAACGTGTAGACAACGAAAGTGCACGTGTTTTAGCAGAACAACAACGAGAATTAGACAATGAAGTTATTCAACAAATTGTAAACAACTTCGAAAGCGTTGATTACGATCCTACAGCTACTTATGAGTTCCCTACTTTAGTTTCGTTTGACGGAAGTACTTATATTGTTTTACAAACAGTTACAGGTGTTACACCAACTGACGATAAAGTTAACTACAGAGTTGCAGCTCGTAAAGGGATAGATGGTAACGGTGCGGTTAGTACTGTTAACGGACGTTTACCAGATTTAAATGGGGAAGTTACTTTAACTAGTTCGGATATCGGATCAACTCCTTTAACATCATTCGATACTTTAAATACTCAATCAACAGAGCATTTTGCAAACAACAATATTCACAAGATTAATATTAGTGAGTTTGGTGCAGCTTTTGATGGTGTAACCGATGATACAGCTAGTATTCAAGCTGCTGTAGATTACTTAACGGCTCTTGGTGGTGGAGATTTATATTTACCACGAGGTACAGCTATTATCACTAATACAATCAATGTTACTAAACCTATTACGTTTATTGGTGAAGGTGATGGAAGCGATACACCTAACACGAATGGCGAATTAGTTTCAGTATCATCTTTCCGATGGGCAGGTGCTAGAGACGGTGTAATGTTCTTGGTTAAATCAGATACTCCTAACAGTTACCTGTTTGGTGGTGGTTTTAGAAACTTACTTATAAACGGTAGTTCGGAAGCTGGTATTGGTATTCAAGGTTCTAGTGTCGGTTATATGAATTTCGAAAAAATTAAAATTCGTGAAGTTACAACACATGGTATTAAATTAGATGCAGACAATGGCGTACTTACACAATTTAACCGAATTTCAGATTATCACTTTGTTTATGGTGCGAATGACCAAGTTCGAAATGCCAACGGTTTATATCTAAATGACCCAGATGGTGGATTAGTTACACAAACACATGTACTTTCTATCACTGGATTGGTACAGGATGGCTCATTGATTTATATTGGCTTCTCGGATAACAACATCTTCGAAAAAATCGGTGGTGCTGTAATCGGTAACGGTTATAACTTGTATTTAGCGAATGGTGATCGAGTATCTGCTAACAGTAACTTAGTAAAATATATGGGTGGTCGTGTTTACGCTGAGAGTAATACTTTCGGAAACCGTATCATGCATTATATTTCAGAAGGCGGAAGTATTTTTGTTGAAGAAGGCGCTCAACTTCACTATGTATTAGAAGATTATCAAACTAGCGAACTTTATGAAACTCATACTTTTAAAATGTCAGACCAATTAAAAGTTACTGTAGGCGAATTAGTTCCTATGTTAAATGCTTCGTATGGTGAGAACGCTTTATTATGGGGTTCGGTGAATATGCCGTCTTCACAAAATTCTAAAGTCTTATATTCAACGCCACCAATTAGCGAATGGGACAATGGGGTTATCGAATCTATAACGGCTCATTTTAGTAGTGATACTGCGAATACAAATTCAGTATTTAGATCAAGAGTAGCACTTAACACTGTAGGTCCAAATGGCGGAACACCAACTCCTAAATTTGATACGTTTTTAAATGTCCCTGTAAACAATTCACCATATGTAAATCAATCTATAACTATCCCAACTAATGTTCAATATGTTAGAGGCGATAGTGTATATTTAGTTTTAGAACGTGTAGGTGTAGCTATTGAAGATAATACAGCAGGAAATGTTCAATTATTAGGTTTAACTTTAAATTATCGTTCAAATGGACCTGATAGTCCTGGCTCTGGAACATACGCAGTAACTAAACCTTACATTGATGCACCAAGACTATAAGACGGCTTAAAAACCGTCTCCCTTCGGAGGAGGTGGAACATGCTAGTAATAATTAACGGCAACGATTCAGAGGTTATTTTAGAAAGTAACTACGAAAAGTACGAAGAGATAAATGGCACTGCTTTACAAATAAGCTTTGACTCTTATAAATTCGAAAATAATTACGGACACGATTTAATAGATTACAATGTTAGAGTAGAAGATGAAGACGGTCATGTTTATGTTATTAAACAATTAACTAATTTTCCGAATCAAAAAAGAGTTTTAGCTAATCACGAATACTATGAATTAATAGGAAATAGAAGAAATCAAATTTTGCAAGGTCAATATAATTTTACTGATTTAGCAGATTGGTTATTTAGTGGTACTGGTTGGACTTATACTTTAGAAGACGCAGTGCCTCCTTACAATTTCAATAGTTTTGGTAACGATAATGTAATTTCTTTAGTACAAAAGTTAAAATCTTTCTTTAACCTTGAAATGCAAATAATGCCTAACAAAGTTATTAGATTCGCTAGAACGATAGGCGAAAGAAATGATTTACAATATCGTTATAAAAACAATATCAAAGAAATATCTCAAAGTTTCGATACAACAAATGTTAGAACTAGGGTTTTTGCTTATGGGAAAGACGGTATCCAAGCCGTTTATACTTCAGAGTTAGCTCTTAACCCTAGATTTGGGATAATCGAAGCAGAACCTATAAGAGATGAAAGTCTTGAAACTCACCAACAACTTATCGAATTCGCTAGGCAATCTTTAAATGATAAAGTTGATATAAATGTCGAAGCTAGTGTTTTAGATGTTGATGGTAAAATAGGAGAGTATGTTTGGTTAATCCATGAAGAGTTGGGTCTAGAATATGAAACTAGAATTATAAGCAAAACTTCAAAAAGGGATTATGAAGAAAGTGTCGTTGAAATAGGTAATGTTAAAAGACAAACTATCGAAGACGCAATAATTAACCAAAAAGAAGAAGTAAAGCAGAATAGAGAAGAAGCCAATCAAGCAGTTAACGAACTAGATGAAAAGACAACGGCACAAACTGAAGAAGTAAGGTTATTCGTAGAAAACGTTGAACAGACTTTAAACTCTTCTATTACATTGACAGCAACCCAAATAAGAAGTGAAGTTAATGATGTGGAAAACAGACTTAACTCAAGTATTACACAAACAGCGAGTTCGATTCGTTTAGAAGTTCAACAAGTCGATAGAAATGTAGCTTCTTTAGAAATAACAGCCGATCGAATACAATCTAATGTAACTAATCTTGAGAATAGTACAAACTCTTCTATTACTCAATTATCAAATAACATTAATTTAAAAGTTGATGTAGGCGGAACAATTTCGGACATTAACTTATCGCCTGGTAATGCTACTATTAATGCAGATAGAATCGACTTGAACGGCGCGGTATTTGTTAATGGTAGTATTACAGGAAATACTAATATTGTAGTGGGTAATAACGCTGCTGTCGGTAACGCTTTATACTTTGGTGGATCTAGAAGTTCATTCGATTTCATCGAAATATCGGGTGGAGATATGACTTTTAACAGTTTCGGCGATTTTATGTTTAGTGGCGGAAACTTGTATGTAAATGGAAGAAGAGTATTAACAGAAGACGATTTAACATAAAAGGAGGAATAGAAATGGAATATCAAGTAACTTTACACAATGGACAAGGTTTTATGATTACAGTAAGTGACGAAAAAGCGATTGATACGTTAACAGTGCAATTAAATGACCGCAATACATCTTTCGTAAATTTAGGGGGTTGTGTTGTTCATAAGAACACAGTAGCTACTATCCTTCCTATTAAGGAACAAGTTTAGTATGGAAATTAACGCACTTACAGCTATCGTAGGCGGGCTTGGAACATTAATAGGTATTCTTATTAATGTTACTCGCTTCTCTAAGGACAGGGACAAGGATGTACGTTCTAGCGCATCACAACAAGCAGTTATAAATACAAAATTAGATGTAATTAGTAATGGCGTTGATTCTGTTAGGGTTGATTTAAAAATGCTAGAAAAAGAACAATCAAGGATCATGGAACGTGTTACACGTAATGAAGAAAAAGCAGATAGCGCTCATAAACGAATTGATAAATTGGAGGAAAGAGTTAATGAAAATTAATTGGAAAGTACGTTTACAGCATAAAGGTTTTTGGGTATCGTTAATTGCTTTACTATTAGTAATTGCTAATCAAATAGCAGCGTTATTTGGTATTGATATCACTATTTACAATGAACAGGTTACAGCTTTATCAGAGAGCGTTCTAGCTATCTTAGGTTTATTAGGTATCATTATCGACCCAACAGTAAATGGCTTATCAGACAGCGAACAAGCACTAAAATACAAGAAACCAAAGGAGTAATTAAATGATTACAATTTCACCAGGGCATTGGGTAGTTGGTACAGGCGCACGAGATTTAATAGATGAAGTAACTGAAGCGCGTCGAGTAGCTAAACGTGTTACAGAAATTCTACGTAAAGCTAATATTCAAACCAATTACATTGAAGATAATGTTTCGAAGAATCAAAGACAGAATTTAACGTATCTTGTAACGCAACATAACAAGACTACACGTGAATTAGATGTATCTGTACACTTCAATGCATCTGGTAAACGTGAAAATCGTGGTATTGGTACAGAGGTGTTGTATTATGATGCTAAGGGACTAGCAGCAAAAGTAAGTAAAGCTATTTCTCAAGCTAGCGGATTGATTGACCGAGGACCAAAGCAACGTAAAGAATTAGCATTCTTAGCTAATACTAATAAAACGGCTATCTTATTAGAAGTGTGCTTTGTTAATTCGATTGTAGATACAGCTATTTATAATCGTGATTTTGAAAAAGTGTGTCAAGGTATCGCCAAAGAGTTAGCGATTTATGTTGGTAAAAGCTTGGATAATAAAAACTCTGGTAAATATGACTTATTAGACGATAAAGATTCTAAAGTGTGGCGTATTCAATCAGGGGCATTTAAATCAAAAGCAGAAGCAATTAAGGCATTCGAAAAGAGCGGACTAGCATACGCAACTATTCGAGGATCAATTAAATAACCATTCTTCCCATCGCTTAATTGTGGTGGGATTTTTTAATACATAAAAATAAAATAAAATTTATTTATAAAATATATAGACAAGCTTATATTTTTGTATTATATTTAATTCACAAGTTAAGAACGCAGTTACAACAAAGTAACGGTTCAAAAGGAGAAAATAATATGTTTAAAAAAATGGGTTTATTAAAATTAGGCGGTTGTGTTTTAGCTTTAGGTTTATTGAATGCTGTAATTAATCCAGAGGATAAAGATGTAGAAGTTAAAAAAGAAGTACAAGTTGTAGAAGAAATTAAAAATGAAGTTGATTACAATACTTTGGAAATTGAAGATATTGAAGAAGTAATTTTATCAGTAGTGAAAGAAAAAACGAACAAAAAGAAAGATAGAATTGTGAGTATTGAAGTATCTAATGAAAATTATTTATTCGTTGATTTAAATGCTAATAGTTACGATTCAACTAACAATTTATTAACATATAGTAGTAAAATTTATAACGAATTAAAGAAATTTAAATCAGCTGAACAAATTAACATCGTTTGGCATGCAATCGGAATAAATGATACGGGTAATGAAGTAGAATTAGAAGTAGTTAAAACAGGATTTTCTAAAGAAGCATTAAATAAAATTAATTTTGAAAAATTCCCTACAAAAAGCTATAAAAAATATTCACTGCCTTATTTTGTTCAACCTGGATGGTGAATATATTAGAAAGTGGTCCTTCTTATGAAGGGCTTTTTTATTTGTCATAATTCATCCTTAGGAACAATATAAAAGAGTTCAACAAGCTGAATAAATACGTATTAAAAAAAGCCCATCATTAAGATGGACTAAATTTTCTCCCCATTATTCAAAACGAAATTGATCTGTAATTCACAATCTAAAGCTTTTGCAATTTTTTCAAGGTCTTCAATACTATATGAGTTATTTGTCATCTTATATGAAATAGCGGGTTGAGTAATTCCAACTTTTTCCGCTAATGCCGTAGCTGTAATATTCTTTTCAAGCAATAAATGTTTAACTTTTTTTGCAATATCCATTATTTCACCTTCTTTCTTAATGTAGTATAGCACAGATTCAAATGAATTATAAATAAATTTTATTGATAATAATGGGATTGTATTATATTATAAGTTTAACAAATAACTGGAGGCGATTTTATGACGGAAAAAGATTACAATAAAGCGTGGTTAAAGTTATTGAGTGAAAAGATTGAAAAGAAATGAAGATAAATGTTTATGTAAATAAAACTGATTTCAAGAAAGCTTTAAAAAAAGGGAATTCTTGTTATTTGAATTGTAGTTTGGAAATGAATATTAAATATACCAAGAAAATAAAAAACGTCAGATTCAAAGATATAAAAAGTGAAAATATTTACGATTTAAAAGTATGGATGGAACTGGAGGATTAACATGAACGAATACGATGAATTAGAAGCAAAAGGGCAAACTAATATTTTTGACTTCCTATTAGAAGAGCATGACAAGAAGGAAATGGGTATTGGGGATAAAGTGATGATACGTTTTTATGTCGATGAATTGGAGTACATTAGATCCAATAAACCGTGGATGTTGGGTGTCGGTCAGATAGTCGGTGTTAAGTTAGATTTCTGGTTAGTTAATTTTGATGGTAAAGAGCTACTTATCGAAAAGAATCGATTAATATTAGAAGGGATGTAAAATTGGATTACACATATGAGATCGAAGCGAACGGATGGAGTATCTTCATTATAGGAGGTTTATCATTCTATGGCGCTCAAGCATTGTTTGTGGATGTAATTAAGATCATAACGATGTATATGTTAACTTAGCCACCCTAACAAGGTGGTTTTTCTTTTATACTAAAATATAAAATTTATTTATAATTTATTTAATAAATCTATTTACAAATGATTTTATATGGTATATGATGTATCTAACAACAAGGAATTACATAACTTACAACTCGAACTAATAGCAGATATAGCGGTTGCAACGCTAATAAAAATAGAAGGTGATTAACTTGGAAGAAAAGAAATTCAAGTACGGTCCGATAGTTTTATTCTTTGTAGCAAGCACACTATTATTACTAATAAACGGAGGAAATTAAAATGAAATACTCAATCAAAGCATTATCACCAGAACAACGTGAACTAGCAGAAAAGAACGGTATTAAAAGAAGCACATTAGCTAACAGATTAAAAGACGGTTGGGACTTAGATAGAGCGGTTACAGAGCGTACTAGGTCAGTAAACGATGTAAAAACTTCAACAGTTAACACTGAAGGTGAATTAGTTTCAATTAGTTGGTTCGCCGGTACAAGTAGGGGTTTAAAATGTCCTGTAGAAGGTTGCGAACATGTAGGAGAAGTTATCACTAAAGCGCATTGTCGTATTGTTCATGGAATGGAACGAGAAGTAGTTAAGAAAAAATATGGTATGCCGATTATCGTAGAAGGTAAACCATTACAAGAAATCAATACTCAAAAATCTAGTCAATGGTATAGCATATCAAATGGAATGGGGGCATTATAATGAAACCTGTATTAATGGTAGAAGGCGTAGCGTGTAAAGTATTGGAGATGGATTACAACCAGGAAGGTAAAGTTTACCGTGTTAAAGCGATCGTAAATGGACAAGTTACAAACTTACGTGAGACAGATGATGACTCATACCCGAATCGATACGATATCACTAACAATCTAGTTTATCAGAATCGCTACGATGAATTGTTTGAGGATATGAATAAATTACTAGAAGAAGAATCTAATAGAATGAAACTTTTAGCATTAGAGTATATTCGAGAAGATTCAATTGGTCATAAGATTTTACTGAAACAAAGGTTTGAAGCCGTTGAACAACGTTGCATAGCTTTAGAAATGGCATTAGATAAAGTTGCGGAGTATATGTATAAGGATGTGCTTAAATGATAGAATATTTCGATGAGGATGAGTATTTAGAAGATATTTACGGTGATGAGATCAAAGTAGGTGACTACTACTATATCTTTTATGATGAAGTAACTCATAGTTATTTGATTATCAAGAAAGAAAATGTATTTCAATTTGCTAAAGATGAATTAGATTTAAGAGAAATGGAGCGATAAAAATGAAAATCGATCATATCAAAGTAAGTCGTTTCAATGTTGCTGAATTAGTAAAGGAAATTAACAAGCTTACTGAAGGGCGAAATGTTCACAGTATTTTCTATGAACCTACAAGTCTTGTAAGTGGTGTGTTAGAGGTTAAAACGACTGACATTCAACATTGTATTATGAAAGTAGAAAAACCGTTTAAACGTGAATCTAAGAAGTCTAAATATCGTGGTGTATCTTGGGACAAGTCTTTAAACAAGTGGCGTGCTCGTATTATGGTGAATGGTAAACGTATTTCTTTAGGTGTTTATGATGACGCTAAAGAAGCAGCTAACATTTACAATGAATATGCATTAAAACATCATGGTAGCAAAGCAAAATTAAATTACAATATGGGGGCTAAAAAATGAATCAACTACAAACAAGTAATACAGGATTATCATTCGATGCATTTCAACAACAAGGAGGAGCTATGCAAACAAGCGTAGCTTCACGTGAGGCAGAAGAAGTTAAAATGGCTATATTCTTAGCTAAACAATTCCCACGTAACGTAATTGAAGCTGAACATAAAATTAAGGAATCATGTAAACGTCTTTCGTTAGCTTCAACAGCAATCTATTCTTATAAACGTGGTAGTTCGAAAGTAGAAGGTCCTAGTATTCGTTTAGCAGAGGTTTTAGCACAGAACTGGGGAAATATGCAATACGGCATTAAGGAGCTTGAAAACAAGAATGGTGAGTCTACAATGATGGCTTATTGTTGGGATATGGAAAACAACGTTAAGCAAGAAAAGATTTTCACTGTAAAGCATGTTCGCGATTCTGCACGTGGTAAAACTGATTTAACTCAAGAACGTGATATTTATGAAGCTACTGCTTCGAGTGGATCACGTAGACTACGAGCGTGTATATTAGGTGTTATTCCTGGTGACGTAGTTGAAATGGCAGTAGAACAGTGTAATCAAACTATGCGAGGTCAATCTGATGTGCCGTTAAAAGATCGTATTAAAAGCGCTGTTGAACATTTCGGAAAACAGTATGGTGTAACTCAAGAAATGATTGAAAAGCGTTTCGGATACAATGCAGAGGCGTTTACAGAGTACACGTTAGCTGAATTAACAAAGATTAACACGTCATTGAAAGACGGTATGAGCGTTGTAGATGACTGGTTTGAAAAGCCGAAATTGCAAAATAACGTATTAACGGAGGGCTTCAAAAATGATATTAACGGATGATAATTACTTCTCGCAAGAATCAAACATTCATTACATGAGCGTATCGCAATTCAAGCAAGGTGTAGAATGTGAAGCAAGAATGGTTGCAGAGTTAAAGGGCGAGTATAAACGCCCTTACTCTACTGCATTAACGGTAGGGTCATTCATTCATAGCGCATTCGAATCCGATGATGTTCACAACAAATTTATTGATGACAATTATGATTTATTGACAACGAAAGCTAAGAAATTAAAATCCGAATTTGTTCAAGCTAACCAAATGATTAATGTTTTAAAAGACGATCCATTCTGCATGTACGCATTACAAGGTGAAAAAGAAGTTATCTATACAGGCGAGTTATTCGGTATTGATTGGAAAATAAAGATTGATAATATTAATCATGAAAAGAAATTCTTTAGCGATATCAAGAGTACGCAAGAATTAAGGAAACGTTATTGGTCTGATCGTTTTAAACGTTATGTATCATTCGTTGAAGCATACGGCTACGATATTCAAATGGCAGTGTACCAGGAAATCATTCGACAGAACACTGGATACGTCTATAACCCGTTTATCGTCGCTGTAACGAAAGAAAGCACACCAGACAAGGCAATTATACACTTTGACCAGGAAGAGCTTAAAAACGCTTTAGAATACGTTTCAGAACATATAGAATCTGTCCAATGCGCAAAAGAAACGAGACTAGGTATGAGATGTGAAAAATGCGAGTACTGTCGTCAAACAAAGAAATTAACAACTACAATTAGCGTAGAGGATTTATTAAAGTAGGTGTTTTTATGAAGAAAGAACATTTCAATAAGCGTATTAGCAAAGAAAAATGGGCTATGCGCTTAGAAGAGAACGTTAAGAGAATTTACAACTATGATAAACAGTGTATTCAATTCTTAGAAAAATATGATATAGCTGAAAGGAAGTTTATGTAATGAGAACATTAGTATATACGGGCGGAGCAATAAGAGGTTATGAATTAGAAATAGGAGAGAAACTTACATTCATCTCGCAGCGTGAATATCCTTATATGGGTATGAATGTTAAATTACACGCATTAAGAATCTTAGATAGCGAAGATAATGTATATGTGAATACAAAAGAATTAACTGAATGTTTCCAACTAATTGATTAAGGGCTATATGCCCTTTTTATTTACAGAAAAAATGATATTTTTGAAACTTTTCATTAAGTTATTCGTAAGTATAATATAAGATGAGGGGTGAATATAATATGGATATCGATAAGGTAAAGGATTTAGCTTCATATATGGACCAACTTAGAAAGATTAGGACGGATAACGGTGCATTTTCTGAGAACGAGGATGTTAACCAACAACTTATAGTAGCAAACATGAAAATAGGAGACGCATTGTTTCACATGCAAAAAGCATTTAACATTTTGATGGACCAGTAAATAACTGGTTCTTTTTTTATTTTCAAATAAATATAGACATTCTATAAAATATAAAGTATATTTATATTATCAAATATTGGAGGTTATGAAAATGACAACATTACTATTAAAACAAATTGCAGAGTGTACAGCACATTTACGTAAATTAGAAGGTAAGCTACAAATGAG